>JGI24158J21664_10002030_pt1 | contig 23946 bp, 16 predicted proteins | sample Ectturendosymbi3_FD_21664 | JGI IMG/M metagenome (IMG submission 21664) | reverse complement strand
GCGCCCGTGCTTGAATAAGGGCCCGTTTGAATAAGGGCCCGGTAGTGAGTTTGGTTGAAAAAAATAAGGGCCCGGGCTACAAAACGAGTAAATACGGTACCCCACCTCACCTGCATGGGCCTGATTCCTAAACTAACTCAAAAATTTTCTTACTATGTACACAGGTACCGTGTACGTCGGAAGGGGAGGACAAGGGGTGGTCTTCGTCGTCGTTGATTTTGAAATTTGATAAGTTCCTATTAACGTTTTTAGTAGAAAAAAAATTTTTCTCTTAGTTTCGAGTTGGTAAAAGGAAATTTTACCACTGTATTCCCCCCTTTAAGAAATCCGTGGGCCACCCCCTGAAAAAATCCACTATTGTCCAGCATGGAAAAATCCTTCTGACGCCCATGATAGGTACATCAGGTTTGTTAACAATAGATTATGATTGGCTCTTTCAAATGTTTTAGATGGATAGATGCATGTAAATAACTGCAAATACTGGGGTGCTTTTGTCTACATAATATGATGCACTGATGATGCATTCTACTTGAGTAAAAACACACACGTGTCATTTTCTAACCTAAAACCAAACTGATTGCGGTCCTGCAGAGCACTTGCATGTGCGTCTACCAGTACCTTGTGCTCAACTTTACAGTACCACAGACTGTTAATGAATGTTTGAAATCTCTCAGCCTTTCTGTCATATTTTCAAACAAAGCTCCACTTTGGGGCATATATTGTCTTTCCAGCAGAAGCAAACATTTCTGGCATCACAAAGTTTTTCACTCGCAACCACATTCCACCCGTTGATGCACTGTCTGAATGGTGACTTCTGTTGCTGCTATTGCCTGTATAATTGACTTGAGAGTGCTATACTGTAACGATAAAAGTTCATAGATTCTGTGACCGCAAGCATTGCTTTCTGGACCCTCGCTCTGTGTGTCCTTTGTTCACAAATGTCGGTTGCTAATAACGAGGGCCAGATGTGCCTCTGGCGTAGATCAATTCCTGGATGTATACAATCGTTACTCACTGCTTCAATCTGTTTTTGTTCATTTTTTCTCAATGACGTCTTTTGGATAGTGTTATGTTACATTGCGTCGCTTCTCCGGACTGCTAAATGCTAGCTAGCTTTGAACTAAGCTTTGTGCAACATGTTAACTTGTCTCGATTCTGTCGCAAATACTTTTGCTGGCTGTCAAAGCTAGGTGTTCTGCTCTTCGTGTCCCCCAAAAATTTAGCTTGGCTTACGACTGTTCCACAAAATTTTTGTTTGATGTTGGGGAAACTTTTACTTTACTTTGTTTTAGAAATATAATTGCCCTCAGTAAACTGATTTGCTCTCCAGTGGCCGACCCAAATGAAAATACCTATTTCATCTCCTGATTTTGGGTGGTTCGATTGCTATAGCCTGTCGTTTTTTCTCTGTACGGCAAACGTCGCACCGCCGTGAACCACACTTTTACACTGGCCATTTCTTGCCAATAGACCATTTAGGGCTGTAGTCAATCTCTCGCCATGTTATCTTCCAACTCAGTTCTTAAAATTTCGTCTGCAATTTCATGCGTCTTTGACACTCTCAAGCGTTAAATACCAGCTGGTGTAATACATGATCATCAACAATTGGCCTACTGACTTGACTTCTATAAATTCTTTTGAAGTTTGCTTAAAACATGCCATAGTTTTTTGTACACAAATTAGTTTTAGTAGTTATCAAAGTTTCTGTGCAACTGGAACAATGTTTTACAGTTTTGTTGAAACTTTTGTGTGCAATTGCAAGGATAATATTAACGACGTTTCTGCTATTCACTAAGCTCCGCCCTTTTACCGCGTCAACTGTGCTACTTTTGCAGGCATGCGAGTGCACTAGATCTACAAGAAAAAGCCTTTAGCTTCACACAAAATTACACTGAAGAAGCTGAAAAAGTTTTCTACGATGCAACAGTAGCTTCATGGAATTATAATACCAATATAACTGATTACAACCAACAACTAATGGTAAGCAACCAAATCAGGAACAGTGAGGTGTTTTGCTTATTTATCTAGAGTAGAACCTTTTTTTCATTAAGTGACGTTGAAAGGGCGAGAGAAACTTTTGTTGATGTATTCAAAAACTGAAATTTTCAAATCGTTTATAGGCCAGTTAGGCCAACATTTCTTCCCATCTGAAATGTGTGGCTATGTTGTTACACAAGTTTTTTTGTAACAAGCTGGGCTCCAATTTGTTTTGCCAAAAGGTTTAAAGTAACAGCTCTTAACAGGTACAGCAAAAATGTTCGCCCGTTGTTAGTTCTTATTACAGATTATTCATGAAGTATTCGTGACGGAAGCAATCGTTGTTTGTGTGTGTTGACACCATCAAGACCTATTTATTTTATAGAATTTGGACACATTCTACGACAAGCGGTCGTTCAAACTTGGGCGAATTCAGGCTCATTTTGAGTGTTATGCATTTCTTTAGTCAAAGAAGGTTATGTGATCTTGTCTAACTCGGAGTTCGTACAGGGTTGAAAAACACCCACATCTCCAAAACTTTGAAGAGACTATTGCTTAACATTGACGCTTTCTTTTATCCTCTGAAGCTGCGTTTAATGTTGCTTAACGTCTCTACATTTTTGTAAAGCTTTTGAACATGTATCACATGGAGTTAATTAGTTTCTAGACATTTTAATGCTAAAACTTTGACTAAAGATTAGGTTCTAAATTTTGCGTCAGTAGGTTTTACAAATGTTCACAAGCGAATGTCTGCTTTGAACAGTTTCAACAAACTGTTAGAACATGAACGGTCTCAAACTAACAGAACTCGCATTCATAGTCTGGAATAAATGGCGGCTGATGTATTGGGATCAACTGACGTAGAATTGTTTTGGTGTATTATTTGAAAATAGGCTGTCTTGTAAATTTTTGGCCATTTATTGAAAATACAACGCATCATTTTATGCCAATGATTGATAAACGAGCAGTGGTTAAAGCTGAACAACTTTTGCAATTTATAGAAATAACAGTGATCAACTTCAATTTGATTATTTATGTCTATAGTACAGTGGTTCTTAGCCTTTCTATGCATTCGTATCCCCTGAGCTTTCATAAAAGTCTCTCGTACCCCTTGTCTCAAATGAAATACTAATTGATAGTAGCGTAGTGCACACAGTTTCACAAGTTCTTCAGCAACTGTATGAGGCTTTCTCTTCTTGACACATAAGAATGCAAGTTGGTAAGATGCCAGCAATAATTGTTTTCCATCGGTGCAAATCCCTTTAGTAAGGTTCCACGGCTATCAGTTGTGCCCTTCTGTTTTTCAGGGTATTGAAATCATTCCCCGACTGCACACCCCGTGTCGATTATTACAATGTTCATTAAGTCTTGAAGGTTTCAGATTTGCATAAATTAATACTATGTTGCAGAGAATGCACTGTGGTCTTTGTGTTCCATCTTTTTCTGTCATGCAAGTGAAACCACATCCAACATAGTCCTCATTCCACTTGCGTTTGTTGGACATGGTTCCTAAAAATTAAATGTACTGATTTTCATATAATATACTTGACTCCCAGACTTTACCAACTCTGCCTAAGCACCCTTTTAAAACAAATGGCCAACTAACATTTAACAACGAGCTCTTCACTCAATTAAAAACTGGCAACGGAATAGGTTAGGGGATAGCCCTTACCAGTACAAGCAAGCTAAACAATCAAAGCGCATAACGAACCAGTCTCAGCCTAGCCCCCTAGGTAATAAGCAATGGATAATGGTACGTCATACTCTAAAGAATTACGATGAATGTTAAAGAAATTCCGGTTTAAATTTTCCCGGCGTGTACCCCTTAAACCGTTGGTGCTTCGTACCCCTTGTTTTGGTTCTTCGTACCCCCAAACGGAACGTATGCCCTCGGTTAAGATCCACTGCTATAATACTTGGAACACGAGCTTGCACGATTTTTGTTGCTATCTTGAGATCGTCGTGCATTCCATAAATGTTTGAACTATTTCTGTAAAACGCAGATTTTACGCAAAAGAGACAAAACATATCTTTTGTTTCAAATCGAAGCAACAATTAGGTCTTTGGCGTTGGTCTAAAAAACTTGCTTTTCCTCACATACTTTTGCATCTTGCATTTATGCCACAATACGACCACAGAAGCGTCCTGTTTTTGCATTTTCATTGCAACGTTTCAACAAATTTCCAAAGCTATAAGGGATCATCGAAAAAGTACAACGATTGCTTACTGTAGAATCACAAATGAATAGATGACGTAATGTTGTAAATAGCATAGTATGTATTCACAGATACACAAACGCATTCAAAATTTTTGTGAAATGCTGACCATTAGCAGAACATATTTGGTTTGCGTACAGTAAGCCGGCCGACCTGCGAATTGTGTACTGCAGAATGCCGTACTGTATTAAAAAGTTTAGCGTTCGACCTTGGTTTGCTTTGGAAGACTGTCTGCTTTAAAAGCTTAATTTTGGTTTTGCAGAACAGCGAAAGTTTAAAATCAAGTGACTTCACTCTTGAATATGGACAGCGGGCAAAAGATAGCTTTCCCGATACAACACAAATTAGCGGTGAGTGCGGAAAGGAAAATGCCAGAACTGTATGCAGTATAGCTTGTGAAATGCTCTCTTTGGATATTTTGCACGACTTTTTCCACCAAAATTTTTCTTTGGTCAAAGCGTGGTTTTCAAGCATTCTTAAAAATTAAAACAGAAATTTGCCATGACCTTGCCACTCTGCTTTGTCAGTTCACACAACCAGGCAAAGTTTACCTTGTTTCTCTGTGTCCCATGTTTTTTAGGCTATCTAGTCTGTTTTGCGGTAAATGGCAGCGGAGGTGTAAGCTAGGCTTTCAACAGACATTTTGAAAAGTCGTTCTTTTATTGCAGATTGCACTTTTTGTCCATATTAAGTTGAGATAATTTGGAGTTTTTTATGGCGATCAATTTAGCGTGTCTTTGGCGTAGTTTTGGCAACACGTTCAACTGCCCTTCCTTGGAGCAGTATTTTTGTATCGCAATACCTTTACATCGTCCTGAAGTAGTTTATGACTTTTTTAATATTGCACTGAGGCAAAATTAATAAGTGGATGAAGGCTGGGCAGGAAAATTATATAAAGATCGTCAGATAAAAAATTCCATTTATTTGAGTTTTTGCTGACTGCTTATCGAACCAGGCACGGAGGCCAAGTTCGCGGTGAAAGACTGATTTGGTTTAGACAAGCGATGCACCTTGAAAAAATGTTGATAGATTCGATTGCGTCGCCTTTGTGTTACTCGAAAGATACATATGTTGTGTTTGGTACTTGTATGGTAATGAAATGCAAAAAATCAGTGTTTATCAAAAATAAATTTGGACAGTGTTTTAGCTTACTTGCTTTGTTCAAAGTTGTTACACACGTGAGCTAAACTTGCTAGTTCCATCAAAATTTGCATTGCTTTTAATGTTTTCTACTAGAACCCTGTTTAAGGCAGGAAGTTTGTCAACGTAGTGTTGCAACTAATGTCTGAGTTGTTGTCTAGGTTGAACATACACCGAAGCGCAGTGGGTAGGGTTTCTCGTGTTATAACTGAAAGAACTAAGGTATGTGAGGCAAAAGATGATCTTTTAAATATCGGGATTAATTGAGCTGATTTTTTTTCAGGAACTGTTAACTCAGGTAATTGTGCCCTAAAACGTTTGGTCAAGTTTACAGATCACAGCATGGCACAACCATGGAAAAGTTTTAGCGAAACGTGATTTCACTAAACATTTGGGAAAATGTGATTAAATGGATCCAGGCCCAGAGCTTTAGTTGTGTTTTGAAAAAGCAGGCTATTTCCGAAAAAGGATTTTTCCCAGTGTAAAGCCCCCGTGGTATAATCTAAAGAGGAAGCACCACATGCAGTAGGCTTAGTCTCTTTTTCCCCCATGAGTATTCTGGTTTGATTGAGTAGAAGGTAAGTACAGCTAATGCTTCACTCTTTTCTTTATTGGTGTTGCATTTCAGTTCACAACCTCTGCTTTCACTGTATATTCGCCAGTTGCGACTCACTGTCGCTTATATTAAAAGATAGGTACAACTAGCTAGTCATCAAATGTCTGCTATATTGTTGAAATAGTTAACCTAACGTAAAACAGGAAGTTAGTCTAATTTCGTCGTCATGGTGGATTTCATGCGTTAGTGAGTTCAATAGTTGTTTCTCTGTAGAGAAATTGCGTGCTTGCTGGCAAAAATGCCGGTTCTTGTGAGTGAGGTTGGCCTCACAACATTGTGGCACCAAACTGCTGTCTCAAGGTTTATGCAAGCCTTTAGCTCCAGCTGTAGGTTTCACAATTTTGTGCATATTTTTTGAGACGACCACTCGTTTCAGCTCACACGGGTCCGTTATTACTCGTTACCAACGGAATTAGCTGTTCACGAGTAAAAACAAATATGCAAGCTCCATTTCAAAACAATACAATCTACTGACATGTTGCAACTCTGTTTCCTTCAAGCACAACTTGATTCAGTAGTACTGAGTGCAGCTCCTCATCTCTAGCTCAAGGCACATAGTGAGTGCCAGATATGGGCATTGGACCGGACTTGGATTGGACTGGATCCGCAATACAACGAATTTTTTGGATTGGGTCCGGACTGCAAATAGCTTCAAAAATTTAGGATCAGAACCGCGGATTGGGACTGAGAGGATGCAAATAATTGCGGCATTTCGGTTGTTGAAAAGCTGCATTTTGTTCAATTTTTTGGACTTTATTTGAACTTGGACTTTACATTTTAAAATAATTTTGGACTGTAGTTGGATCGACTTTGAAAAATTCAGGACTGTATTTGGATCGTAAGACATGACAATCCCTGTTGAGTGCTGCAAGATTGTTGAGTGCTGCAAGATCTCTGTTGAGTGCTGCAAGATCTCTAATGAGTGCTGCAAGATTAAACCAGGTTTGAACCTTTTGCATATAGTTTAAAAAGTGCCACGCAATAGTCAAGCAGGGTTGCCTATTTTCGCGTAAAATCACACCTTGCCAGAAAGTCTGCACAACCCATTTTTCATTACGACTTTGTACCTGTGTTTTACTATGAGCCACTAATTCATTAATTTTTACGTATGTCCGGAATTCATTTTGTGAATGCTTATTTTAAAGATATACTTGTCAGAAGACAAATAGAAAGCATCAAAGTTCTGGGCACTGCTAATTTGGACAAAACGGAGCAAGAACAGGTAAATAATTAAACCTTTGCATTACAAAAAAACTAAAAAGGAGCTGCTCTGCAACTATCAAACTGTATGAATTTGTCGTGTTACTGTGTTACTTCAAAAATCTGAGATAAATTTTATCTTTAAAATTTGTTCAACACTTTGCTTCTTTCGAATAGATGTATTAATTTGTTCGGAAATAGTTTATTATTTTTTATTTTGATGTACAAAAATAGCATTTTTTTATCTCATATATACAAAAAACAAGCTTCCCGAAGTCTATACGTCAGATGGTTGGAGATTTTTGCAGTGATAGTAATCTGTTTGTAAAAAATATTGCATGATTTTCGATGTTCACGGCAAATGGTTCTGGGTGAATCAATGCAAAATGTCCATCGCTATTTTATAAACTCTACTTTCAAACCGTGTTGTGTAAAGCATAAAAATGCTTGCAACATTTTCATAACTCTTTTATTTTGCCAAACACTTTGCACGTATGCCAAAAGTCATCACTGATATAATTTAATGGGAAAGGAGTTAGTTCTTTGCAGGCCCGTAGTGATGGAGGGCATTCGGGGGCAATGTTCCCCAAATTTTTCCCCCCAAATTTTGTTGTGCCCAGACCATTTTTTATTACAACATATTTAAAAACAAAAACATTTCCCCCCTAAAAATGCATTTCCCCCCCAAACCTTAAAAGCTGGCTACGAGCCTGGTTCCTTGCTTAACGTGTTTTGCGGATGGATGAGCAGTAACATGTTTCATATAATAAATCTCAAGAAACAGAATAACCCGATTATTTTAAGCAAAACTCTCTGTCAAGAAGCAATACCAGTATCTTATTTACGCAAATCGTTGTTCATGAACGCCTGTTTGATGCATTAAAATGCTGCTTGTTTTATGTGAAATGCAGTGATTATGATAACAGTACTACTTCTCAAAATAAACCGTCCCAGTGCAGTTAGTAAAACAGTTCTAGTCTTTTTCCTGACTAACAGGTGAATTTGATATCTTTCAGCAGCATTTCACAAGCATTTCAAAGTGAAAGCTCACAGTCTTAAATTAAGCGATTTTAAAGAGCAGTTCCGCCACCAGTGGGAAATGTCTGTTCTTGTAAGCTATGAAATTGCTGCGTAAATCGAAAACAGATGGTTTGTATTGATCAGAACAAGATAGAAAAAAAGCAAAGCATATAACGTAGTCATATGTCTGACCGAATGCTTGCGAAAGCCTTGCATGTAGCAATTTATCAAACAAACACTTTTGTTTGAAAAAGAAAAGAAATTTAATTTAAAAGCGTCAAATGATTCGAAATTTTATAATGAACTGATATGTTTACTCATTTTGTAAAAATTACCTGCGCACTTACTATGTGCGTTTGTGCGACGAAGCTACGAGAGACAATTGCCGCTTTGAGAACATTCCAAAGCTAACCCTGGCAAGGTTTACAGTCACTTAGTTGGCCACTGACCGCTAAACGCACTTTCAGGGGCGTAACGAGAGGGCAAGGGGGCACAATTCCCTAAGCGCCGAATCACTATGGGGGCACCGAATCACTGCGGGGTCGCCAATGACTGCAGAGGGCGCAAAAAGTCCCGAAAATATCACAAGTACTTTTTTCAATATAGTATGAAACACCTCTGGTTGGAATATGGGGGGAACAAACTTTCTTCTTGCCCCGGGCGCCATCTAACCTTGTTACGTTCCTGCGCACTTTGTATTCCCTAGAGCAGGGTTGCATGGGCAAACTACAGCCCTCGCATACATAATGCACACTTGTAGTATTTCTTGTATTGATCGAGGATCACTGACTTATCATAAACTTCTTCTACTCGAAAAACATACAGTATGATAGTCGAGTGCATAGTGATCTTACCACCGAAATATAGATGTACAGAATCTCGGTTGTACGCGCAACAGCCCTAACATATAGATCTAAAAAAAGTATTAAAAAAGTATAACGTGTAGAATCTGGCCTTTCGCTGAGTACTGACAGAATAATGTGGCTCTCAATGAAACAATTTTGCGCACCTCTGCTGGAGAGTCTCAAAGAAAGGTGTGGCCAATACGTTGGGTCCAGGTTCGGTTGCAGACAAAGTCGTAGTTAGCCCAAAATTTTTGGAAAAGCCAGATATTTTGACTTTAAACGCGCAACAGTATTTGGTTTGGGACACCGCCTCTCGAAGCGCAAAACAACAAGATATGCTAGAAATTGGGGTGGCATGGCCCCTTTGGCCCCCGTGGCTACCTCGTTGCACAGGTTGCCAAAGTGGAGAAATATTTCCCATCTGCTTATTGGTCCCCATAATAAGACTGCGCATAGCTGCAGAGATAAACCTGGCGTTTCAAAGAAACTATATTATTTGACTTATAGTTGGACCATGCGATGGGTCGCTACTCTAGAGTGGACCTAAGCATAATGATCGCTAAATGGTATTCCATTTTCTTGGACACTGTATAATTACCGAACTGCAACCTCATCACTGGTTGTAGTTTAACGTCATGTCCAGCGCTCAGAGTCAGGACTTCCTATAACTGGTGACTTAACAGTAGCAATTTTGGTTAGGCGATGCTATTATTGGTCATCCATTCGTGGGCTGTAATTCTGCACACCATGATAGCGTTCTCGCAAGTACACACATATCCAGAAATTATAAAAAATCATCATGAAATCATTGAAGAAATAGCCAATTTCTGTTTCTTTGCTAAATTTTTTAATGCTGTTCTAAGTAGATGTTCATTTCTTGTGGCATATAACACTTTCTTTCAAAGCATTTATTTCAATGTAAAGCTCAACACAAGCAACTTTTTGTGTTCAATACTCTACGTTAAGATGTCCATTCTTACGGAGTTAATGTTTTTGTTCTTGACTTGACGGCAGACATAGATATGTAGTATTCATGTGTTATAAAACGTAGAATATCTATTTGATCTATGGCTTACTTGAGTAATCTTTGTTTTTCAGTACAACAACGTTACCAGCTCCATGGAAGCGACATACAGCACTGCTAAAGCGGAAATGCCAGACGGGCGACAACTTCCACTTGATCCAGGTACTCCAGAGAATCTACAGAACAATCAACACATTGCTGATGTCATCGGAATTAAATAGAAGAAGCGTTGAAACTTACATAATGTGGAATTCAACTCATTGGATTAACTGTACGACAATCAGAACGAATTTCATCAACATAAAGATTTAAAAAATTTTAAACGTTCAGTTTGTCCTGTGGTATGGACTATTTTAGCAGGGAAAAGTAGAATAGCCAAAAACTCTGCCTTAGATAAATGTTTTAGGGTTTTTCTGTGATGCCAATTTCCCTAAATATTTTCAACATGAAGGGTTTTGGATGGTTTTGTTTGTCATTCTTGCAAATGTTTTGCTCAAAGAACAAGAAATATAATTTTGTATTGAAATTGATCACCTGTTTTCCTAATTTTTGCAGACTGCCAAAGCTATAAGTTGTTCAAAACACGTTTTAGTCATTTATAAGAATGGTGCTTTCAATAGAATAGCCGAAGTGTGACTGAAAAGTTAACCCGTGGCTTCATAGATTTGACTGCAATTATGGCAACATCCCGCGACTACAATGAACTGAAGTACGCGTGGAAAGGGTGGTATGAAGCGGCAGGAAGACCTATTAAAGATCAGTATGAAGAGTTTGTCGCCCTTTCCAACAAAGCGAGTGAAGGTGACGGTAAGTACCGAAGACCGAATTCGATATTTTTTAAATTATGGCGAAATGCTGCAAAGTTTCACCAACCTTTACCCATATTAAACTCCTCCTTGCATTTTTCAAATCTCGACACTGATTTATCTAGTACTGTTTTTGCCTACAACCGTCTGCTTCATTTTTCAACACAAAGGAAAATGTTTGGTGCATAACGTAGCTGCAAGAGGCCTTTTCCAATGACCAAATGGCGCTGACGTTCCTGGAATAGATATGTCCCGAGATGAAACACCAAACGACTCTAATTAATATTTTCTTTCAATTGTTCATTGCAAGCTTAACTCAGCTCAATTTTCTAAAACAGCCTTTAACACTAATGCTCTCCCTTCACGGAAACATACCATGGAATAGCCTGAAATAAATTCAAAAATCACTTAAATAATTTCAAAAACAAGACGGTTTTGCGGGATTGCAATGCCTAAAGGCTTTGTAAACAGCGTGTACCTGCTGAAAGGCTTGATCAGTCCATGGTCTCTAAATCATGGTGTTTGTTCATCAACGAACGCACAAACAAAGTTAATGAACTGAACCATGGACTCCGCACACTCATATGACCGTGTGCGATATTTCTTGATGTCGGAGGTCTAGTCCTTACTGTGAGAACCCGTAAATTAATTACGTACGTGTTGTACGACTCGTCCACTCGAATGACTTGCACGGTTTTGTTTGCACGTGTTGACGTTCACATATATCTTCACAGTAATGTCCTTATGATACGATAAACAGTGTGAAATTTTATCTGAATCATCAGTGCAGAATTTTTCTATTATTTTAGTTGGAAAAGTAGTCCCACAATGCCTGAAGTTTTCGGCAAAACTTTTGCAATGATCGATTGCAGTAGAGTATCACAGGCTATACGCGTTTTTCTTGACCAAAAATGACTGGTTTGCATTGCCCTGTCTAAAACCGTGCGAAATATATATAAGGCATAAAAAGGGTTCATTCCGACACCGGCAGGGAGTGAAAATACTTTGAAAGTATTCAGAACCCTTAGTTGTTATTTTTCATGTTTCAGTAGTGTTTTTAACACTCTTGCAAATACTTCAAAGTAAGCATTTCTGGCTATTTTGTTTTGCTTACTCAACCATGAGCGACCAACCATCTGTACAACGCAGCATAAGCGATGAGATTTTGATAAAGCACATCGACTTCCACCACTCGATGATATCAAACCCATTTAACACTGTTGACCTTGAAATATTCACAACAGATACACAGATATGTCACAAATATCCGTTGCTTTTGCACGTTCTTCACAAATTCCAACTAAAAACAATATAGTTGAATTATGATGAGTTTCGGAGTTGCGTGAATAGCTGAAATTTGTCCCAAATCGACATAACAATTACCAGTTGTCTTGCTTAAAGAGTCATTTCAGTCCCCGCTGCCCTGCCATACCCCTCTGTTCAGGCATCTGTGGTTTACCGTCTGTTTATCGTGTCCATTAGGGGTGGCCAACTTGTCTTTGATTAGGATCGACTAGAAAATTTCTTGTTAACTCGCGATCGACCAGTCGGTAATAAAGTCACAAGTACAAAATGCCAAATTTGAGTACTGCACGTGCAAATACAGCGTACCATCGCCTTTAGTAAGTGATGCACAGATAAAAGCAAATTGTCTCTTGCCCTTAATCATGATTGTCACGCAATGATAGGAAAACATTGTACAAAACCTCGTGGCATCTGCCGTGCTATCCTATGGTCAGCCACCACAAGAGACACCAAAGAATATGCGTGACCAATCAATTGATGGAGAATTTTATGTACTTTCTGGAATATTGATATTGATTGAAAGTGTTCTTTTTAGTTATCTTGTCAATTCAACGCAAAATCAGGCGCGATCGACCAGCTGAGCTTCGGCGATCGACCAGTCGATCGCGATCGACTTGTTGGCCACCCCTGGTACAATCAAGCCATTTTGGTGAAGATTTATGTTCGCAGAATAGCTTTTGTGGGAAAAATGAACTTGAAACTTTGAAAAACATTCCGTTGCTCCTTCTTGTTATCAATTCTTTTTGGTTGTTTAAAGGTTTTCACGACACTGGGGAGTACTGGAGATCGTGGTATGAGATGGAAGATTTGGAAGCATCAATGGAAGAACTATGGAAAGATGTGTGTGGATGGTCATTGGTTGTCATAATCTAAATTTTCTCGCATAGGTTTTACTGCGGGTCATGTCAGAATCGTAGCTGTAATATACAGTACTGCAGTCATCATAACTGGATAAATCTGCAAATTCAACTTACGACCGGTCTCAAAGACTCAGAGTAAACTAATTGAGACGCATTCGTCTGTCTCTATCCACAATTTCTTCCATTCCGGCATTCCCATAGTATAATACTGTGTTTGCGTTTCTATTTTTTCCTTATATATTTCCAAACTTCGCTTGCGTTCGTGTTAACGCTAGTAAGATATGACGTGCTCCTAAAGAAGCAAAAAATGCCAATTAAGCACTATAAGATTTATCATTGGGTAACAATGAAGAACAAGGTGTTTTAAGTGAGATTTAACATTTTCATAAATTTCAAGAAATGTCGAGGCATATTTTCGATACCACTATATTTTTAGCAAAAACATTTACGTTTTGGTGTAAAAACAAGCTGATGAGGGATGCATTACCAAAATTAAAAGCTTGAATACATTACCAAAATTACAGGCGATACATTACCAAAATCGAATTTAGCCATTGAAAAAATCTGCGGTACTTTTACTATTCCAGCTTGAACCTTTATACAAGGAACTTCACGCTTACGTTCGTCGAAAACTCTTCGAGGTATATGGACCTGATCGAATCAATCTGAGAGGACCTATTCCAGCACATTTGCTAGGTAAGATAAGGACTGTTTCACTAACATTTTTCTAATATTGCATCCAAACCGTATTTCAACCTGGTAAGAAACAGCAACCTAACTTAACCTTCTTGCATCCTGAAAACGGAAACGAAACTACCTCCTTCACCCAAACAAAAGCTTAACTCATTGCATGCTGCACGTTGCATGCCTGTTTGTTTCAGGAAATATGTGGGCCCAGACCTGGGGCAACATCTACGAGCTCGTGGAACCTTACCCTGGCAAGAAAAGCGTTGATGCAACACCAGAAATGGTAGCACAGGTATACAAGTGTGAATTGTCGCGAATTTTTTTAATAAATCGTAGCATCGAATAATCGTGATTTTTTCAAATTTTGAAGTTCCACTTGATGTAAAATACAAATAATCCCAACTATGTTGCCTAGTATAAAGAATGAAAACAGCATATAGCACCAACTAGCAAAAAAAACTATTTAAAATCGTCAACCTACCAATCTCACAATAAGTGGAAAAATGTGATTATATAATAAATAAACAAGCGTTTTTGCTATAGCTGCTCGCAACAGCAACAAAAATGTCAACTGTGTTTTAATCGTGAAAAACTCAAATCCCATCATTTACTGAATTTTATTAAATCTTTTAAAAATATATCTGATTAAATCTTATTAAAAAGAACCGTATTAAAATATAACGCTATACGGATTCCATTTCTGTTTTAATATTCTGTTTGAATAAGGTTTCAGGACTGAAGACGAGCAGTGCTACGTTTTAAACCGATTTACTGTTAAAAGAATTTCTGATTGAGTCAAGTGCCTCGCCTGTGTGGGGACCTGTTACTTGAAAACAGATATGTGCAAGTCTGAATCATTGCAAACTCATGAAAGTAGAGAGCCCAGTCGGCTGATTCCTCGAAAGCTTGCAGCAAACATACAGCTTCTAATCGTGCTGGTGTCTTTGGTAATAATCTTTTTAATCTTTGGCTGATACTTGACATCCGTTTTTTGTTGACCTCTATCAACCCAAACCCAGCGACGCATCCGGCACCAAGTGATGCCGTTCTAAAAACACTTCGGGAATTACTTGCCGTGTTTTTGACACAGAACTACGACGCTTTGAAAATGTTTAAAGTTTCCGAAGAGTTTTTTGCATCTCTTGGACTGCAAAACATGACAGAGGAGTTTTGGCAGTATTCCATGATGACCAAACCAAACGATCGAGACGTGGTCTGCCATGCGTCTGCATGGGATTTCTACAACACAACGGACTTCAGGTGCTGGTTTTTATTGTTGCTAGTAGTAAATATTTATATATTAATACATTTCTTTCCACGAATGCATCTTTCATTTTGACAACGTTTAGTAAAATTTTTGACTGCATCCAAGTACCTCACAACAAAAGTGCGTCCAAAAGTATTTAAGAAGATCTTGCTGTTTGACACCCTGAGTTTTTTAATTAAATTCCAATCTATCCATTCGTTTAGCAATATGAGTTGTCTTTCTCTGTCAAATGTGGCGGCCTGGAGATGGCGCCACATGTAAATAAAGGGTCACCGCTATATGGTGCTCATGAGTAATAAGTCACTGTATTAGTCACCACAAACTAAAAATCGTAATTCATACTCCTGTATAATAGTAGTGCAACCTAGTATGGATCTCGATTGCTGGTGGTTGCTTTCCTGTTAGTTAATGCCCCGAGTTACCATCTTTCCCTTGTGCTTGCCTCAGTAGTTCAAGGCGATGCAGATACCTGCAACAAATGGCGCCAGGGACCTAGGAGAAAGGCCATGAGCCCCTCTTAATAACACCCTCCCAAGCTCTTCTTGGGAGGATCATTCCGTTGGGGTGGGTATCGGTGTCGGTGATGAAAATGCGAAGACTTGTGCAGCTGTCCGTCCACTCCGCATTCCATTGGTAATCCGCCCACTGCGCCGCACGTTCGTTGTTGTCAGAAAAACTGAGATGCTGTGCGGCGGGTACAAATGGGTGTCTCGATTTTAGGCGCCGTGCATTTGCACTCGATGGGCGGATGAGCGCTAAGTGGAGCAGATGTCCAGGCTCCATGGCACGGCGTTCCAGAGACAACGTGACTCCAATGCGACGAAGCCCAGAAGGTTGGATGCCTGCGAGGGTTGGAAGGTTGTCCGCTGGCGTAGGACGCAGGCATCCAGTCACAATTCGCAAGGCATCTTTGATGGCGGGGTCGATGAGGCGGGTATGAGCACTGCGGCACTAAACAAGCGCGCAGAATTCTGCAGTTGAGTGCACCAAGGCTAGGGTGGCTATTCGTAGAGTTGTTGCTCCAGCACCCCGGCCGGAGCCAGCAAGCCTCCTCAGGAGCGCGACACGTGATGTTAGCTTCTTGCGAAGTGACTCAAGGTGTCGGCGATACGTGAGCGACCTGTCCAACGTTACTCCGAGGTATTTGGGCTCGAAGCAGAAGGGCAGGATTTCGTTGTTGTATTTGACTTTGAGCTCACGTTTAGCTTCCTTGCTGTTGAGGTGGAAGGCTGCCGACACCATTTTTGGAGTGCTGAGCTTCAGCTTCCAAGTCTGGAGGTATTCATCTACAGTTGCCATGTCCTTGGTCAGCACCCCTTCCACTGGCTGCCCGTCTCCATCAGCATGCATGATTGCTAGGTCGGTGGTTGGCAGGTCAGAGATGTAGATGTTGAAGAGAAGGGGCGCCATGACAGATCCCTGTGGTACGCCGTTCTTGATGCGTCGTAACCTGCTTCTTTTGCTGTTTCCGGTGGTGAGGGTGAAGCTGCGATTGCTAACCATCTCCATGATCATGCGAACCATGTGTCTGTCAGGCAGCAATTGCAGCAGCTTGCAGGTGAGGCCGCGGTGCCATACAGTGTCGTAGGCTGCTCTGAGGTCGACAAACACAGCGCCAGCCTTCTTTTTAGCTGGAAAGCTATCCTACATGTCCTGTGTCTGCGGGGTGACTTGGTCTACGGCCGACCTCCCGTGTCGAAAGCCCGCCAGCTCCGAGGGAGCACTGGGTCGATGATTGGGTTGACACGAGCGTAGATGAGTCTCTCGAGGATTTTAAAGGGAACACACAGCAGGTATATGGAACAACAACTCTTTGGGGCCCCCAATGGCTTCTCTGGCTTAGGGATCGCAACTATTTGTGCTATTCTCCAGATCTTTGGAATTTTGAGTTGGCGCATGCAGGAAATGAGGAAGTCGCAAAACCAAGATTTGAGAGCTGAACCGGCGTGGAATATGAACTCCGGGAAGATGGAGTCCAATCCCGGAGACTTTCCTGGCTTCAGGCGTCTGAGAGCAGCAGCAAGCTCTTCGGGCCTAAAGGGTTCAGAGATACTGTGACCCTCAGGTGTTGGGATCTTCAATAGGTCGGACAGCTCCGTGTTGACCAGCTTGATGGACTTTCAATCCCCTGTCCTGTGTGCCCGTTTCTTCACAAGTTGTGAGGCGATGGAGTTTGCCGAGATGTGAAAGGAGCGTCCAGATCTGCCAGTTAGTTTGTTGATGGTTCTCCACGCCTTGCGGCTAGAGTGCGAGAAGTCAATGGAACTTACTGCTTCCTCCCATCGCTCCTGCTTCTTCTGCCCGAGCCGAGATTGTAGGGACGAAGCGGCTCTATCGGATTCAGTCTCCACTGGGGCTCGGGCAAAGGAGCGATAGAAGGTCTCGCACTCTTTGTTCCAGCATGGCACATAGTTCTTCCGACGGCCACGTGGGATACATTGTTTGGCCGCAAAAAGTAAGCTCTCGCAAAAATCCTGGTATGCCCTCTCAATATTTGATGTGTCCGGAGGTGGCAATCTCTCAACGGATTCATCTGTGAGAAGGCAAAAGCGCTTCCAATAAGCCTTGCGAGATTTCCGACGCTTCACCGGATCGCTGTGGGCCGGAACCTTGAGCTTCGGTGGCGTTCTAAGGGAAGGCCGATGTTGTGACCGCGGGAACTTTCCTAGGACACGTCTGTCCGGCAGTCGGCTGTCCTGGCCGAAACTCGAGAAGGCCAGGTCTGGGTTGGTGCCAACGTTCCATCGGTGAGTGAAGAAGCTGGCTGATTCCTTTGGGTTATTTAACATATCAAGGTTGTTGCATGTTGGCCAGGAGTCCAGGCTCTCATTGACATGTTGGCAGTTGAAGTCACCAACATACAGACTGTGGTGTGGGAACGCCGGGATGGCCGTTGGTGTGAATCGCGAGCGTGGAGGTTTGTAGACGTTAATGATCTTGTATCCTGCAACGTCTACGCACAGCCACTCAGTCTCTGATTGTTCTGGAGACTGATAGACCAGTGACCATTCCAACCGCTCATGGACAAACGTGGCAAGGCCGTGGTTCCTGCTCATGACTGACCCAGCAAGTGAGAAGTTGGGAATAACTAGCTTATCTGCAGTGGTCTCCTGCAGGACGATGATGAAAGCCTTGATCTTATAGGCTAGCTGCTCAATGACAGAGATCTTGTCTGTAGTAAGCCCCACGGTGTTCAGATGGAGTATCTTGGGTTGTGGGTCTTCGGCAGCATTTCTGCAGCCGCGCCCTGAAAAGGGCGTTTTATGACCCACTCCATGCCGAATACATCCAGTGCGGGTAGCAGTGGTTGCTCTCATGTTGACAGGCTTAGTTGTCACTTCAAGCAATGTCGTACAGGAGGGCCACGTGAAGGTACCTGTCATCCTCCTCATATTAGCTAAAGTTCATCTTTACACTGGAAAACCAACAGATGGTCTCCGACAAGTAAACGTTGATGATCAAACATTTTTTAAAGAGAAGCAAATCCCTACAAAAGTCTATACAAGCAAATGGGGTAGTTTGCAACGTGTGTTACTGAGGTTACCTCTTAAGGCTAGCCTTGCCTTCGCGTTTGAGGTTTTTAGAAAAAAATTGTTTCAGTAGTCAGACATCTACTTACCAAATCACAACGACTATAAGGAAGTTAGTGAAGTCTTGCGTAATAAAAATTGTTCGCACAAAATCCACTTCCAAGCAATTTTAAAATTCGGTAATGATATCCACCTACCTAGTTTTGCGACAAAGTCAATCCAGAAAAAATTAAACTGTCTTCCGACAACAACTTTTTCTTAGGTTAGCTTTAGAAGGAAAGTTAAAGTCGAGTGGTGAAGGGTTTTACTCGTTGGTGCGTTTGCATGCAGTTTTGGTATCGCATTCCGGTGTACAGCGAACTAAAGAAGTCTTAGGTTTCAGAGCCAAACTAAAATTTATAGAAACTTTGGATTTTTTCCATAGTAACCGTGCACGTTTTGTAAAGACTCCCTAGCACTATGGAAAAACTAAGTGATAGAAATACCGTGCCAGTACTCCTTTAAAAATCTACATGGACACAAAGCAGTAAACATAGACCAGAGACATAAGTTTGCCAGTGTCCTTGCAAAACTTTTTTTATGGATAAGATTGAGTTGCTTTATTGTCTATTTTACTAGAGAGAGGGTGAGGACTACCTGCTGGAAACCTTAAACTCTTTGCTGAATGCTAAGTCACGGCAAGACAATACAAAAATACTGGTTTTTATTGGAGAAACTGATATGGATTTTATTCAACAGCAAGCAAATACGATCAGCTCCAAATTTTCAAACGAGATCGAAGGTGGAGACGTACAGGTAATCTTTTTGCACCAAGGTTTTTCATGTAGTTTGAGACAAATTTTCAGGGATTCGACACTTTTTGGGGGACACCAAAGCCAGACTATAGTGGCCCAAAGATCCGAATTTAAATTTTGGCCATAACTCGGTGAGCGGTTGCGCTAGGGAGTCAATTAAGGCCTCAAAAACGGATTTTCCTCTAGTTTCGTTTTAAAAAACGGGTAAATTGGCACTTGAATATTTTTCACGGGTAACAACGGCGTCATTGGTAGTTGAGGTGGTGCCACCTCGTTGCGACACACTGCTCCAAAACATCCCCAACCCAAAAGTACCTAATCTTTCTTGATGGGAAGTGGAAGACATCTGCATCTTTCGATGCTTTGATTAGTTCTCTAGCACCATCACCTGGCGAGTTAGCGTTGAAACCGGCTAGCCACGGACATTGCTCGCGCGGTCTTTAAAGAATAAATCTTCTCGCTTTCCTTCAATGATGGTGGTTCATGGCGAACGTTTTGATGCTAGAAGCCCAAAAACTACCATTAGTTTTTACCTTGGCCTGCGAAAATGATTACAACTGGAAAGCTGGGCGATGAAGTTCTGATATTTGGCAATCCAAATCTTTCTCTAACTTCTTGGAGGACGTATTGAGCACACTCTCCCGAAAAAGATTTTTTTGGCCTGGCTGACTATTGATTAAAAAAAATAATGAAGATGATACGAAAGCCACTTTTAACAAATAAGTTCATCAGCTGAGCAAGTTGTATTCTGATCTAACATCTTGTCGGTCGAAGGGGAACCATGCATATGCAAAGAACAACTGTTGCAATATTCGCATGTAATTTTCATAAACGATAAACGGTTGCTAAATGTCGTGGTCAAGTAGGAAACACCAGTTATTGGAGTGCTAAATCGTTTTTAGGCAACCAGAAATATGTTCAAGGTAATGCTACTTCGGAGGCCGATACTTACACCAAGCTAAAACCTTTGAGTGCAAGTCGAAAGTAGAACAAAAACGCATAGAGTTTTCCTCGAGACGAGTCAAAAGATGTTTTATTTTGAATAAAAGAAATAATCCAAATCTGCTACAATCTTTACGTCTGTCTTATTGTTTCTCCATCTCTTTTTGGCGTATATTCTGCCATTAATGGTCTGTCCTTACGTTGAAAATACTAGTTTTGTGCCACTTTACATTTTACTGGTTTTGTGCAACACCTCAGAAGCAACTTACCTGACGCTGACATTGATGACTGACATTTTGTATGAGAAGTTACATTGTTCGTATATAGCCCCTTGTTGCAAAAAAAAGATAAAATACTCTCTGCTCTTTTCCATCTCGTGCCGCTTCTTTCTCAAAGTAAACCCGATTATCTGTGGCTATGTATGCTTTCTTGATCCATATTCATTCTTTTGCCAATTTCTTTTAATAAATTATTATCTCTGTTGTTATTTCTAGGTTATATTCGTTAAGCACATGTCAAGCCTGTGTTTCATCATTTTTCAGCTCTTTCAAATTGTACTTCAAGAACCCCGTAATGTTTTTTTCGATCAACATATTGAGAAGTAATCGTAGGTTTAGCAAGACCCACCTATCGATTTTTTTTTAGTATTTCAGAATATTTTTGCAACCGACTTCGCAGTCATAACATCTTTTTTCGTGTTGCGAGCAGTGGCGATTCTAGAAATAAGAAAGTGAGGGGGGCACTGCGGGGCCAAGAAAAGACGTAGGGGGCAACATAAATGTCTATCTTGCATAGTGATTTTTCGTTGTTTTGAAGTTTAAGTTGCTGTGATTAACCCTGTCAAACCCAACATAGGCTTGTGGATATCGTCAAATATGAACTAACGTTATTATTCAGTAGAGAAACCTAAACGCCGCTGCAGATGCAATCACAAACGTGTACTGCTATGCCGAATATTCTGTGCTAGCCATGCAACTTCCACAGCACTGCACATGTAAAACGAGACACCATTTTTCCGTACACAATTGTGCCGACCCCGCATGAACGAAAACAACTCCACGAAACTGAATACAGTTCACATGAAAGAGAAATGGTTCCACTTCCAACCACCTATTCCATATTGACACAGAGACAAGTAGGCTGTTGATAGCCAACTAGTTTCGTCAAAGGATTCTTACTACAAAACACATAAAACATAAGCCATTTGCCAACGGATTGGTGACTACTAACTAATCCGTTTTTGTGGTAGCATATGGACATTTTGTGATTGTGGTGTAACCATAACAATGTTATGCAACTACTATTGCGAGTGCATTGCCATCTGCAGCGTGGATAGGGTGAGGACTATTCAATGTAGTATGCAGTTAACTTCAGAGAGGTTTCGGCACCAGTGACACCTAAAGTAGCATAGCAGCGCCGCAGCAGGAATGTGTGTATCGGTTTTAAGGGCGTGTACCTGATAGCAACACGTAACAGCAGGCGTAAAGCTTATTTTGCAGAATATTCCCAACAGAGTTGTTCATTTCAATATTCACACTGAATTATCCTCTGACTGGCCCTCAAAAGCTGACTTTTCAACCCTGCGTTGATTTATGACTGTCTTGCCATAAGCGAAACACGCACTAACTCTAGAAAGATTCAGAAAACAGACAATGAACAATATGATTCTCACACAGATCCCTGCACAGTCTACGTTTGAATTTTATATCATCATCACCATCACCTCATTGTAACTTAATCCTTCGATTGTCATGTCGACCATCAAATTCATCAGCGAAATCATCTACTGTAAATCTATTTTTCAGATCGTACCTTTCACCCGAAACTAGATCAGTGTTACACAATCTTTCACTGGTCATGGAATTTCTGGGAAATGTTTTCACTAATTTCATTTTTTAAAAATTTTTCTCGCATGAAGTGCTGGTGACGGGAAGAGTTACAGCTACCAGTAACAATCAAACGCAGCTTTTTAAGTAGCTGTAAATTAAAAAAATTGTTCGAGCGATATAGGCAGCTTTGACTCCTTCGGAAGCAAATTCTTCGCCAAAGTTAATTTCATGTTTTAAATCATTTTTACTAAATCAATATGATTTGCGAATTCGTTCAAGTGTTTTTCTGATAGAAATGTTTGACCTCCGGGGCAATGAGCTGAACGGGAATACGGGAAATAATTGCTGAAATACGGGAAATAAAAAATCATTATAGAAAATCCCTACAAATTCTATGAAGTTGCAGGACATGTGTGGGTAGAGTTAAAACCGTAGTCACGAACCGCTTGTAGCGATTTCCCGCTACTGGCTATGGCCGGGTCGGAAATTGCAAATAGCCACACTGATTCCGCAATGACTTACGAACCCGCAGCTGGGCAACGGATCTGTCGACGGCTAAATACTGAACCGATCCTGAGAAATTTTACCTGTTGAACGCAACTTTAAGGAACCCCTATGGTTCAAACACTGCTGCCTAACACGTGCTAGTCTGTACCCACACATTACAGAAACTAAAACGATATTTTCGAACGGCAGAAACACACAAGCGTTACGGCTACAACAGTTCACACGTACGATCTCAAAGTTTCGCAACAGAGCAATGGCAATCCGCTGCAAGCCAACTACAAAGCTTGCAGTGGGTTGAACCGAATCAACGCAGTGTCCCGAATCAATGTAGCAATATTAGGAGTTTTTCTGGAACCAGTCTATCAGCGCGTGCAAAATTCGACCGACCACGCCATTCAAAACCACATGTATTGGCAAGACGGGATTTTTACTTCAGGAGCGCTAGAATCATTATCGTCACTCACAGGTCAGCAAATGAAAAGGAGAGTGCAGGCCGCCTTGGCTCCCCAGGGTTGTCAGATTTGCTTTTTGACGCCAGATTTCACAAATTTGGCATTTTTTAGAGACAGTTGGCGTCAAAAATTGTTCGTTTTTTTCTCAATATTTGGCTTTTTTAGAGGCAGTTGGCACATGCTATCAGACTGTTGTCTTCGCTTTTAAAATATCTTGCTGAAAAGTGTTATTAGGATTTTTTAGAAAGTGCTTGGTGTATTTTCTCAAAAGTTATCTGGCAACCCATAGAAGAATAAAGTTGTCGCATATCTGGCAACCCATAATGCTAAAGGTTCGAGTGGAAAATGTGGAAGATGAAGAATGCTGCAACTTTGTTCTTCTAAAATGTCCTACAATTAATAAGGAATTTTAAATTTCATGCTGTTTAACAATTTGTTTTTTTCGCCCGGTTTGACTTTTTTCAGACATGGTTTGACTTTTTCTCAAAAGGTGTCTGGCAACCCTGCGGCTGCCAACATTCTTACCCCCAAAGGCAAAAATTGCACTACGGATGACATAAATTCATATAAATTAACTGAAACCAATTATTAATGCTTTCACAAATCTTTTGCTACTGGGACAAGCAACAATCTGCTGAAAGTAATATAACCCAGTTCTATCTCACACTGAAATGCACTGAAGATCAATCTTCCCATTTCTGCGACTGTGTCTTAGTTTCGAAATGAATTTTTCAACATCACGACCGCGGTCTGACTAAATTTCACACAGGATCTGAGCAACTACTGGTGTGTGTCGTCATAAACAACGCTAGTTTCCTGACGGTCAAAAACAACAACACAGCTTATCATGCATTTGTGAAGTATTGAATGCAGGTTAGAGGGTTACTAAATTATCGTTTAAAATATTGTTGGCCGAAAATGATCTACTG
>JGI24158J21664_10002028_pt1 | contig 23953 bp, 14 predicted proteins | sample Ectturendosymbi3_FD_21664 | JGI IMG/M metagenome (IMG submission 21664) | reverse complement strand
TGTATTTGTGACTTTATAACCGCCTGGTCGATCGCGAGTTATCAAAAAATTTTCTAGTCGATCCCAGTCAAAGACAAGTTGGCCACCCCTGCAATATTTCATCAACTTTGTTCTTGGTGCAACATTTTTGCAGGTGGGGTCGTTTTACGTTGAATAAAAGGAAGACACTTTTTTCTGCAAGCAGCAAAAAATACAAAAATTGCAAAATTTAAACTACAGTACATGTTGGTCAACATGATTCATTTTCAAAACAGTGTGTTAAAGCGTTTGTTTCAGACTCATCTTCTTTTGTGAAGGGACAACCCATAAACTCTTATTGAATGCTTTCAATGGGGCGCAGTATTTCTGTTGAATTAGGATGAATTGGGAGTATGGAGTAAAAGCTTGTGTTCTTAGGAAACGCATTATGTTCAGTTACAAGCGTTTAGACCAGTGGTTCCCAAAGAGGGCGGTAACGCCCCCTTGGGGGCGGTGAGAACCTCTAAGGGGACGGTGAAACAGAAATGGGCGGTTGGGTGGCAATAGGAGACGCAGTCAATAATTACATTTCTGTTGCCTTACTAACTTTGAGTGACCAAATGTCATAAAAAACAGTATGATCAGCTAACATGTATGCATGTCGTTTCTAAACACAAACTTAGCATTTTATTAAATAAGTTTTGTAGTGAAATGCACGAAAAAGTTGTGTTGATATGTGTGCTAGGCATGGTAGGGGGGGCGATAGAAATTTGTTTGTCAGAAAAGGGGGCGCTAGCCAAAAAAGTTTGGGAAAAACTGGTTTAGACTGTTGTCAAACGCAAATGTTATGTTCACATGGCGCTTGGCTTTCGTGCATCGTAAGCTAAGAAATGTCAACAGACGTATTCCCGTGCCAGAGGCATGTTTACGGTGACATCAGTTGACTGCGCTGCGACCAGAATAATCTGCACAAAAACTCATGCCATTTTTAAACCTAACCACAAGGTATCTTCGATTTATTGAGACGGTACACGTTTGATCAAGATACACTGCGCTGAATTTGATTACAGGCATCAATATTGATTTCGGCACTTCAAGGCTTTTGTTTCTAATCTAAAAGTGTCTTAGGTGGACACCATAGTAGTGAAAATAAGAATGATCTCAATTAATAGCGAAATAACCCGATAACTCGGGAAATGTGTAAACTACAGTGTTACGTATTACTTTGAAATGCTAACCATCGTTTTCATGGTGCATCATCTTTGTGCTTTATCTGCTTAATAGTTGAGAGGCTTGTATGATGCTGAGTTAAAAAAGTAAGCAGGCACACCAGAAAAGAGATCCCTGCGAATTTGGANGAAACGGCTTTTTAGTCGCGGCCGGATGAGCAACAAGTAAACCTGCGCCAAACCATCTGGAAATCTTTTACGCCAGCTTTGCACNCGTGCTAGGTAGTCATCTTACAAAGCTGGATCTTCGAACAGCATTTAAAAAGTATCTATTCGTTTCCGTTGCATACCATAAATATATGGTTGAAAATCATGTGAGCGCAAGATTATGGGACAATGAACAGTTTTAGAAATAAATCTAAGTAGTTGATCCCGACACTGACTAGCGTTGTTTGAAGAGGGTCTCTTTGGTGAGACATACACAAAGTCACATCAAGGTAACAGACCGGCAAGAAATATCAGTCAATCTTTTCTTAATTCAGGTTTGCTGAGAAAGGAACTTTTTTAAAAATACAGTTGGAGTTTTTTTTAGAACATGCAATCCTATTATTTACCAAATAAAATTCATATCCCGAAACATTTTTTTCAACAATGTGATTACTAATCCATCCAATGGTCAATAAAAATATGCTGTGCTATAAAGATCTGTTAACTAATTTAAGGATGCATTTTTGCGGTGTTAAAAATTCAACTAACATGCGGTCAGAATGTGAAGCTCAGATAATTTGGCCAACTCTACTTTCGCCTAGCATTCAGTTACAGTTACTCGTACGACCAACGCTGTTTCATTTCATCTTCGGAAAGAAAACTTTTGAGCTGCACTTTGCTCTACAAATTTAAATTCGAATTGAATAGCTCTTGGGCGCCCCACGTGAGCAAAGCAAAAAGCGTTCAAAATCTCTAGAGCATTTGATCCTTAGTTAAACTTGCTTGTATTTTTCATCATAAGGTAATTTTGAATTTTTTTACGACCTGCCGTGATATTCCACGATTTATGCGGCCAGTGATAGCAAAAAGGTTATCCACTCCTGCTCTACAGAGCAACGCCACTTAAACGTTGGTGCACATAACGCTAACCTTGATCTCCAGAAAGCTAGTTGTTCAGCTACCCGTCAAGAATAAGTTTAAGCTGTAAATGCGCATTTGCATTACCGCCATGAAAAAGTGCTGCAACTGCAAACCTTTAACAGCTTTATTACATTTAAAAGTGGTCTACGCGTTATGCACAAATCACATACATTTACCGTTCGACAAAGAGAGCACAGGTAAACTGGGTGCCAGCACACGATATGACGATCAATGAATCTTAGTCTACTTTATGTCTTGAAACACAAATTCGAAAAATGCTGTGGACGGCATGTGAAAAGCGGGTTTAACGTCCGGCCACATAAAGAAATTTATTCCCATAGAGTTACTTGGCCGCTCAGACTCTCGACTGAAAAATGAGCTCTAAAGAGTAAAACTGTCACCACTCAATACTACTAATGAACACTGCAAAACTGTCATGCAGATTTTAGATCAAAACGGTGAATCACGTTGGCTGCATTGAAAACAGTCATAAAAACTGCGGCGTATTAATAATTTTATTGGGTGATGTTGAAAGAACTCCTGCATTACACAGCGGACGTAGAAGAGGAGCATCGTCTGTTCAAAGCAGCTGCAGCTTCATCAGTTTCTCGGGTAAGTAGTTATCAAGGCCTGGCTTCCGAACAGAGCTCAACCTTCTTTGGATCCTCGATACTCCGAGTCACGAAAGTTCGCAGCTCAAGTGGTAAAAACGTCCAAACTGCAGTCACATGAGTAATTCCGACATAAGCTCGATTCCAATTAGCGACAAGCAAACAAAATATTCTGGCAAACCGACAGGCGTCTACGCAGAAAAAAATCGAATGCTGCTAGATCCATCAAAAAAAACAAAACTATGTCTTACTCAGCAAGGAGGGAAAAATCTTTCGCAGATGGAGACAGTATTTCAAAAGTCTTTTGAACCCATCTGTATCATACCATCAGACAAGCAGGAGGTACAGTCGGGGGAGGAAAATACCATCACTGCGACCGAAATCTTCCCAGCTGTTAAAACACTGAAAGCTGGAAAGGCTGCGGGTTGTGATCAAATCCAACCTGGAATGCCAGAAATGCCAGGCACGGCGTTCCGGAAGGGCACTGAGAGATTGGCAAATTGCGGTGATCATCCCATACACAAGAAGGGGGACAGAAGCAATGCAACAACTACCAACAACAGCCTCTCGATAGGAAAAGCGGTTGTGAAAATGAATGAACGAAATCTCTGAAGTTGACTGACGAGTCTATTAGTGAGGGAAACTGCGGTGGTACAACAAATGAAAGCCATAAAGAAACTCTGCTGACAAGGATTAACCACTTAAATGTCCTAACCGCTTTCTATGGCCAACTCGGCACAAAAAAATCGATGGAAGTTTCCAAAACACGAGGTTAAAGTAGCGAAAAATGCACTTTTAAAGATTGTTGTTTTGCATAAGGACTGTTGTCATACGGGGATAGTAGTTTTTTTGCCACCTCCCCTGTAAGATCTTGCAGCGCCAATACCATCAAAGGGCTGTGTTTCAATAGTCTTCGAAACTACTGTAATTGCGAATCGCTATTGCGCCATCACTGCAAACCGTGCATCCGAAAACTTCATTTCATTGTGAATTATTGAAATATTACATTTCATGGAAGTTTTACCACACTGCTGGAAACATAGCTGCTCGGTAGAAACGCAGCAAGTGAGGTAAATAACCCGCAAAACATTCCGTTGCGTTTAATGGCTGACTTTAATAAACAGCACGTCACCATCTATTTGTCAAAATGTTGCAAGATGTGATGAACGAGCAAGTCACGACAGGAAATCACTGTGCGTGTTACGCACGCACGTGGTGAGACTTCAGCCAGTGCCCCATACTTATTTAAGATTCGTTGCGTAATAGCACAGTGTTATGCGCGCACAATCGAAACTTGTCATTCGTATCTTGAAAGCATTGAAGCAACGGAAGTTTTGATTCATCACTGAAAAGCAGTTGAGACAAAACCGAGCATTGAAAGAAAACATTTTTCAAGTGCTCAGACTGTGTAATGCATTTCAAGTGGATGGCAATGAGTTACATTGATACTGCGAGCAACACTCTGCACAAATTGTCCTTGCCGCATGTCCAGTCCTACAATACATTCTTTGCCTGGACCGATGGTGTTTTTACGTCCACATCACTTGCGTACAAAGCTTATAAAACCAACGTGAGGTAGATCTCAAGAACTAAATTTCCAGCAGGAAAAGGGATATTTGACAAGAAAACTACGACTTGCTGCTGTTACAAAGAAAGAATAAAATTTATTGAAACATCTTTGAGAACTATACACGCGTAAGTGACGTGATTCAAAACTGCTGCAGGAGAAGCCATTGAACGCCTAAGAACAGATATCACGTGTGCTGACTGCACGATCGAAACGTAATTGACACCACGCGGTTAACAAACAGAAGGGTTTTTCACCTCACCATGTTTGGAAATGACAAGGGCTTGGCCAAATTTCAACAAAATAACTTGCGTGAAACATTGCGCGAAAGCGGAAGAGATTAAAAAGAGCAAAATCTTGGTTTGAGTGAAGCAAATCCGTGTGGTGACTGGCAAGAAGTTGGACGTGCACAGAGTAAACACTGAAACAACGCAAAGAACGAGAGATAGCAGAGCAAAATATTTGAGAACAACGAAACACCAATCTATCAGTCAATGCGGTGATCATTGTTAATGCCTAGCTAGATTCTAAAAATCTTAATATCACTAAAGATGAAGATTGTTTCTTTTATTAAATTATTTTTGCAAGCGACATTTGATGAAAAGTTGCTGTGATATGTGAATAGTAAAAATATTTACTTGTTTCATTTTTGCTATTCACAGAATTGGAACTAAGTTGAGTTGAAAATCCTCTTTGGCCAAGACCTTCTGATAGCGGCGTCAACACTCTCCATATGTTTTTAGGTGCATCCTCCCACCAGTAAAAATTCGATAAACAGAATTAACAAACATTCGTGGCAGACAATGCATTCATTCATTCATTTCAACACCCGCCTTTCCTTTCGGGAGAGTCATGGGGCAGCAGCCCTAAGAGGAATGGAAACACCACAACAGTTTTCAGCAGCCTCATAGTTCTGCTGGCTCCATACCAAGACGGGACCAAACAAGTCGTACGACGTAGATGAAATTACTCCACCTGGTCTTTGGTCAATCTCTGGGCAGTTTTCCCGAGGGTTTAGCCAAGAGCACTACCTTGTCAATATTTCTTGGGGCATTCTGGCCACCTGACCGATCTATCGCAGTTGAGATCTTTGTATTCGCAGAAGTGGCTCGACATTCAGGGTTTTACGAATTTTACAGATGCGCACTTGGTCGATAAGTGTCATGCGGTGAACTCGTCGCAAAAACCCCATCTCTGCTACTTGTACTTGAGATAGCATTGTTTCGGTCATTGCCCAAGATTCATGACGGTAGGTGAGGATCAGAACAAAAACCGATATAAAAACTGACAACTTTGCAGCATTTGAAAGTTCCCGTTGTGTTACCACGGAACGATAAAGCTCGCACACAACTACGTTTGCTTTATCAATCCATGAATCAATCTCCTTATGTTCTGCCTTCGGTCACTCGTGTACACCACCACAAGGTACTTGAACTTCTCGACCTATTGCAGTGTAATGCCACTTAGCGTGCACTGCCTTGGGTTTGTGGAGAGACATAATACCTCGGTCTTTTTGGTGCTAATTTTCAATCCAGCTCGATCGCACGTGCCTAATAACCGATCAAGTGCTTGTTGAAAATCATGTTCAGATGATGCAAGCAGTACCAAATTGTTCGCAAAGAGCAAACGGTTGATCCTGCAGCTCCCAATAGTGACTCTCTCGTCAACTCGGCTGTGACTATCCATCCAATTCATACATACTATGAAGATGCGTGGCAGACAAACGAATGCGAAAAGAGAATTTTGATCAAATATTAGAGATATTTTGCTATAGTCTGCCTAAGACTGCACAGCACATGATGAATGAAACTCAGTAGTCTATATTATTATTCATTGCCGAACCTTCGCAACTCTTTAGTTTTGTGCATTAAGTATTTACGTTTTTCTCTTTTTTCTTTACTTGTGTAACTTGCTTTTGTGTTATACTGATGTGATAAACAAATATATCCATGTGGTTTAGGACAATTAAAAGTTGTGATAATTAAGTACAGCATTCGACCGTTGTCAAAAGTCTTATCGTACTAGTTTTTGTGAGAAAAAGTTAAAGAACTTGTAAATAAATGGAATTGTATAGAATTTGGAATGAAGCAAATGCGGCCTATGGCAATATATTTGAAATCGTGAAAAAACTAGGCCTAACTATCAGAAAAGAGAAAAGTCAGAGCGTTATTAAAACAAATGTGCGTGGTTCAAAGAAAACGCGCCGCAAGGTCTGAACAACAGGTAGTGGCATCAAGTGCCTCTGGCCATCACCGAAAGATAACTCAGTATTTGTTTACTTATGTCAAGAGAAAGAACCGCTCTCTGCGCATAAGCACGCCACATGACGCGGTTTACGCAGACTCGCTTAGTACGCCTAATGTTGCAAAATAAATGTTCCGAAATAGTCTTGGTTTAGTGGAAGAACCGGTATGAATATTGGCTGTGCGATGATGTGACCTATAATGCTTGTCTAATTTCGCGACAGATCTGCGTCGAAGAGTGCCGGCAAAGCAGGTCGATGATTAACCAAAAAAATATTTTAATTACCATGAACAGCAATCCACATTTTCTGATTTGAGAAGGTGGGTTTACGTTTCAACAAGAATACGTGATCATAAAAAACAGGACGCGCCAGTGATAAAAGAACATGTAGTCAAAACTTTTACTTGATGAATTCGGCGAGGAAAAGAACGTTGCACTGCAAAACGTTTCAGCCAACTACCGATTTTTCTTATAAAAACTGCTTTGCTTGACCACCATTCTTGCACTTAGCTTAATTGACCAAAGCGTTCATTGCCCTGTGAGATAATAGCATCTGCACTGTGTCATCTATGAAAGAAATAACAAGGAGATTGATACAAGCAATTGCAAGCAGTGTGTCAAAGTTTATAGAATGCAGTAAAAAGTTTCAAAATAAAGAGTTTGTCAAAAATCGGGTCTGATCAAAATCTCGTGCATTTGCTTGGCGTCGCTTGAAAATCAGTTAAACACAAAAAAATCTTTTGTTACTTCGGCACAAACTCTTTTTTCAAAAAATTTGAAAACTCAGCAAACAATTGTATAGATAAGATCTGTACCAAGCGGTGAAAAGAAATCGACCTGGATTCCTGTCTAACAAGCAAATGAGACGTTTAGCTGTTGATGTTATTATGAAATCGGTATTTCCAGCAGCATCATGCGAATCGTTTGGGTGAACTTGACTGGTTGTTATATACGCGCTGCAAGCACGCACAGATGTTGAGACGAAGCGAAACACTGAACAAAGTTTGTTTGCACTGTTCATCCTGGCTAAAAAAAGAAAAAAAATCCGTCATCGCCAAGCATGACTAAACCTAAAATAAGCTTCATCGCGGCGTTCGCTGAATGTAAACAACGAACAACTGAACGTCAACAAATATTTGAGATTTTTAAATCACCAGGAAATCCATGACTTGAGTTTGGTGGTACTACGCTTGATTTATCTGTAGGCGACATATATAATCACTGACGTTCGGTTAAGAAAAGTAAAACTGGTCCGCTTCAAATTCATCCCGATATACAGTGAAAACAATTTAATGACTATAGGGTAAGTTTGATAATCCGAGAGACGAATGATATCCTCCAACCACATCATGATTACAATCAACGAAGTTGACGAAGACTGCGTCAATATCGGCAAGGTGTAATTTCACACATACTTGTGCAGTTCGTGTCTGCACGCGATGCTTGTGGTCAGGCTCGCACCACATATTGCGATGCTATTGCGCATGTGAGGATCCTGAAGAGTTTTTGAATTTTACTTGACGACAAAACAACGTTTGCATTGCGATTTTCTGCACTTCACTGTAATGAGTTTCCTTTAACAAGGTTTTTAGGAACCTTTTGAACATTTTCATTTTCCAACAAAAAACGTAAATGCACTTCGCGAAAAACAAACGATTGTCAACAATAAGAGCCGTACATAAGTTACGCCTTGTGGCTTTCCGTAAGCGTCCACCACAGCAAAGCAGTCATCCTGCGCTTATTGATTAAAACAGGTCTGCTTTAAAAGACTTTAACTAATCCAGTGGTTTCGAATTGTTTAAGTGGCCCGCAGCCTATCCAGAGGAAAAAATAAATTTCGTACCCCTACAGTAGCAATAGATAGTCTTTCATGCATAAACACCGTAATGAACACTCGCAACAACCACCGGATTTTGCATTGAACGCGCAAACGTTTCGGTGGATATGAATGAAAATAAAGGCAGATGAACTGAACCCACATTCACTTTTTTGCACGTAACCCTTTTAGTAGCTTGGTGCAAAGCTAACAATAATATGTCAACGAAGTTCGTCTCCTCAAAAGTCTCTTCTCTCACCCACAATTGAGAACCGCTAGGTTAAATGCTGCAGGGAAAAACAGCGACAGGTAAGGAGTACGGGGTTAGATGGTGCCCGGGACAAGAAACAAGTTTGTCGCCCCCGGGAGCAAACGTACTGCATTGAAGAAAGTACTTGCGACATTATTGGGACTTTACGGCGCCCGCAGTGATTCTGCGCCCCGGGACATTGTGACCCCTTCCTCCCTCGGTACGCCCCTGGCGACAGGTTATGCTGACCAAATCAAAAACAACAGGGGGTCACCGAAAAGGTAAAAATGAGTTTGCGTGGGTTTCGGTGGTTTCAGTGTGAGTTGCGCAGGTTGTGACTTATGGCCATTCATCTGTACGTCTACAGGTTTTCGTAGCAAAAGTACGCTAACAACCAAGCCATACAAAGCATGAATGCGATCAGATAACTACAATCATTTATAATCGATGATGTTCCAGTTCTTCCGACGAAGTCGCACATAGATGCAGGTTATGTCAATATCTACAAATGCTTCTGAGTTAATGCAAACTTTTTGGGAATTTATTGATGATGAACTAAGATATTGAATTTATGGAACTCGTGATTCATATTAACTCGAGACCTAACAAAGCAAATAAAGCAATTTGTTGACAACTTTGTTTTGGAGTGTCATACTAAGTAAATTAAGTGGGTCATTTTGCTGACTTTAGAGGTGAAAGCATTTCAACAGAACATTACTTCAGNGCATCCTCAGAAAAGCTTTTGNAATAAGTAGTTCATTCATATATATATACCTAATCACGTGTTGCTCCAAACAGAGTCGGTTTTACGTCTTATTGACCAATTTTATGAAATTGGGCCCGCCTACACCTCAAGAAGTCCCGGCGCCAGCGGCGATAGAGTTACCGTTTGAGACCTTTTCTGTATTCTAAGAGGAACAAACCACTGAAAATGTGAAATGAAGAATTAGAAATTCTTATTTCTCACAATATTAATTTATTAGGCGTATCATATTAATAGAAAATTGTCTTCATGTCATTTCTACTATCAACCGAAAGGTTAAACCTTTCAAGAAAAATGGTACCAAAAGATGGAGTTCGTCTGTGTTTAGATTACTCTGCGATGAAAATACGTTTACTCTCATTTTTTAAACTTTCTTGTATATTGTTGCAAAGACTAGGTTTTCTTCACGTGAGTATCATTGCTCTTGGGATATATCATGTTTTATTACGTATTTAAAGGTTATATTGTGCTGTACGAAGAGAAATTTACAAAACATGAGTGTATAAAGGAAAGTGAGCTGATTAGCTGCATAAATAGCATATGACATTGTGAATATTGCGCATTTCTGAAGACGAAATAATGGTTGGTGAGCGATCAGTTTGGTTTAGAACATACCGATAAAAGTTTCATGGATATTTATGGACATCTGGTGCATGATAACGATAAAACAATGTTTGAGAGTGTTTGGGATATCACAGAGAAAAACTACAGAAAAACAGTACGAAACCAGCTATATGGAAATGGAAATACGTCCAGCCTGCGACCAGCTCTCATGACTGTAAACAATGCATCCAAATGGCTTGTGACACCATAGTAAAGCAGAGCAGTGATGGAGAGGTAGCTACGGAAACAACTAAAAGTATTGACGCTATTTGTTGGCTGAAGAATTTGAAGCTCTGAAAACCTTTTTTCACAACATTAGCGTTAAGCTTCATGTTCTGTTTGAAAACCTGGAAGTAAACAACCGCTTTGCATAATTTCCTCATGTTTTTATTTTGAGGATTTACCTAAAAACCCTTTAACAGTCACATCAGGTGAAAGAAGTTTTTCAAAATTAAAATTGATAAAAGCATACCTACGGTCAACAACTTCAAATCAAACTAGAGATAAAAAATTCCCAATGCTATTCACACAAAATAACATTGCTAAAACCATTGACCTGGAAAAAGTTTGAGAGACCTTGCAGATGAAAAAGTCAGAAACATCTTTTCCTTAAACTTGTCGTGTGCACAAGCAGTATGTCTGCAATTGCCTTACTTTGTATTTTAATAAAGAAAACAATTATCATATCTTTCAAATATTAGTATGTCAAGCATTTAATGTTCTTTACGGTTAAAGATGAGCATACTACACGAAATATAAACATACATAAATTTTACTTTTGTAGGGTAGGAAATTCGCCATCAGTTTTCTAATTGGACCCAGCAATTCCTAGCATCGGCCCTCTCTGCAATCGAGCTTTGATTAAACCAAACACCTACTAAACGAACAATTTCTTGCTTTGCGCATCACATTATCCCATAGATTGTAGGTTTTCAGTACAAGTTCGTAAATTAGCAGTTTTTCCTCAATTACGTTTCGCTGAAGAAATCCTCACCGCTGCGGTTTTACATGTTTGTTAAGGTTAAGAACGTCAGAGTTCCTTTTGGATAGAAGATAGGATTTGCAAGTCAGTGTTTGTTACATTTAGAGTAAATTAACAGAAAAAACAAATCTACATTACTTACGAAGGTCTGGCTGATTTTCAAGAAGTTTCTTGAGGAATAAATCCCATGACATGCGAAACGAATCACCCCAAGGTGTTCGCGGTTTTCTTTGATGATCACCAAGTAAAACAGCGCTGTGTACTAATCTCCTCTTATTAGCTCCTTTCCATAAGTCCTTTTTCTTATAGTGGGCAACTTCGTTGGCAGAAAGCAATGGTGATAGGCTTTCTGCTGACGGAGTTCTCATCATGTCTTTCTGCAACGACTGCAAATCATCCTCACTTGCTGAAAAATTTAAAGTTCGTAATTTGTTGTCCCACACATGTTTCTCTGCAACTAGGTTCAAACTTCCCACATCGCAGGATACCGGTCGCCTGCTGGTTTTCGAAGGCCTGTGACGCAGTTTCACCTCAGTGGGCAAGGCGCCAAAGACATCGGAAGAGGAGTTAGACAGATGCTTGACAGATTCAAGAGGTGCCAGTTCATCTCCCAGAGTTGGCCGCTGGATTCGAAATGATGCAGGTCGAGTGGGAAGTTTGGTGACACCCTTTTGCAATTGAGGTGATAAACTCAAACTCTTAGCAAGAGGCGCGCCTGGCATAGTTCGTCTCTTAGCTGTTGCTGGCCAGTTAGAAACCGTCATTCAAACAGCGTATAGCTTTGATGTTAATCAATATTCACGTTTCTTCAGAACGACCCCGCTTTCAACAGTAAAATTTGCCGTTGGATGTTTACATAAAGCTTAGCCTTAATACGCTAGTTGCACTAAAAACAATAAGACTAAAAACAGATCTGTAAACAGAACATCACTGCAAAACAGCATACCAGCGTCGGTTATGACACCCTAACATCTTTCGCAAGAACACTGCAGTATTGCAAATAAATGAACACTGATCCAAGCTACGCCCAACTTCTATTAACAATAGAAACAAGTTCTGCGGTTTGTCATACTGCTCGACTTTTCTCACTTTCTTGCTGCTTCGCCCACAAGTCCATGTCCACAAAAATTACTCACGCGCTGTTAAAATAACAAATCTGCGATACTGTAGGACCAGGACGCACGTCTACAGCTTTGATTACAAACTAGTCTTCCTGACTGTCTGTGCAGGCATCAGCAAGTTACGTCATCGTTGCACACAAAGGTTCTCTGCTTCCTTAGACCAGCTTGCGGAAATTATAAATCAAGCAGCGCTGCGCAGGCAGCCAGCTTACAAAAAATACACTTCGCCATAGTCAAAAATATTTGCTACGTTGCCAGATTTGTACAAAGTTTCATTGTAAGTCTCCATACAACGCCGAAAAGCAGGTTAGCCCTTAAGTGGGGCAAGAAAACGTGAAAGAGGTTTTATGTTCGTGATGAGGCACTTACAAACAAAAGACCGCCATAACAGGTGTTTAACTCAGAGGTTGCTTAAAATCGCGATGATCCTGGCTGTATGAAACCTTTAGAGATCCACTGACAGTCACGTTCTCATTGCATATGGTCTCTTAGTGCAATTGTGTCGCGAAACTAACAAGCAGTTTTTAAATAATCTTCCTGTATATGATTACGTCAACTAATCATTACTTCAAGAAAACGTTACCCGAAGTAGTAAAAACGCTTCTGGTTGTAATTCACCCTCTTTCCTTTCCGCGCTGTAACTTAATAATTTAGATCCAATAGTCCATGGGCCAAAAAAGGTTGAAAACCACTGCTGTAAAGTGATCTCTATCACCGTTTCAGTCAAATACCAGGAATGTTGTCTGTTTGAAAGGCAGAGAAATGTAAGCCACTGTTTGTTTAAACATGAAGACTAACTTGAAGTACGCTGACAACTCAAACCTGCTGAATTCAGTGGTGCATCTTTATATAAAATGACTGGTGTAAACTCATTTTACAAATAACTTTTTAATCCGCAAAATTTACGGTTAAGTACATGGTGTGTCTTCAGCTCTAGCTCCCTGACCAAACACAAGTTCATCCATGTCATGTAAATCCTGACGGTCATTTAAACGTTTGTGTTACGCTCTTTCGTGAGCACTGACGATGCAAACATTCATCAAAGCAAATGCAGTACTGCCGCTAGTAATGGAAGACCAGTGGTGTTTGTGGTTGTTGTGCCATGCTGCCAAGCGTCGTGTTTAAGTCAGCGTTTATGCAAACTGCTTCAACGGCGCAGCCCAAGAAAGTGTCGTGTCGTGACGAAACTCTTTCCGCTGCTCACCAGCAAGGATTGCTTCGTGCAGGCGGTAAGAATGTTAAGGGCAGAGAACAGCCCCACTGCGTATGAAACGGAATTTTTTACACGAAGACGCAACAGCCCAAGAAATGCTTTAAAATCTACATGAACTAAACTTTGAAAAATAGCAAATCCTCAAGTTTGAGAAGTTATAGTCATCGAAATCTTTTAAAGATTGTGTTGAAATCATGATGCAATATTGGATTTCAAGTGATNAAATACAAATGGTCCGACCCATTCTGAATTGCTGCACAATATTGAAGCTGAACACACAGCATCAGGTAGTTGCTTTTCGCTTCACTGTGGTTGCACAAAAATTGTTAGTCCAGATCTCAACCTGCTTCGATATACGCCCCATGTGAATTGAGCAACGGTATCCTCAATCCGGCTCACTCACTGAGGCATATGTAACGCAATCCTCTAGTGGAGGGCAATACTAACTTGAGGAACACTTTGCACCGTTTCTAAACAGAATTGAAAAATTTGTGGAAAACACCCATCAAATATCAGCTTCTTCTTTCAGAGATTAGACGTGAGATATAACGTTTCTTTCATCTAACAGCGAAATTTTTGCGTGGGAGTCGTCAATCACGCATCTTCATTGATCCAGCTGATGAAAACCAGCTTGGTTGTTACACTGGTGAAAAACGGCTAATGTATATGTCCTTATGGGCGTACGAGACAGTGTCTGGGAGGGCCGTGTCCACATCGCACTGCAAAATCAGTGAAAACCAGGTAAATCAGGACAGCGTTTGTGATTTTTCAGGTCAAGGAGATATGCTTTTCAGGGCAAAAGGAAAAATCAAGGCAGACAAGGTAGCGAGAGTAGTGGAATTCAACGTGGGGTTTAAGAGAAAATGGAGATGCTGTATTGAAAACTGTGTGGGAAGATGACTTTTCAAGTAATCTTTTGTTTAGGTGCAAACATTTTTTTTACAGCAGTCGACTTCGGTGCCCTTGAAAAAAGCTTTCCCGTGCGCTTAAATTTGTCGGTGAAAAGCAACATCGTTCTCGTTGTCAAGAGCTCCACTGCGATCTACAGTAAACACCACCACACGAAACACTGATAATGAAACTTAAGGTTTTCTGTCATTTGAAATGTTATTTTTGTGCGAAAAAAACAACTTGCTGCCCGTACACATTATTTCAAATAACTGTCAATTGCCAACTATGTAGAACCGACCACTGGCTGAGTGCCAACAATTTTTCTCTTAATTACAATGAGGCTGACTTTATGTTATTGAATTCTCTAAAATATAACCTCACCTCACTTGAAGTTACAATCAATAATCATATCATTTCCTCCAAAGATAACCAAAAATATGCTGGAAACTTCATATACAAAATGTAAAGACTCAACTACCAAGGGCTGATGGAGTTTATCCAAACTTACACAACACAATCTGTACTGAAAATTGTTTATAACTTATTATTTCATTCCTATATTTATTACGCGATCCTCAATTGGGTACGTGGTTCAAAAGCAACCATTCAGCCTTTGATAAAACTTCAAAACAAAGCTGTAAACTAGTAACACCAGCTAACCTTACCTCCTTGGAAGAATCTTTTCATCGCTTAAATTTCTTATATCTTCCCAAACTTTATACATTCTCATTAGATAAATTCATGCACTCCTATTACAACAAACTGGTTCGAAATCATTTTGATAACTATTTTATTCCAATCAGCTCTATTCATTCTAACTCCACAAGACTATCCACTTCTAACAACCTGACTTTACCAAAACTTAACCTATCTTCAGGGACATATTTCCGCAGATTTATTGGTCCAAAAGCGTGGTTTTTAATACCAGTCTCAATCAAGTCTTCTGCTAATTTTACAGTACCTTTACAAAGCAATTTAGGAAACACCCATTAAATCAACATGATAAATAATATTATGTTTACGTAATATTTCACTCCATAAGAAACATGGCTGCCTCTACTGGATTTAGTAATTTGAAAAATCTTAGTTGTTATGTTCTAACGTATTCTTATTATTTTGTTTTTTATACTTCTTGTGCACTTCCAATTTTTGCAGAGAAAATTACACTCCATAGCTTTTTTTACTTCATAAATAATTTTTTTAAAGTTTTCATACGGTGTTCAACATCTTTAGACCATACAGAGTTTCGTCAGTGAGAATTGATCTACTCCCTTGTGTACATAGGCATGCTCTTTTCAACTGTAGCTTTACCTCACCGTGTTCTGTGTTTGTTTGTTTTTCTATCTGTGCTTCTTTCCTTTTCAACTGTTGTTTGTTAACACTTGTCAAAGTGTTTCAGACAGAGTTGGTTGACTAGATCAATGGTTCCCAACCGGGGTGGCGCGGCACTCCAGGGTGCCATTTACAACACTCAGGAGTGCCGCGAGCTAATATGATTTTCCGTATATCTTTAAAAACACACTTTCAAAATTTCATCAAACTAAGTAAATTGCTGTTGGCTCGCCGATGGGTGCCGCAAACTATATTTTTCTCCTGCAGGGTGCCGCAAGCCTAAAAAGGTTGGGAAACACTGGACTAGATGACCTACGTGGTCTTTCACCAATCCTATCTGACAGAGTGACAATCCTTGTTTGCATTTATCATTACTTTCGCCATTGTGTGTTCATTTATTCTAATTGCGGCTGAAAATTGGTTACTTTTTTGCATTATGGCTTTTTGCGTTGTTTCTGCTTATTATCTGAGTTATATTAGACAAAAATCTCTCTCTCTAAATTGCTTAGTTTTTCATCGCTAGGGCAGATTGAGCCTCACTAAAAACAGTGCCTTTTAACAAGCAAATTTGCGATATGTGATAAGCAGCGTCACCTAACGACAATTAAGATGAAAGTTTTGTGACACAAAGAGCACTATTGTAAGGAACTCAATTTAATTTAATCATATCAGTCTGCAGTACAAGTTCAGGAAATCATGTTTTAGGTCCAAACAATTCAGTAATTAATTGTTTTGTGTTACATGTTTGCTAGACGCAAGCTTGCGCAGGTTGAGGGTGCCCATGCTGGAAACTGCGGGTGTGAGACACCAGGCCAACTGCATTCTCTATGAATTAGGAACCGGTGACATGGATCTTGCGCGGGTTTCGTTTTTTTGCAAAGCAAATACTGACGATCGTTGAATATACTGTAATTCTCTTTGCTGACTGTGCACTGTGGCCCACAAAACTTGCGAACAACAGAATCACATTGTCTCAATTAACGTGTGATGCAAAAAAAGTATTCGGGAGGTTCGTTGATGCAGCAACCCAAGGAGTTCTTGAAACGCCTCACGGCTCGCCATGCACCGAGAAAGCCAAGTGTGGATGTACAAGCTTCACTGCAGTACAACCAATCAAATTGATTTTGTTGTGAGCAAAACAGCAGCAATGAAGCTGATCATAATCGCAATGCTTTGTAGGTCACCAAAGGGGCGGATCCAGCCAATAAGGTTAGGGGGGCGATTTCAATAATATTTGGTAGTCAAGTCTCATACCAGCTTTGCTACTGTAAGAAAGATGAAGTGTACTTCACAACACTGCAATGACAAAACAATGGACGACAGAATGGTCTTGTATCGCGAATGTTGTTTTCTGAATTGTACAAAATTATGGTGAATAAAGTTACTTTTGTAGGTTTTAGGGGGGGCGACCGCCCCAATCCTCCCTGGATCCCCCGTAGGTCACCCATGCCAGATTGGTTGACGACGGTAGAGGCCCGGCTAAGTGCAGTCCATGTCTGAACTGTTATCAGTGGATTCCAGTTTCCACGACCACATGCAAGCCTCTGTCTGTTACAATGGCCCTATCTCAAAAACATTCCCCGTTACACGTGGGGTTAAACAGGGGTGCGTTTTCGCACTTACCCTGTTTGCAATCTACTGTTAAACCCTTCTGCTGCGTGTCTATTTATCCACTTCCGGCGTTTTGCTTCACAACACTATCATTTTAGAGAGAACTAGTGCTCAAGATATATTATCTTTCCTTAGAATATACCAACTCCGTTGGAGTGGCCATGTGTGCAGAATGGAAGATGGTCGGCTTCCGAAGGACATCTTTTGTGGGCAGCTTCTACCTGCTCCTCGACCTGTCGGTCGCCCCAAACTGCGCTGCAAGGAAGGATTTGAAGGGACTTAACATAAATACGAAAAACTGGGAACAACTGGCACTGCAGCGTGCTTCCTGGCACTCTCTCCTTCAGTACAGACGAAAGCATTCCATTCAAACGTACATCACAGACTGCAATCGCCGACGAACTGATCGTCGGACACGACAGGAAAGGCCATNGAGAGGGAGAGCTTTGTAGGTCGCAATTAGATTTTGCTGCGGTATCGTTCCAGGGCCAATGCAGCATTTCTATTGTCTGATTAGCTGTTGCTCAGCTGTTGAAAAGTAGCGCAGACCTTTGACGTGCTGAATTTGAATAAGAACAGATTTAACTACCTGCACAACACTGACAGCGGATATCGAAAATTCTGCACTAATGTTATGCATTTAGAATGAATTAACTTCCCAGATACGTAAACATGATGTGCTATTAAGAGTAAAAACAACCTTTCACTGTTGATTTCTAAGCAATAAACAAGTTACGTGCCAAAGGCAGCGTTTGCAACAAGTTAAAATTTTCGAAGCTGCAACTATATCTTATAATTCCGAAGTGCGAACGCGGTTTCATTTTTTGATGTGCTGGAGCGAGTTGGGAACGTGCGATTGAGATATGGGCTTCGTTTGTATCTTTCTTTGCCGGTGCGGATTGGATGTTGGTCTTATGGTGAGAGTGCGAACAAATGTACAGTTCGCACAGGTAACGTTAATAGTCTCGCTGCCTACAAATTCTGAGGTCTATTTAGAAAAAACTTGCCCTAATAACTAGAAAGCTCTGGCGACATCCAAACTCTATATTTGCAACAAAACTATTGCCCAATGGTCGACTAAGCCGTCTACGGAAATTTATGTATCGTTGTGTAAGACATCAAGCTATAGCGGAATTGAATCAACAATTAAATATCTGGCAAAGCAAGAAATTTGCATTGCAGTTTTTAAGACTTATTCGCAAGAAAAAACATAGCAGGACAACATCTTGCATCAAAACTTTCATTTTTCAATTGCAGGATAAATCAAGTATTTTAGAATAAAACAAATATTGGAAGAAGTACGAAATCAAACAGAACAAAAATCCAGCTGGTAAGTTACAAACTTTGATTTCAACTAAAACGCTTTTTGACACTGCAGTTGGCTGTTAAAGCAACAGGTACCGGATTATGTGGTTGTTACTGGCGCCAAACTTTTAAACCTTAATCGTAATCAAGATTTTATCATACGCACTGTTACCAAGTGGGAAAGTATACTTACCAGTTTTAGTTGATTTTCAAATTGTTTAGGGATTATCTGTTTCGTAATAAAATAAACCTTTTGGGAACTAAAGTTGCGCATTAGCACCTGTGACAAATCAGCTTGCGAGGCTCACCTGCAACTTTTATTTCTTGGTCTTTTGGAACCTGTAAAAGTCAAAGCATGAAAAGCATCATTTGACTGCACTTTAATTAAAAATGTTAGACAATTTATAAAGTGTTCTCATCAACAATACAAATATTTTGACGTGTGAAGGCTTCTGTTGCATGAACGTGATAAGTGATGTGTGTGTGCATGTGTGAGTGTGCATGTGAGTGTGCATGTGTGAGTGTGCATGTGTCAGTGTGCATGTGTGATGGAACCTCAACGTTAATTGACGACAATTCGTGGAAAAACGTCTTGTATGACATGAAGGACACCTATGAGTAAAGGCAATCGTCTGTAAAAAGAAGTATATAAATGAGTGAGAAAACGTGTCAAGCAAAAAAACAATTCATTCCTCCCACAACCTTTGGTAGCAACCCTATCTATAGGTGGGATTCCGTACAAATATTTCCACGTTGCTTGCTGCAGGACGCACTTGTACAGCAACATCATTTTGTCTTCCACATAACAAATTTCAGGAAAATGCAAAATAATGTATTCGTGTGCAACTCATTGAATATCTGCGGATTTAGGTAAACCTTTTCTCAACTCTGTATTCGCAAAAACTCAGCAAAGACATATCAGGTTATTTGCAAACTCGCCTGGTGACACAACTTGCCAGAGCACATACGTTTTAAGCGACCCTAACAATATGAAGCAAAGCGTCTATCAGATATTCAACATTTTATTGTGTTAGGTGCTTACTAGGTTTAAGATGAGTTAACATCAGACCGCAACAACGAAGCGAAAACAAAGAATTTTGATATTGCTGCCTGCTTAATGCAGAAAACGAAGCTGATAGGCATGAACAAAAATCCATAAAAGTTGAGCGGCAAAGCTACAGTGCCAGGATTAAACCCGGAGCGAAAATAGTCCCTTTCCACCGATTGACCTTAATATCCGGATGAAATCCTCTCTAAAATCACCAACGCGCATTCTTTTGAAAGGAGAAAAGGAGCGGTTTAGGTCAAACTGACGATCGTTTTACGTTCAGTGAAGATCGCAAACAGGCATTGGTCGGGAACGCAGGAAAGTCACGGGGCTTGTTGCCGATTGAAGTTTTTAGACAAACTAGTTGCACGATGCAAACAGTGACGTAACGCAACAGAATATGACGAAGGGTAAGCGCAACAATGCTTTGTTGCGGAGTGACTGTAAAAAGGCAAATGCGTAAATGAGCTTTTTCAAAAAGTGGCATTGAGATGATGTCACGAATCAATAAAAATTCGACTAAGTAATAAGTAAAGTTTATTGCAATATTTGGGGTTTTAAGTTGCGGTGTTCAAATGTGTATTTTTGCGCGTCAATGTGTGATTCGCCAAGTCAACCCGCTGAGAAACTTGGGTGTTCTTGTTTCTTGGCTAATGTAAAGAAAGGCTTATAAAGATATACGGTGACTATTTTCAATAAAACTCTTTTTAATCGAGTATCAACAGTTTGGTGGTTCCAACAATGGAGAAATCATGAGGTTGACCACGTCATCGTCTCCGTCGCTATCCGCCATGCTTTGTTTTTTAAAACAGAACCGACAATCTTTTTACTTTTTATGAGCAAATTTTCAAACCACACAGCTGTGCGATTCGGTAACACAACTGTTTGTCTATTCATCTCTGGAATTCTCTGTTACTGCATCGTAGGTAATGAAAACACGAGCCATATTTGATAAATTTAACGTGTAACTCCGGGAAGGTTTGTAGCGATGCCCACATAATGCTAATCTTAAACACAAATGCCAAAACAAATTGAAAGATCGACTCATCCTGACGAATAGAAGGAAAATGAAAAAGAACGGAATGAAATACTCCATTTTTTATGAAAGGAGAGTCTGAGATTATGCAGTTGCTTTATGCATAGGACAGTAAAACACTGAAGTCTTGCATGTTACAAAGAACAACGCAAAATTGTCACTGAATCTGCAATTTCTATTTTGCTTGTAAATTCATGATCATAATACCAAACACGTTTTGCAAAAAATGCTATAGTATAATAGAGCATTTAACGGAGTGGAAAATGCTTTTTTGTAGAAGAACCTTCTTTAAATAGGATGCAAACAGTAGCTGGTAGAAAAGTTTTCAATCAGTATTTTGTAGAGAAGGGTTGCTTATAAGGCAGTTTTCCAAAGAGAAGTAGCTTAACATAAATGCAAGTGACGTTTATAACTGATGGTTCAGTGTTAATGGTAGTTACTTTCACTAGACGGCGGTATTTGAATTTTTATGCCAATTAGAAGGTGACACGAGATAGGATTAAGCGTTGAAATTTAGTGGTTTATCACCTACAGCACCAAAACTGGTCTTCACTGAACCAAGCGCACATTCCAGTCAGCAAACTTGGCTTTGGGAGCATCAGTTCGCGCAGAGAACGACCGCTCGAAATATCATTTTGACAACTACAAGACTTAACGAAACCAACATCAGGGCAACGGATGGATAAACAACTTGTAATCTTTAAAACAATATGTAATATCGAACGGGCAGCAAACGAAACTGATCATTTTCAGCCTTGAACGCAGTGGCAGTGGCTGACGAGATTAATTCTGTGGTGCTGAATATCAGCATTTTGAGATTCAGGAGCAGAGGGAAAATGAGTTATATTCTACCGTAAATTTCAAGCAGGGGGGAAGTACTCATTCAACACAAACTTCTGTGATACTACACTGCTTCGTTTCCGAACCTTGAACTTGTTTCTGCCACTGCCTTCGGCATGTCTAGGAGAGATTGTTGGCGACGATGGAACAGACGAACACTTGGAATCCCAACTTGAGGGGTTCGACTCATCTGAATTCTGAGTCTGCAAAATTTATAATGCTTACTAGAATGTGACAAGGCTAACTAGAAGTTAACCACCGCAGAGAAAAATTTAGTGCTTTAAAATTTTAACGCCAGTAAGACAAATTAAGTAGGTTTGCATGACCTTCTCGGTGCGAATTATAAATCAGAATTTGATGAACATCATTCTAATTTATGCAGTTTTGCAAACGCGTCTTACCACGAACGACAAAGATGAAGACGAGCGAGTAGGAGCCAGCGTAGATTCTGAGCTTAGAGGCCAATCATTAGAAAGCTTTGTTTCGGTATGAGGCGTGGTTACGTTGACCACAGGAGCGCTTATCGCAGCATTCACTCGACGCTGTGTGCGGCGGCCATGCTTCGTCATACCCGGCGACATTGCTTGCTTCAGGCTAAGCTGCAAAGAGAAGTTAAATGTCATTATTTTCAAACTGATTTCAAAAGATCTCTATCAGCCTGCGTGGTGGAAAATCCTGCGTAGAACATCATCAGTGATCGAGAAAAAGTTTGCCTAACTAAGTTTCCATGTCGTTCAGTGACAGCTAGTTAACAACTGTTCCAATGTTTGACAGTTCAGCGATAGCGATATGGTATACTGTGGTATGACAGTTTACAAGCAATACGATTCTGTGGACTGGCACTGGAGTCAAACCTAATGTTGAATCAACAATAAATGTCTGTCGGTGAACGTTTCTTTCGCTCTGTTGTGACGCCAGCGAACCGGTATTTGTTGTTGTTGCAAAACCTTCCCTCGCTCAAACGCACCATTTATTCTTTGGTCATTCATGGAAAATGCATTTACAATTAGATGCACTCACTGTTCGTTACAATAAAAAGACATAGAAAAGGAGTAAAGTGACAGTCACTAGAAAATCACAGTATGTCGTTAAACAACGCTTTGCATAATGCATTAACATAAAAACGATCTGAGGAAACTTTTGCTCCGGTCTCTTGTGCAATGTATACAACAAGAAATTCATATGGCTTTCTTTGCGTTGAAGTTGGCTATGCTGTACACATACACACAGAAAAAATTCCTGTAGTTTTTAACGTATAAAACAATATACCCGGATTCGCTGTGCTATCTACCTTGTAAAGTGTTTATTCAAAACAAACACTTTTCAAAGCAACACTTTGCATACTTTTCCTGACCTCACCTCGTCAACTTATCCATTAGACCAGCTGCAGTAATCTACCCCATGTGATGCGAAACATGAAGTCGTAACTAATTTTAGGTGAAAGCATTGCGTTGCCTCATCCTGTGCAAATAGTTGGTCCACTTTCTGTTGTCCAGACTCATAAATACACAAGAAGTCATTTTGTATTTTCACATGAAAATAAAAGACCCAGGATTCTTTGGATGCAGCAGTCAAAAAACTGCATCTCGATGTAATTTCTATGATACTAAATCTGCAGTGAATCTCTGCAAACTGGTAAGGCTAAAGTTTTTAATTTAGCTTAAACTCGCCGAGAGACAAACAGAAGTTAAGTGTGTCAAAAATTATCATCAGTGATTATGTAACAAAGGATCACAGTGTTTCTTTCCATAAGAATGCAAACCACTTTTTGTCCAGTAGGACAGTCACGTCTTTGTCGAGAAGAGTTTTTCGACTATCTAGCAACACCTTTTCTTGTAAATGAAGTGGCAAGCCATTCAATGCAGATAACAATTAGTTTGAGCTGTTTCGATTCGCACTGGATTTAACTCAAATAAGAATTTCAAGTCGTAATCTTGCCACGATGTTTGTAAGAGCATGAACGACGACAGAACCTCGAAGGTAAATTTAGTGACACGTGGATCCCCTTACATTTCGTGGCACCAAAATGTATGAAGATTTATTGTGCTTCTTCTTCTTCTTTTGAGCGAGTTGTTCAAACCACTGCTTGGCCGCACTAGATCTCGGGGCAAGTGTTGAGTAGCCATTCGGTTGTCTCATCGTCCAGAACCGTCAGGCCATGCAGTCCATGGGGAGGTCGATAGATTGGACAGTGGAGGACAACATGGGTTTCGTTGTTGTATTTGACTTTAAGCTCACGTTTAGCTTCCTTGTTGTTAAGATGGAAGGCTGCCCACACCGTTTTTGTAGTGCTGAGCTTTAGCTTCCAAGTCTGGAGGTATTCACCTGCAGTTGCCATGTCCTTCATCAGCACCCCTTCCACTGCCTTCCAGTCTCCATCAGCATGCATGATTGCTAGATCGTCAGCATATGCATACTTTCTGGAGACGGTGGTTGGCAGGTCAGAGATGTAGGTGTTGAAGAGA
>JGI24158J21664_10002027_pt1 | contig 23953 bp, 19 predicted proteins | sample Ectturendosymbi3_FD_21664 | JGI IMG/M metagenome (IMG submission 21664) | reverse complement strand
TTACGTGTTAGCTAACAATAGTGTTAAGAATGTGTCTGTAACCCTATGGTTCTGTCTTCAACGCAGTTGCAAAAAGTGTCTGTAACCCTGTGATTCCACCGGTTTCAATGCCTTGTACTACGTTCTGTATTGTCTGTTTTTATCAACCTGCGTTCTGCTGAGTGCGTGTGTTCATACTATGGACTTCGTGTCTGCTCGTAAACAAATAAATTAAAATTAAATATTTAATCCGCTAGGGATTCAATTAGTTATTTAATTGTTTATTTTGTGGTTTTCAGGCCATACCTTGCCACCCATAAATACTAAGACGCCAATCAAGGGATCTAAAGACACGTTTTCGCCTAGTTTTTTTTTAAGAAAAAAAGCTTCCTCTTGCGTTTGGGGCCCAGGACCAGATGAAATGGGCCAAAAAGGTATAAATCTACCCTCATTATGACGTCAACCACGAAGCACCTCAAATCCAAAATTTCCCAATTTTTTTTATCGAAAAGTAAAATCGAAGTCTTTCTGCACCTTCAGACGGTTTGAACAGCTCTCTATCTCAATCTGCTGGCGTGTTATGGCCGACTTGGCAACATTTTGCGCCAGACTTTTGGCGCACGCGAGACTTGAAGGGTGAACACGATCAGCTGCTACAAACGTTGAAGGTTGGATCTAATTTGGGCTGTAAAGTGGCGAACGAGTGGACTTACTTCCATAAGTAAGATTTGTTTCAGTTGATTTTTTGCCTCCCACGTCATTCTCAGCGTTGGCATGGAAACCTGTTTGGTATCGCAGAAACGCGACTCTTGTTCTTCGCCACCGCATCTGTAGAAAATCGACCAAACAAAAATGCTGAAGGACATGGCACACCTGATTAGCTGTCATTGTAGGGTATGTGCAGTAAGGCGCCTTATCCACAAAAAAAAACAATGGCGGTCATTGGCCATGGCGCCCGGTCCTTACCTTGCACGTTCCCACGCGTTGAAGCACATGAGCAAGGCCACGTGATCACTGAACCTTTCACCGGAGAAGGACCGGTGCTTCCAGCTCAGTCGCTTTCCGTACATTTCGAAGGGTTCGGGGAAGCATGACGCGGCAGCGATGATGCACATGAAGTCGCCAACACTGCGCGTAGCATAGCAACCAAGTTAACTCGACTGTTGGTAAAACGAAGAGAAACTTTCACAACTACATCAAATGTCCAGTTGACAGTGGTTTACAACCTTTTTGTTATGGCGGTCCTAGTAGCGGACCTATCGCTTTGTCAGTTTTTTCAGTTGTTCAAAACTATTATGTGGTCACTGTTCAGTCAAAGCGCACGATCAATTACTTCAAAGCGATTTCAGTCATTGCTGTCAAGTTAAGTTATCTGCTGTTGTGACTCGCAGGCAAGTCTGGCACCTCGTGATCCGTTTTGGAGTTACAAGTAGAAAATCAAGCTTCACAAAAAGATGTGGAAGCAAATGGAACGAGTACCCACAATGTGGCCAGGTGCAACTATAACGTGAGGTCTCCCACACTAGGGTTAGGTTGACCTCAGGCTGCAACCGGGTAGGCGACATATGGCGGTTTACCTCACGCTGTAGTGGCACCATGTTGCCATATTGGATAAATTTTAAGTAAAAGCTGCAGGAAAATAGTCAGCGTAAAATAAACTAGTTCTGCTTGAAACAAAACACTTCAGATTTAAAACAGCTTGCTCTGACAACTGCCAGATTAGGTCCATGAACAGTTTGAAATGCATTTTTTGAATTGTAGCAATCCCCTTATATTTTGACGCAACAATAACGACACTTCTGGCTTGTCTCACTTCCCGCCAAAACATTATGCCAGGTCCGGCCACTGGAAGGTGAATTATGATGTACACGTCACAATACAAGAGTGTTGCACAGTGAAACACTGAACTTTTAGTTTACAGGGTTTCGCGCGCCCCTGGTGGAGAAACACTGGTCTGTGACGTTTTCAAAGAGCAGGGCAGATAGTTTTCAATTTCACTTTTGATGATGTAGAACGTTATGTTTTCAACACATCACGTTCCCACGCAATTTTGAAAATCAATTTCCAGACATTTTCAAGACCTTTTCCAGACATTTTCTGGACTTTTTCTAGACCTAATATTTCCGTATGACCTACCCATGTCAAATACAGGCACTGTAATATTTAACACGATACAAGTAAAATTATATCAATCTTGAATAAAATATTATGAAAATGTATGTCAAAAGATCAAGTCTAGAAAATCATTTTCTTTTTCCATACTAACAGACCAAAAAAATATTTTTTTCCAGACTGGAAAATGACAACTTTTTCCACAGTTTTCAGGACTGCGTAGGAACCTTGCACACTAGTTGTAGTGTCACCAGCAATAGGGGAAGCGGTGCTGAATGCCTTTGCCAGGAAAAAATGACGCTGGTTAAACATACATTGCGATTTCAAACGACGCGAGCTTCACTCACAAAAAATTGCATCCTAAAACGATCATTTTTCCGAGCCTCGGCTCGAGCGGCATCTTGGCCAGTATCCGTCCAAGCTTGGTAAGTTCGTTGCTACGGTCCAGTGCGTTTATCTGACGCAAGAGATGCTCCGCTTCGATGACTGCATCCAATGGGGGAGGCTCGAGAGCCTTAATAAAACATTAAGAATTTCTTAACACCACTAAACAAGCAAAATCCCGTGGAAGTTTCCTTCGCCATGTACGAGGGAGATCACTGGTTGTTGACGTGGTTGATCCCCAGTGAAAAATGCGAGGGTCCCCACAAGAAATGCCAATCAGGGTTTTCTTTTAACCCTCAGACGCACAAACAAAAATGACTACCACTTTTACTCGTAACATAACCGCAGACCAGCGGTCCCTAAGCCAATATCTATGGATCGGGGTAATCGGGATTGGAAAGGTTAAGAACCACTGAGATAGACTGACTCCAAACGTAGCAATCCATTTGACTTCGAAAACGAAGTCGAACTTCTCAACACAACACGCCTTAAACTCACCGCTATTCATTAGACTTTAAGGAAACTGCATCGCACTTTTCACGTTCGTCGATAAATCACACCATAACACAAATGGATGGAATCGTAAACAAAACCCAGATGGGAAAACGTGGCACATAACTTTGCATTATCCACGAAACAGAAACTACCAGGAAAGTAGTGCAAACCAACATGCATTTATCGCTGTCAAAATCCACTTGCACTTATACTGTATCGGGCACCAACATTCTCAATAAGTTCTAGTCGTTTCGTTAAGTAAAGGTCTAAAATGTTTTATTATCGGCCTAAACATGCCTTGGATAGAAACTCTCCGATCCCACCAAGCCTGAGCAGCTTGATGCTGAGAGCGATCTCATGCAGCGGCGTTCGGAGGATTTCAGGAGTAGAGTGGATTTCCAGCCTGCGTGAGCAAATGATTGAACTAAGAACCTTGTATTTTCAGGAATAACTTTGACACTAGGTTAGGGTATGACAAGAAATTTTTTTAGTTAACTGTTCTCGGAAGCAAGAATTGTATAAATTCATGCATTTTTGCTGGCGCGTTACGCTTAACAAATTCCTTCATGCTTCTTCAAAACTACAAAGCTTTTGAAGAAATCCGATGCGTACAAATTTCTACGCCAACTATTTCAAGGCGAAAACTCAGTTCAGTATATATCGAACAATAAACACCAGTACCATACTTGTCGTATCTCGCTTTGCTGCACATGTAAAAGCAGAAGCCTGGCCGTACACGCCCTGCCCTTCCTTTGCGTTGCTCCAAGTTCGACTGAGACGCCCAAACTGTGGTGTAGTTGGTCATGTTGTTGTGTGAAGTGAACATCTTCATTTTCACCCTGACGCGAACGAAACATAAATTTACCTTCAGTTGGATTTGCAGCTTTACATAAAAAACTGCTTACTTCTTTGCACAACGTGGTGGATAGCTGGATAGCTCGAGAGCTGCAAAAATTTTTAACACTGCATCGTTTACTTACTTGGAAAAAATGGCTCAAAAACTGCAGGCAAATTGAGGCAGTATCACATTCATTACACACGATCTACGCGTGGTGAATGTCAAACAAGTTAAAAAATCCACCCAATAAAATAATTAAATCAATTCACTTAATGGAAAACTTAAAGACGTGAAGTAGTTCAATAATTTTAATGGACCACAATCGGAACTTCAGAAACCCGTTGTAGAGTGCGATCATATGATCATGAGCCTGTCCTATTCTATCATATGATCATGAGCCTGTCCTATTCCCGTGCGCAATGTCGCGTTTCAAATCTTAAACCGCACGCAAGCCACGTTGGCCTGTTATTGCATCAAAAGAAACTCCAGCGTAAATCGCAACAAGCTCGAAAAGAAAATCTTTGTTTTTTTCCGAAACTGTGACAAAACCTGCGGCGACGAAAACTGTTTTGGTTGGCAGGCGCTTGTAGCTCAAATTTAAATGTCGCCCAGGCAGCGACGTTGTATCAGTAAGCGCACGTGATTTCTCCATCAGACAGCGCAACATACTTGCACGAGTCTATGACGAAGACAACGTCATTGATGGTGATGCTGGTCTCAGCGATGTTGGTCGAAAGTATGATCTGGAAAGACCGAAGAAAATATTTTGAATTTGCGATTGCATTGCAAAGTGTAAGAGTAGCGGCCAGCTTAGCGGTTACCTTGGTGACGCCGTCAGGAACTGGATGGAAGACCTTGTGTTGGTCTTCACGGGGTATTGAGGAATGCAGGGGCAGAATTCTGTACGCGCTACCTCCTAAATTCAAAAAATGCAAAGTTGTTTTGACTTCAACAAATCGAGTTGATGATGAAAGTTGTAGTGATCAAGGAAAACACGGAACACAGATTTATGAACACGTAACATGGACGTGGAAGCCCTGATTTTGCGAACAAATCGTGCAGGCGAGCAAAGAAATATTAAGATTGCGAAATAAAGACGATTTACCAAACTGGGGATGCTGCTCCAAATGCTTCATCAAGGAATAAATCAAGTTCCAGCCGGGTAAGAAAACCAGAACAGCTCCCGCCACATCCAGATCTGCATCATCAACATTTCGACCCGTCAACAAAACCTGTTCTCAAAAACTAAGTCTGGTTCCCTGACGTATACGCAAAGCGCTGTTCACTTACTGCCGATGTACTTGAGGAGCGCTTCGATGAGTTCAAAACACAACTCTCGCTCGCTCAGCTGCGACATGGTGTGGCGAGTTGCAGCCGAGTACTGCGAATCGACAGCCAAGTTCAAGTTCTCCTGCAAGCAACCTTAGCGTGTCAGCGAAACAGGCACAAAGGGCGACCCACGCATCAGGCATTCAAGCAAGCAGTGGCAAGCACTAGCAAGGTAAACACGAATATGTCATCGATCTGGGGAGCCGTGACACATTGCTGCCGTTGAACTCCAGTACTTCGACATGGGGAATTTTCGCTTCAATCGTCGACACTTGTTTGGCCATGGGAAATTCGAAAAACTGACAACAACAGCAGAACTCGTGCCACGTCGTACACACACACATACATATGGATAGTCTGCGATAGTGGCACAGACCTCCATAATTAACAACAAAAAACAAATATATTACACAACACCAAACCAATGCAATGGCAGCAGCTTTTCCTGACAGTTGAAACCATCCACATATATGATGCACTACGGGAATGTCTACTGCTACCACGGAACTTGACAGTCGAATGAAGTGGTCATGGTTACAAACATATTGCGGAAGCAAATCGGTTTGGAAACAATATGCAAGCTAAGATACAAACGTTCAAGCCGTGCCCCTGGTTGCAATGGGAAAAGTATCAGATTCTATTCAGTAATTTCAAAAGCTGTTAATGAAACCCCACATTTTAAAATATTAAAAATAGCGCAAATAATGTCGATAACCGTTACAAAATAATATCTGCCAAAAGCTTTCAATAACCTGTTGGTTTCAGGTCAACTGAGTGGAGTTTCGATGCACTTACAACGATTTTCGAGTTAAGTCCAAATATGTCAGGCACACTTACCGCGAGATCGATGGCTTCCTCATCGTCGTTGTTGTTTCGCTTTTCTTTGTGCTTCTTCAGCTGGCTGTGGGGAGGGACGAAATTGAGCATTTCGATGCAGTCCTCCAAGAAATACTCTGCAAATAATAACACGGCCTGGGCGATAAATTTGTTTGATGTACAAATCCATCTGTTTGAGCATTAATCAAAAACACACCGTACACCAAAATGTTTGTTCTAAAGTACACGAAATAAAAGCTCTTGTTGGAATGCAAATACCGTACAATTGAGATGCCTGTCTAACCGTATAAAGGACCAACCAAATACTGTAAGTTTTGAGAAAAATGGGGTTAACTTAAACGCTTCAGGGGCGCTTATTAGTGCAGAACTGGCCAAAAATCTACTAAAAGCACTTTTAAATACGGAATGGGTCTTTAGGGCGATTCGCTCAAAGCACTTTTAGGAATTTTCAACAATCACTGTTGAACGAAAACTGCAAATGATTGGCTCGAGCCAAGAACAGAGAGAAAATCATTTAATTACAAATCTAGGCGAGCGAGCGCAATATCGGCCATGCAGTCTGTTTGATACGAACCCTGCACAGGATGAGTTCTTCCGTGCACTTCCACCACCGGGCAGTTGTTGAAATACTCGCTGAACATGCTGGTGTCGATGGTGGCCGACATTAGAACGACCCTGATGCCCGGAAATGTGACTACAATGTCCCGAAGAACGACTAGCAGGAAGTCGGTCTGGAAAATGCCAGTAATATTTTTTATCAGCATATACTGAGAATACATAAACCACCAGGTTGAACTGACCAACACAGATAAAGTTTTAGTATCTCCTGCGTAGTACACAAAAGTTGAAAATTGAACTGAAAAAGTATCATTTACTGCGGTGATTTTGTCCTACGAGGAAAAAAGCACACAAAACATTTGATTGATTTCTACTGAGGAGCAGTGACTTTTCCGAGCCACATACAGAAAAACACGCTTGTTTTGATTTGTATCAAATCTGCAACAGTTTGGCTTACTCACATTTATGTCTCTCTCGTGGATTTCGTCAACGATCACGTGAGACACTCCGCGCAGTCCATTGGTCAGTTTGCGAAGCAAAACACCTTATCGTCAGAAAGTACAGTTAGAAAATCTAAGGAAGACTATTGTCTATACTTGCAAGGAGTGCTTGAGTCGCAATACCCTCGCCGTCGCATTTTCAACCAAACAACGAAGCCGGACGAAAAACAAACGATATGCAAACATTACACCAGTGCTTTGAGTTTTCGATAGATGCTCAGCGCAATGGGCTTGAGAGAAACAACCCATCTTATTCTCAATACACAGGGGTTCTCAAACTTTTCATGCATGTGGCCCGCCCACAGTACAACTTCACCAATGCGACAATTGTTGCACATGCACAGAGCACAAACGAAAGCAACATTCGATAACACAATGTGCACTACAATGAACGTGAAGGTTGAGTCTGTTCGTTGTTAGAAAGCTTATGTATTCGAGGCTCAATACATGATAATGCACAGATCAAGTCATCTTCCACATTCAGCTTGCTTCTAGGAATTTGTTTTCATGGCAACAAGAGCCGCCTGTCTGCGTCGAAATGCCTTCCCAACTGCATACTGTGCACTGCATGGTAGGCTACGTGGAAATTTCATGTCGCAATAATTTCTAACACATAATGACGAAAGGAAGAGAGCGTATTATGACGTTTGTAGCCCAAGAGCGACTTGCGTTTTCGATCACAGGTTCAACTTGCAAAACGTACTCAATACCAGGCCGTGACCCGTCAAAAATTCTTCAGTAGCCCAAAGGTTGAGAAACCCTGCTCTTTAGTAAGTAGCGTCAAAACAAACAGTGTTGATTTCGAACCCAAATAACCAGCAATTGTTGACAACAGGACCGATAAAGGAACGTTTCTGGCACAGTAGGAATTAGATCAGAGTTCGGGAAGAACAAGCCAACTAATTGGACCATGTGCGCTTATTATAAAGTAAGCAAGTTAAACCAACCGTTACGGGAGTTTACTAATTGCGCAGGCTTCAGGGGAACAGTATTTACTAACACTGCTGCAAGACAGGAAATTAAGATGGGATCAAAAATTCATGATTAAAACTTAAAATGTTCGTGTAAAAATATTGATGAGACCTACAGGGTGGGGGGGTGGAAAGACAGCTCGAAAAGTTACTGGTAGCAGTTGGGTCAGTCCACACATCCACGCCAAAAATGTCGTCTTTGCCTATTCTAAACTGAAACTGGCACCTTGCAATTTCAAATTCATACGTCACTGTAAGTGGTGCAATACGGGCATATGAAACCTTCAAACATTTAACAGCTTCCGAGAAACTTCAAACGTAGGTAAATTTGGAGTTCTCGAGTGAGTGGTGGAGAGAAGTGGCACTAAAAACATTGTTAAAAACGCTGCCGATTTCACTCAATAAAAACTTACTGCCTACGCCTGTAACACTTACAAAGCACTTAAGACAAGGACAAAAACGCGCTGAAACAGACATTTATTACAGCACAGCAATAAGAGTGGAAACACCTTTTGTAAACATTATAACGCACAGAGCATCACGCTTACCAACAGTACAGAAGAGGATGCCAGCGTGCGGTCTCGGAAGAACAGATTCGAAACGTACACTGAAGCCAGTGCTGTCTCCCAACTCTTCCCCACGCTCTGGAAGCGACAAAAAACATAGGCACAAATGTAATCAGCCGCAAAAGAAAGAATCAACTGATCAAAGTCAACACTGCGTCAAATTTTTCCGCTTTGTATTCTCCGAATGCAAGTTGCAGCTCCATGGCGATTGTCTTTAAAGGTATGTCGTGCATTACTATCAGTGATTTTGGACATGCACAGTTATTAGCAACAAAGTTTTGCAAAGACAGAGTTTGGGAAGCGTAAGCCAACTAATTTCATCATGTACGCTTAATTTAACGTGATCAAGTTGCACCAACCGCTACAGGACCACACGAGCAATTCAAAGCACTGACCTTCGGCAACTCTCTCTGCTACAGACACTGCGCTGATTCTTCGCGGTTGAGTGACGACGACGTTGCACTCGGCTGCTCGACCGGTTGTGATGTAGTGATCCAGAATATACTGGGGCACCTGCGTCGAAGCGACCGTATGACTCAGCACTTAATTCTGGACAAATGCAAAAGAATGAGGCGAACTTGACAACACCTGCGTGGTCTTCCCTGATCCAGTCTGTCCTCTGACGATAATAACAGCGTGCTTGTCGATCATGTCCAGGAGTTGTTCCTTGTACTCGACGATTGGGAGCTGGTCTCGCTCAGTCGTCATCTGCAAGTTCAACCACCAACAGGGCTTGCCGGGACTAGTTGCTTCATTTTCTGGTGTGGTCACAGCAGGCCACTTCACAGACACCAAAATCATCCTAACGTGCACTCAGTTTCAATAAATGATCCCCGGAAATAACCGTTACCTACTTCAGCATTTGTGAATTTGTTGGCGATTTGCTTTGTCAAAATTATCGTCAGGTAAGCTCTGCCTACGTGTGCATAAAAAGTCACACTAGAAATGACGATCAATCCTTGCATCTGCTGTAATAGTTCGATGATGCAATAACTCGATGATTTAATAGTTCGATGATTTCTTTACGCGTAATCGAAACATCGCTAAGTTTCTTTTGAACTACAACGGATCAACTTTCCTCTGTAGAAAAGACCTACGCGTACCAGCTTCACTGAATCAAACTCTACGACTTTGCAAACACGTGAACATTACGATCCATCAGTAATGAATTTAAGCCCTAATACAAACTTGATATCAAGGAAAACAACAAATCATTCACAATAATTTGAATCACTACCTACATGCAACACTTTAAGCATACCTGCTGGAGGTGAGTGTTGTTCTCTAAGGCGAACTCATGATTATTTTTCAAGTCACTGCTGATTTGCTCTTCTGTGCACTGCAAGGCAAGACCGACGTTATACACCTGACGCTTTCAATTTATTACATTAACTGCGGCAGCAGGCACTTATTTTCAAACANGTCTTCTAACGCGCGAAGTGAATTTTGAGAAGGTCAATTTATCTATGAAAGCACAGTGATGAAAGCAATCTGCATACGAAACAAGACGATCAGCTTTAAGCAACAAAAACATAACCACCGACAAACCTGCATAAATAAAACACATGTTGAAAGTAATACAAGACTTCGCCAATCTATTACCACGTGAGCCACTTTGAAAACAACTTTTGCAATGCCTTACATCGGCCAGAGGGCCTTCGTCAATATTGCAGCTGGTCCACGGATTCCAGTTCACTTGAGGGGGCGACCACGGTATGACCCCAGCCACTGATTTGCTTTCCGCACTGACCGGTGGGAGGACCTTGGTAGGAACAAGGTTAACTGAGTCTGGACAATCGCAGGGCACTTGCACAGGATTGATCTCCATCGCCGTGAGCAGAGCGTGTACCCGCTGTTCGAGGTCCGGAGAGACTTTAACTGGATACGGTTGGCACTGCAGCAAGAAATGCTTGTTCTATAAACATGTCGAAAAAAGCTAAGACAGTGGAGTATTCTTCGATTTCGAAAGCAACTGTTTTTGGTTTACTGCAAGAACTTAAGCGATTGTTCCCAAGTCGCTAGCAAACGTAAAAAAAGAAACGGACATCATAGAACTTCTGTCATACGTTCAACACGCGCAGGTTATTTACGCATTTGAAAATTCGCTGGTTGCTTTATCGCATCGCTTAAAGCGCACTACATCAACCCATTGCGTTGCGAAATTACTATACTACACTGAACCTCGTCGCTAGGTTTCTTTTTGGTAACTCCAGTGTAGACTTCAATCACTCCCAAGTGGAAGAGCTGGCGGACCATGGACAATGCGCAGGACTGTGATGCGTTCTTTTTATTTGAGCCCTGCTCTCTGGCATGCAAGACTGCAAAAAGCACGTCAGAACTCATTGGACATTTCATAACAATAAACTCACTGGCAAAAAAACAGTTTAACGAGTCAAAATAATTTTCCTGAAATAATAAGAACACTAAAGCAGGTCAAAACATAAATCAGAAGATCGGAATTCGTTCGACAGCATTCAAAATAATTTTGGGAATTATTATCGTCAAGTTACTACATAGATTGTGGTTCCCTCCCCAGGGAGGAATGTAAGAAGTTAAGGAAAGAACTTCTACTTTATTGTTAAGTTAGTTATTCATTGTAAGCGTTGTACTTCTTTTTCAAGTTGACATTGGCTCTTTCAATTAGTTATATTACTTTATATTTGCAAGTTACTTACTGGACTAGCACATGTTTTCGATGACAAATTTTAGTGCCATATCTGACAACAAATAGTTTCTGTCCCACTTTTATCAATCAAGTTATTATCGTCAATAAAGACCATTGTTCCAATTGTAGTTGACACTAGCCTACGAACCTGAACAAGGGAGGAATGGAAAGTTCCAAATTGAGCAAAGGGAGGAATGCATCAAAAAAGGTTGGGAACCACTGCCATAGACCGTTAGTAAAAGATCAGTTACTACTTCGACAAACATACGACAAGCGCTTGAAACTGCCATCATAAACACGGAACTTGTCGAACGCGAGTAGCAAACAAACCGCCAGCACAATAAAATGAGGTAGATTAGTATTGTTGTTGTGACACAACCTCTACAAGAGGGGACGATCGTTTTGAGATGAGCGGGGATAATCGAATTTCAGCTAGCACTGGCGAAGGACTGCACGCCGCGCCAGTTGCAAAATTACTGTTACTACATTAAACCTCGTCTTTAAGTTTCCTATTGGTAAGGCCACAGCAGTGTTTATATGACTCACTTCATACTTAACAACAATTACAACGCGCCTCATTTACGTCAACACCCCGCAATGGTGCGTCTAGGCAGTGCTCGTGTAATTCACACATTTTGACGAAGAAGATTTCCTAGCCACGTCACAAGATGTCGCACAATGTCGAAATCATAAGATCACGTGACTGATGCTACAAATCAATTGTTCATGTTCAAAATAAAAAAACACATTGAAAATAACTCACCCCTGTTTAATTTTTTGACACGTACTTCTAGTTCGGCAATGAAGCTCCTGCAATTAAAAGATTTTGTTGCCGCATTAATAAATGTTGAAAAGTAAAAGGAAATAGAAAAAGGCAAGTTCAAAAAAATACCTTTCAGGATTGCCTTGAGAAAATGAGTCGATGGGAAGGTTGCCGTGGCAAACTGTTCAACAATGATCCAACGTCTCTGATGAGCAAAATGTTTACTCATCACTCAGACCTGATCGAGCCCTTGTAACCGTGTTCCGACCATGATCAGTTACTATGCGTAACAAACATGGTCTCGGAAAGATATGAGTCAGCATCCACATCTCCCACGACAAGCCTTCCCATCAACAGCCACAAGCCAGAAACAAAACAGCGTAAAACCTGTTGTGGTCCGGACCGACTTGATTGTATTTATATTCGGCATTTATTCGCTCCTTCTGAAAGAATTGATGCAGCCGGCCTTTCGCGTTTTCAAAAGACCAGTTCCCGTGGAGTTTTGAGTTACGATCAACTTCTTCCGATCCAAACGTCTTCAAAAAAGCAAAAAGAATTGCAGCTTGCAGATTTTAAGGTAAATCACACCAAATTCTACATTAGATGCATTTACCTTCAGTGCTTTGATTGTACTTAAATTTTATCGAATACAAAAGTTTTTGTTTATTGACTGATGAAGAAAAAACTTGGCACTTCTTGGTTAAGCGCCGTGAACCTTGATAAAAGATGCCGCAAAACAAATGAACCAAAGCTGGATGATACCCGGTGCAGTTTACGTCCAGGCCGTAGGACTACACACCAAATTTTCACTCTCCAGCAGATTTGAGAAATCTTGGGGATATGCCAAAGACATATATACTCATGTTTTGTCGACCTCGAGAAAGCATACGACTGGGTTCCTCGTGAAAAGCTTTGGGGAGTGTTGCTGCCGCCTGTTACTGGTCGTCAAGTCACTATATTCCTACCCAAGAGTTCGAGTCAGTGTCGGCCGAGTTAAATCGCAACTGTTCACCGCTGGTGTTGAACTCCGATAAGGGTGTGTGCTGTCACCACTCTTCTTGAGAGTCTATCTGCATTGGATGGGATAGACCAGCTATGTCCAACCCGCGGCCCAGTCGAAGGTTGTGCGCGGCCTAGTTTAGTTTTCGCTTTAGTAAAAGTATCCTGCATACTGACAACTTGCCCTTATTTTGTTAATCTTGAATTTGACATTTTTGATGCAGGTGTTCCTCAGTGCCACTTATCACGTCTGTTACCATTGCAGTTAGGATTCGAACACTTTTAGTATACTAGTTTTAGCTACATTTTTTTTGTTATAGTCAAAGTAAACCATTCCATGTGCGGCCCTCAATAATATGTCATTCAATGTGCGGCCCTGGTCAAGGTAGTGACATATTTTTTGGCTCAGTAATCCATTTGAGTTGGACATTGTTGGGATAGACAGTCACAGCCGAGTCGAGGAGGGTGTCACAGTTGGGAACTGCCGGATCAACCATTTAGTTTTTGTGGGCGATTTGGTACTGCTAGCATCTTCTCAACAGAGTGTTCAAATGCACTCGATCGGTTTTCTACGGCGGCACTGACAATGAAATTCAGCACACTAAAACGAGCGAGGTATTATGTCTCTTTAGAAAACCAAGGCAGAGTATGCTGCAAGTGAGCGGCAATACACTGGAGCAGGTGGAGAAGTTCAAGTACTTTGAGGTGGTATTCACGAGTGACGGAAGGCGGAACAAGGAGATTGATACACGAATTGGTAAAACAAACGCAGTTCTACGTGAGCTTTATCGCTCTGTGGTAGCAAAACGGGAGCTGTGAAACACTGCAAAGCTGATAGTTTTTACATCGGTCTTTATTCCGGTCCTCGGGGTCATGAATCATGGGTAATGTAACTCAAAGAGTGATATCCCAAGCGGCATCCCAGCGGCAGAGATCGAATTTTTGCGAAGAGTTCAGGTGTGACACTTTCGCGACAAGTGCGCAGCTGTGAAATTCGCAAAGCCTTGAACATTGAGTCACTTCTCGGAATAGGGGAACCCCAACTACGATGGTTCAGCCACGTATCTAGAATACCCAGGAAAGACTGGCCAGGCAAGTCCTACCGATTACATCCAAGGGAAAGAGGCCCAGAAGTTGACCAAGGACCAGGTGATTACATCTCGGACCTTGCCCGTCTTGGTGTGGAATCAACAGAACAACCTGTGATTGCTGTTGATCGTGATGCAATTCGAGACTTTCATGGGCTGCTGTTCCCGCAACTCTCCACAGAGGAATAGTAGGAACGAAAATGAATGAAGAGAGAACTTAATAAAAATCCCACAGTGTTCCAACTCACAAAATTTCACATTCGCATATCTCAATTACTCATGCTTTTGCGTATCATGAGGTAAGCAACAAAAAAGACTCGGATCCGATTTTTTGGCTTCATTTGAACAAATCGACTGAATGCCTCAAATAAACGCCAGTATTAACTCCGACGAAGGATAACGATTTACACGACTTTTCAAAACAACAACTTCTGGAAGCCGGAGATCATCTTCACGAAATTTATGATATGCCTCCACGCTCACTTAAGAAATTCCGACTTAACCCATATCAGTTTCATCTAAAAAATTAGCAATGCAATTCGTACATGAGTCCGATATCACCAGGAAACTTAAGACACTCGTTAAATAAACGAGACACGTTTCACAGCAAACTATCAAGGGATGATGAACCACATGACCATGGCTTGTAACGTTTCTACTCATCCAAGACAAGTTTCCTCCGGAAGCAATATATGATGAGCACTATCTCACAAGCACAGACGTAGTACACAGGGTTCACCGTAGCGATAGTTATAAAAAATATTACAAATTGCTTTTCCGCGTCAGTGGTGCGGCCCAGCTCAAACTTAGAACTGATTTGAGATCATTTTGAAAAGTTGCTTTCAGGTTTTGATAATTTTTTCAAAAGACAAATTTCTTCCAATTAATTCAAAGTTGTTTTTCTTGGTAAGCCATAATAATTTACAATGCTCAGAATCTTAAGCACATTTAGCATGCTATAGTCAAAAACTTTCGATTTTCTGGAAATGAGACAGGTTGTGGCTATTAAATCCGCGACATTTTTTCTTAAGGCATTTTCTTCGTGGGAGGAACTATCAGGTTTCCTCATGGACAGTAAAAACATTTATAAAATACGCAGTTGACATGCAATGTTGCAGACACCTTTTCCTGCGTCACTCTGTAACAGAAGCTTTTAAAAATCTATTGCACAAAGTATTCAAGACAAAGCAGAAGGCCAAACAATTGTCATTACTTCTTAAGAATTCATCAAAAACAGAAAAAAATATTGAAAGGTACCTCCTCTTCTTCCAATTTCCGTTTACGATCATAGTAATCGTGCAAAGCACCGCCCCGCTGCGAAGGACCTGCTCTGGGGAAGGCGAACCCAGAATTTGGACCTGAGTCATTTCTGCATAAACAAAAAAACTTTGTGAAAGACACGTTTGAGATTAGCACTTGTAGTCATATACAAAGTAACTGGACTTACTCCTGCTGAGAAACTTCTTGTTTCAACTTCATGTGCGGAGGTAAAACACCAGATGGAAGCTGGGCGCTTTCACCGCCGTCTGTCGCAGGAACATTGCTTGTATCTGTTCTCTATGAACCCAAAAACATTGTGATAACCAAGTCTGTAGTAAAATTTTGCCAATCTAAATTTTTAATCCTATGTTCAACACCAATACAGAATCATTTTATCACAAATCATGAAAAGGTGCAGCTGAGACAACATAGTTCATGTGATATAAAATGTAGCCAGGCACAATTTCACAGCACTAACAAAAACAAATTTTAATACGCATGGAAAATTAACAAAAACGGCAAATGAAAAGCATCAATCCAAAAATATTTTCAAAATCTTATAAATTTCAAGCTCATCCACAATTCCAAAGTTGCTGCTCATCATTTCTACTCTCTATAGCAATAAACTATCACTTGGTATGCCAAGTTTCTGAAAACAGTTCATTTTTGGTCTGATCGAATTTTGGGGAACCCTTTAAAGAAGTTTATTTGCTGTCACTTGACCACACGTAAAAAAATTGTTGTGAGTATGACTTACTGCTTTCATTGGCAGTTCACCAGCTGCAAGTTTTCCAACTCTGACAAGATAGTTTGCGAAGTCATAAGCTGCATTGGTTTGGGAATCTTTTTTATTAGTTGAGTTTCCAATTCCAACATAAGGAATGCCATCTACACGAACCTGAAACATACCAGACAAAAATTAAACATTGGGACATTTGGGGAAAAATTAACATTGCACTTTCTCCACCCACTGAAATTTAATCCCAGCAAATCTTAGCATTTATTCAAGAACACACAGATAAAGCCCAAGTCTTTTAACATTCCGTCTGTGAGAAATTGTGTCAAATAATTTACATTACTTTCACACTACTTTTTTAACATTACTGAAAAGCATAGGTTTTCAATGTGCTACTTTTGCATCTACTGCAGTAACACTTGGAAAAATGTTAATAGCAGATTTTAGAATAGAACTGTATGATTCACACCAAGTATACATACTGTATATTAGTAGTTCCAATTTACCTTGCCAATGCATGCTGTTTACAAGAGCAACAATTGGTTGATTAGTCTTGTCAAATGTTTATCGCAAATAGAAAGATCTAAATGAGGAGGACATGCGTTGCAAAAATTCAGGCAGAAATGGAGCCTTTGTTAACAAAAAATTCATCTTAAGAATTTCTCCTCTTTTTCGATGATGCTCTGCATCTACAAACTTCATGAAATGTTTTCAAGGAAAAGAAGAGATAGTTGATTGGTAAGTTAATCTTTGAGCTAAGTTTGAAACATGGCACATTAAAACGCCTAAAGCAAGAAGCAAGATATTCAAAACATCCTTTCTTCTTATTTGCATTTAACACATTTTCAAAGGAATTGAAGGCGCTGTAAGATTACATGCAATTTTTATGACCTCTACAGAGCAAGTGCACCTCATCACAATGGCAGCCATGTTCAATGTCAGTTTTTATGTCTGGGGAATCACTTTGCGATAACTTCATGAAAACGTGCCTTAACAATATTATTTGGAAATCAATTTTCTACTGATGGTACTTTGCATTGTGATGGCGAAGCCTGCCAAGTTTCACCAAAAACCAATGGTGCGAACATACATTTTTTCGCAAGTACCTTGCACAAGGTTTTGCATGCATGTTGTGCTGTCTTGACTACAAGCAGTGTTCCCTCTAAGATTTTTGTAAGTCAGCTGGTGTCCATAAAGTGCCATCAAGATCAAAACAAAGTTAGGCACCCTTTGTATATTTTCCCAAAATGCGTCCATTTTCAACGATAAAACTTTTCATCAACCATTTTCGATTAATGACCAAGAAAAATAAAAATGGTCTTCACTTTTTCCAACACGTACACATGCAACATTTTCTGATAAACAAACAAAAAAAACAATCATCACAAAGGCAATAAATGAAATCAGCTGCATGCAAACCTCTTAGCCAAATGTGAACCTTTTATCTCAGACAGCGGTTGCCCTCATACGGTCCTGAATGACTGTTCTTGTCTTTGTTGTGCGTTGCTTACTGTCACACTAAACCAGTTCTTTTTAACTTTTTGTACTGCGACCCAGCAACCCACTCTAACCTAACAACTCCCATCTAAAACTTGAATAAAGCAAATGTAATACAGCTGTGTACATAAATATCTACCCTCCGAAAATACTTCACAACCTCCAGCTTGAAAATCACTACACTAAGCCAACAGTACAATTGAACCGGGCTGATGATCTGACGATACGTACTGCGCAATTTCTTTAAACTGGTGAACATGATCTTGTTTACATTCTCTCCAACAACCGTCACCTACATCAAGCCACAATGCACTTGCAAATCATCCACATTGGATGTGTTATTATGTCCAGTCCACTGCTTGAGAGGTTTATTTGCAAAAGGACCTGCACCGCCACAGACAGAAAACAATACCCAGATAAAGAAAAGCACTCTGCACAACCGTTAGACCTATTTTCTCACTTAAAAATTCTAGGTATAATTATCTTAACTGCACACATTGGTTCTAACCGATATGTCAAAGTCAATTGACAGAAATCTCCTCTCCCAGCCTTTCGACTATTTGCACTGACTTGATCGAGAAATAGTTTTTTTAGCCTAATTTTGCAAACAAGCACTAACTTCGTTAGGAATTTACTGCATGTGCGAGTTAACTGTTATTCGAAATAAGTGTGTCGTACCTATATCTTGCCAGGCTTAGATATTAAATATAATTATCAATGAACATTACTTCTTCCCGCCTCTCGCAGGCTTGTTTACTTTCATATTTGATACATCATGAATGGTCGTGAAATTTTACCGTCAAACTTTGTGACCTAAGTCAGAGAACTTCCAAAATGTGTGTGAACTTCAGAACAAACACTTTCTTTTGGGGCGCATTAATCGTGAAAATTCATACAGAACTTTCTCCGTAAACCTTGGAGGCAGAGAACTTCCAAAATGCGTCTGAATTTCATCGCCAACAGCTTTGCTTTGGACGCAAAAAACGTGAAAATGCACCCAGAAATGTTTTATAAAGCTTGCACGGAGAAAACTTCGAAAATGCGTCTGAACTTCACAGCAAACAGATTCGATTTTAGACGCATAAATCGTGAAATTTCACCCATAAGTTTTTCTATAAACCTTGCAAGCGAAGAAATTCCAAAATGCGTCTGAACTTCACAGCAAACTGCTTCGATTTTGGATGCATTAATTGTGAAATTGCGCCAAGAAGTTTTTCATAAAGCTTGCATGGAGAAAACTTCCAAAATCTGTCGGAACTTCGCAGGAAACAGCTTCATTTTTGGATGCATAAATCGTGAAAATGCGCCCGTAACTTTCTTCAGAAACCTCGCAAAGCGAAATCTTCCACAATGCGTCTCAACTTAACAGCAAACAGCTCCGTTTTTGGACACATAAATCGTGAAAATACGCCCATAACGTTTTGTGTAAACGTTGCAGGCAGAGAACTTCTAAAAGGCGCCTGAACTTTACAGCAAACAGGACGCATAAATCTAGGAAATGCGCCCAGAAATTTTTTTGTAAACTTTGCAAGCGGAGAACTTCCAAAATGCGTCTGAGCTCAATAGCAAGCAGTTTCATGATTGGACGCAAAAATCGTGAAAATAGGCCTATAACTTTCTTTATAAAGCTTGCATGGAGAAAACCTCCAAAATGCATCTGAACTTCGCGGCAAACAGATTCGTTTTTGGACACATCAATCGTGGTAATGCCCCAGAACTTTTTTTATAAACCTCGCAAGGTGAAAACGTCCCAAATGCGTCTGGACTTCGCAGGAAACACCTTCATTTTTGGACACATGAATCGTGAACATGCGCCCAGAACTTTCTTCATAAACCTCGCAAAGCGAAAACTTCCAAAATGCGTCTCAAATTAACAGCAAACAGCTCCGTTTTTGGACGCATAAATCGTAAAAATGCACCCATAACTTTCTTTATAAAGCTTGCACGCAGAAAACCTCCAAAATGCGTCTGAACTTCGCAGGAAACAGCCTCGTTTTTGGACACATGAATCGTGAAAATACGCCTGGAACTTTCGTCATAAACCTCGCAAAGCAAAAAACTTCCAAAATCCGTCTCAACTTAACAACAAACAGCCCCGTTTTTGGACGCATGCGACATGAACTTTTTTCTGTAAACCTTGCAGGCAGAGAAGTTTCAAAATCCGTCTGAACTTCACAGAAAACAGCTTCGTTTTTGGACGCATATGTCGTGAAAATGCGCCTAAAACTTCCTTCACAAACTTCGCAAAGCGAAAACTTCGAAAATGCGTCTGAACTCAACAGCAAACAGCTTCATTTTTGGACGCATAAATCGTGATAATGCGGCAAGAACTTCCTCTGGAAAAAATGCAAGATGAAAACTTCCAAAATGTCTGTGGACTTCGCGGCAAACCGCTTCGTTTTTGGACGCATAAATCGTGAAAATGCGCCCAGAAATTTCTCCATAAACCTTATCAGGCGAAAACTTCGAAAATGCGTCTGAACTCAAGAGCAAACAGTTTCATTTTTGGACGCAAAAATCGAGAAAATGCGTCCATATCCTTTTTATGAAGCTTGTACGGAGAAAACTTCCAAAATGCGTCTGAACTTCACGGCAAACTGCTTCGTTTTTCGACGCATAAATCGTGATAATGCGCCCAGAACTGTTTTTATATACCTCGCAAGGTGAAAACTTCCAAAATGCGTCTGAACTTCACACCAAACCGCTTCATTTCTGGACGTACAAATCGTGAAAATACGCCCAAAACTTCCTTCACAAACCTCGCAAAGCGAAAACTTCGAAAATGCCTCTGAACTTCACAGCAAACAGCTTCATTTTTGGACGCATAAATCGTGATAATGCGCCAAGAACTTCTGGAAATCTTGCAGGCAGAGAACTTCCAAAATGCGTCTGAACTTTACGGCAAACCGCTTCGTTTTTGGACGCATATATCGTGAATATGCGGCCAGAACTTTTTTGTAAACCTTGCAAGCGGAGAACTTCCGAAATGCGTCTGAATTTCACGGCAAGCAGCTTCGTTTTTGGACGCATAATTGCGCGCATAACTTTTTTATAAGGCTTGCACGGAGAAAACCTCCAAAATCCGTCTGAACTTCACGGCAAACTGCTTCGTTTTTGGACACAAATCGTGGCAATGCGTCATGAACTTGTTTTTATACTGTATACCTCGCAAGGTGAAACTTCCAAAATGCGTCTGAACTTCGCAGGAAACAGCTTCATTTTTGGACGCATAAATCGTGAAAATGCGTCCAAAACTTTCTTCATAAACCTCGCAAAGCGACAACTTCCAAAATGCGTCTGAACTTAACAACAAACAGCTTCATTTTTGGACGGAAAAATCGTGCAATTGCGCCCATAACTTTTTTATGAACTTGGACGCGGAGAATTTCTACACTGCGTCTGAACTTTTTTTCACCGCTCACTGCTGTATATCCATGCTGTGACTTGAGAACGGCTTAAACCGTGAAAATGTCCCACACATTTTTGAAAAAATAATGAAATTTTGTTTTGTGAAATTTTCTCCAGTGGAAGAAATTGCGTCCAAATTTGCAAGTGCCGATTTTCGAAATTTTTATCAGCTGGCGTCCAAAACAAGTGCCGAAAGTGTCGTTTTTTTCGGCTTAGAGGGAACACTGACTACAAGTGATCTAAAATCATGTCTTGACTTACAATGGTTGTTTCTAATAATTGGGTGGAAAGCAGCAAAATCTCAAAGCACCATTGAAAAGATCCAGTCTTTTCACTAAGAATACCAAATTTCATCAAAATCGCTAGACACAATGAGAATACAAACAATATTTTTTGCAGTTGCTCTAATCATGCCCATTTAATAGATGATTAATTAGTGAATGCAATATTTGCATTTTTCTGGTTCAACTGTTCTCGAGAAGGCTTGTCACCTAAAACCCATTATTATATCATAAGGCTTCTGAGCACTACAGAGCTATGTCGGTCACATTTTGAAATCAGCCAATGCCATTGAAGTCAATGGCAGGGTATATTAGGAAATCGACTGTTTTTGGAAACAAAACCAGACATAACTTTTATTGTTCTTCACGATCCAATTCTTTACCAATCCAATGATGCCACTTGTTTGCAAATCTAAACATCTTCAAGAAAATGTTGGCATGCCTTGATTGCAAACAAAATTGAGAATTGCAGTTCAATCGCATTGTATTTACTTACCTCACATTTAAACTTGGGTTTGAATTTTGAACCACTTGGTTGAATGTCATAACATGGAGTTAGCTTCTGTTTTCCCAACCATGCATACAAAAATGATTTGATCTCTGCCATTTGCTTTACCCAATCACACACTACTTAAACACTGGAAGAAACTTAATAACCTAGCCAGCACAACAAGATGTCAAATTCAAAGAATTTATTATGAACAACCTACACCACCACTTGTATGAAATACCAAAGACAATGATATATAATATGTGCTCATGGGTTGTGTGGGAAGTTGTTAAAATTAAAGATCAATGTTAAGTTGCTAGCCAAGATCTGTCTGCCTCAGATGCTGTCTGGGCGCAAAAAGCATAGTTTACATTTTGTACAAGATCTCGAGATCCCGAAAAGTGTTGCTCGAAATTTTAACAGATATGGAATCTGTATAAAATACCAAAGACAGTGATATAAAATGTGCTTGTGGGTTGTGTGAAAAGTTGTGTAAAATTGGGACAAAAACGGTTGATTTTCCATTTTATAGGCCATGATTGCGATGTTGTTTTCTTGTTTTGGAAATGTGTTTTGCATTGCAATGTGAATTTTTTGCTGAACAAGGTTTCCAACTATTTTGATATTGTTTTCCTGTCCATTGCAATGAAAAGATTGTTTATTTTTACCCCTTGGCAATTCGAAATATTTTTATGAACCTCGCATTCAATTGTAAGTGCGGCTGGCAAAACTGCAGCTAACTTCACCTTGGTCTTTATTGAGGTGAGAAACTCTTAGCCCAGTGGTTCTTAACCTGGGGTAAATTTTATCTTCCAAGGGGGTAAATTTACTGAACACAAATTGCAGCCAATGTAAGTTTTTATAAACCATTCTAAACTGTAAGAGTTTGCTAATTTTGGATTGTCAAAAAATGAGCACCATTGAGCATATTGGAGCTAAACCTGGTAATCTTGTTTGATAAAAGGGTAAAATATGTAAAAAAGGTTAAGAACCACAGTCTTGTCCTTCACTGGGCAAAGATGTCTACCAGCAGAATTTACTTGGAAATACATTATTGACGACAAAACCTTCAGAAAACCTAAACCTTCAGAAAGCAATAGCTATGGATTGAAACAAGGCAAGTGGCACGCAGGAATACTGGTTAGTTAGTACACTGGGAATACTTAAATCAGATCAAACTATATGGCGAGTCCACCGCCTCCTTTTTGGGCAACCTTGCGAAGAGATTTGTTGACAAATAATATTGGTCAAGATTCTATTTGAATAAGGAACATGTAAGTCAGAAGAGCTAAAAGTGTAGTTTCTGAAGTTTTTTCTTTGAATCTCTGAATAGCTACTGAGGGGTTTTGTTTTGAAGTGAGTGAATGTGGAGCATGTGAAGAAATTTGCAAATAGAATGAAGGCCGTAGAGTGCGATGGAGGATATGCAAAATGTTACCATTGAAATCGTGTCAGAAAAATTGAGGAAAAATATAAGGTCTACGATTGTGGCGACTAGACCAGAGATAACTCATTAAATGGTGTCAGGATAATGCTGTGGAAATCGCTCAGAAAGAAAGACCATAATATGGGGCAAGATGAAAGATACCGCACAAATCAGTCCAGTCTTGATCCGATACAATTGAATGCAATCCAGTCCTGATCTGCAAAATTTTTGAAAATCATCAGTCCAATCCAGTCCTGATCCGCCCATGTAAAATCGTGTATTTTATTTTGCCTCATGAGGCAAAAGCACTACTGGAGCTATTCTGCCTTTAGCCAAATACAATTGGTTGCAGCCAAAATAGTTCCAGCAGTGCTCTTGCGTCATGAGGAAAAACAGACACAGCCTTTCAGAATTTCAAAAAATTTAACAAGACTGTATCTACTTTGTCTTTACAGGATAAAGCACTGCTGGAGTTATTTTGCCATTCGGAGAATCCGATTGGTTGGATTGGTCTTGTGACAAGGACGATATATTATAATCGTAAGATCCTTGTAACATCACCTAAAACCCTAAAGCCAAAATCAAACCTAAACCCAAAACTCAAACCCAAAACCTAAACTCAAAATCTAAACCCAAAACCGAAACCCAAACAGAAACCCAAAACCTAAACCTATCCCAAACTTAAACCCAAAACCTAAACCTAAAAGCTGAACCTAAAACTTAAAACTGAAACAATCCCTAAAGCTAAACCCTAAACGCAAACCCTAACCA
>JGI24158J21664_10002026_pt1 | contig 23953 bp, 12 predicted proteins | sample Ectturendosymbi3_FD_21664 | JGI IMG/M metagenome (IMG submission 21664) | reverse complement strand
AGGAAAACTTGGAGGTTTATCAAAATGGGAGAAGAGTATGTTTGTTAGTCAATGGAGATATGTTCCCATGGCAACGCTCATGAATATTTATATCGTCAGAATTAAAATGCTCGCATTGCGATTGATGACGCATCGGTATAAAATCAACAGGTATCGAAATAATCGCACGAGGTTTCTATGGCGCTTGCATAACGCGTTCACACGCACACGGAACGCAGTAGACATTTTAGAGTACATGGCAGCAACAAGGAACACACAGATGCATGCAAGAGCACGAAGGTAGATATGTAACACACAGATGCATGCAAGAGCACGAAGGTAGATATGTGGCCGTAGTAGATAAACATGCACAAANTGGTGCTACCACACTGCTTTGAAGAAACACAAGTATAGATATGTGGGACTAGTGAAGAGCAAACGCATGGGTGGCGCCAATGAGGTTGCTATAACGGAGGGGTGGCCAACTAGTCAGAGACCAAGAGCCACATTGCATGGAACGGAAAATATAATCATGTTGAGAACAAGGCTTCCAAACATGTGTTTGTGAAATGCATTTTCGGTCGATACATGCAGGGAAGGGAAATTCGTTTATTGCTCGTTAGACACATGATTCGCAATGCGATTGAAGACTGAAGGCGTTCCACTACTTTGTACATGAGTTTAATGCGACTAGTTTTAGTGAACGCAGCAAAAAGCGAACTGAGTAAGAGATGACAGCGATACCTCATGAAGCTATTTTCATAGTAACAGCTTTAAAAAATCATTGCACTTGGTTAATGCACACCAACAAAAACAGAAGAAAGCCAATAATGTTTCTCGTGCGCGAGTAGCATATTTTTATAGTCGGCTATGGAAATTTCAAACATGGTTTGTTTTTTATTTTTAAAGGAATCTCTGACCAGATTTTTATTGCACCGTAAGTCAACATTTTCGCACGTGAGTTTGAACGTGCTTGTGGTTATGCAAATTGCCGAGTTTTAGCTTTTCTCGTACTCGTATTACATGGATCGACATCTGTGATGAGTTTAAAATAATTGTTAAATGTAGCCGTTTCATCTCCCCCCCCACTAGAAATTCGTAGCAAACCTTCTCACCTGGGGGTGAACACGTCTTCCCACAAGGACCATCACACTGGCACTTCCTTCCACCACTGCACTGGGCATTGCTCGAACAAGGTGATGGACACACACGCCCTCTCCTGCGTGCTACCGCCAAGTTGCGTCGAGGGCAACCTAACAAACAGCAATTGTTTAATAATAATAGTATCAATAATAACGCCTCAACGTCAAAAACGAAATACAGGCCATCAACACATACGCAATGTCAGTAATCACCTACACAGCAGGAATCATAGACTGGAACAAGAAAGAAACACAGAATCAAGACAGAATGACAAGGAAGACAATGAACATGCACGGAGGACTTCACCAAAGAGCAGACATTCACAGGTTGTACATTCCAAAAAAGAAGGCGGCAGAGAATTGAGAGAAGTTGCAGCAACAGTCAGATTCCAATGTGCAGGATTACAGGTGTACATCAGCAAAACAAAGGAAAAAGATTATCTGGTAGAAGCAGTCTGGAAACATCAAGCAATCAAAGAATACAAAAGTGGAAAGGATATTATGGAATAATGGGAAATAGAAAACACAACAAAATGGACGAGCTAGCAGCTACATGGAAAGTACAAACGGCAAGTACCTGAGATCACATCAATGGAGAACGCCTACAGATGATGCGAGAAAGCACAGGACTCACGATAGAAACAGAAGCACTCATAACACCAGCACAAGATCAATCACTGGACACCAAGTGCCACACAAAAAATGATCCAAAATGCAGGATGTGCAAAGAGAAGGATGAGACAACAGTAGCAGCCCACATAGTGAGTGCGTGCTCCAAGATAGCAGGAAGCTTGTACAAGACAAGACATAACAACGTAGCAGCAGCAATCCACCGCAGCATATGCCAACGCTACGAGATCAGAACGACAGATAACATATGGCTCCACAAGCCCAACCTAGTAGTAGGGAACAGCAAGGTCAAGGTACTGTGGGACTTCGAGATCAGGACGGACAGACAGATATAAGCTCGCAGACCAGACTTATTAGTAATAGACAAGCAGACGAAAGAAGGGCTCATAATAGATGTAGCAATACCGAACAACACACACATAGTAGAGAAGGAAAGGGAGAAGATAGAAAAGTACCAGGACCTGAGGTTAGAAATACAGAGAATGCGGAACATCAAAGCTAGGGTAGTACCAATAGCAATAGGATCTCTCGGAGCAACCAGTAACAATCTGGAGAAACACATTGAGGAGATCCCTGGCAATAAGATCCCCAGGTGGCAAAGACAGCAATACTTGGCAGTGCACATATCCTACCAAAGGTGCTCGATCTCCAAGAGGCTGGGTAAGACTCCGAGGTCAGAGAAAACACCAACCTCAACACAAGAGTTGAATGAAGAACAAGAGACAAACAGCACTTGTTTGATGATAATAATAACATAAATAATAACATACAATTTTGATAATATTAATAACACCAGTAATAATCAACAGCAGTTGATGAAAAAGCAAACATGGGAGCATGGAACACCTCACAGTTAACGTATTTGCTCTGAAAGAAACAGACTTCTGTAAACTTCTTTGGAAATAAAGATATCGACAAGCTGCTGGTGTCAGGTACTTTATCGGAGCAAAAGAAGATCGACGCGATCACAAACTTGATACGAAAATATTGTATTTAAAAAAAGTATTTGCTTGCGTTTTTTCATTAAAAAAATTGAACATATTTCATGGACATTTTTCAAAAACTTGCAGTTTTAAATACTTGATATGCAAAAAAGCATTTCTGCAACCTGCATTCAGCTAAACTTGTCACCACCTGATGATTTAGTTACAAAGAATAATGTACAAATGCCTGTCAATTCAAGCAAACTATCGTCTATATCAGGACCTGTGGCGTATGCGCCAAATTTGGCGCATTGGATGGTTTGAAGTGGCGCATTGCATGCCTGTAATCGTAATAAAGTGAGATAGTAAGCCTTTCCAATGTTTTCATCAATTTTTTTCCTTAAAAATCCCCCATGTTATGTCGGTAATCACCTTGAAACAAACTTTCAAGATGAGATTAAAACTCTTCATTTCGCAGTTAAAAAATGATGATATCAGCTCGTCTCCGTATTTAAAGGAGCATGCAGACTGAATGATAATGGCAATATGAGAAAATGCACTATAAAGATCAAGTTATTGCGAGACTCATTAGAAAATCGATTTTGTGATTTAGCTAAAGAAGGTTGCATTTTGGTATTTATGAACCCATTTTCACTTAGTAAAACAAAGATAATGAAAATGTCAAGTAACGTATAAATGGAACTTCTTGACTTCATACCAAATTTAATATTGAAAAAGAAATTTGATGCGCTTTCGTCAGTCCCTGTTACTTGCGACGTGATTAATTTCTGGCGATCCTTACCATGTAAAAAGTTCCCAGAATAAGAAAATTCGCTCGAAGTTGTATGTATGTTGTTTTGAAACGACGTAAAAATTCAAGTAAGCCTTTTCGTCCATGAAATTGATTAAAAGAAAAACGAAGTCCCTCCTGCCTGACTGATTCAAAATTGAAGATTTTCTGCTGCTCTCAGTAACAAATTTAACTTCCAACATTGAAAAACTGGTGAAATGTTTGAAACCTCACTAAAAAGTAAGTAAATTTGAAGTTTATTTGCTGCTTTACCAGATATTCCATTTGTGTTTTACTATATAACCTAGTAAATCACTAATGGTGTGAAGTAAAATTGTTACAAGAAATATCCGACGGTATGGCGCATCTCTACTCGCGTTGGAAAAATTGGCGCATGACGTGCAAAAGGTTGACCACCCCTGGTCAATAACATGGTTGACCACACCTGGTCTATAACATGGTCTCTACAACAGAATTCAAGCATTACGCTGTCTTTTCAAAAAATACTTTTTCATGGCCATTCGTTTCAGCTTGAAAAATATGGATCATGTGCGAAGTAAAGGTAACATCCATGACCACGATTAGCCTCAGACTTCTGCTTTATCTTTTACACATAGGTGCCTGGTGAGTGTCCCTGAAATAAATCCTGAATCTTTTAAAGTTTTGAAATAACTACATTGTCATGGTAACAAGGTCTCAAATGCGTTTGTTTGAAATGTGGAAAAAATTCTGAGACGTTTTTCTACAAGTTGCATATATACGCACTGCGTGTGTACACGGTTCAATACATAATGTTTATTCTGCATTTACGAGGAAGATAAGTAACTACCAGACTAATCAGAAGTCGTCAGCAACGAAACATGCGACAACCAGTTTATTGTCGGCCGCGCCTGATGTTGCCACTGCACCTTCCACCACATGTTTTTTAACTTCATTTGACCAACACTTAAAACCATTCCGCCACTTTGCTGCAGTAAATTTGTCGAACAATGTCAAACACAATGTATCAATGTCGATTGCAGTCTTTTAATTTGCCAGCTTCAATCTGAACACAATTGTTCAGAAAAAAAACCCAGACAAATTCACGTTTTATGGATGATGCTTTAAAAACAAGGGGCATTAAGTATTTGTATGTTGAGACGCGGTTGTAGTTTGCCCCCCCCTATTAACATTTCGGACTACGAGCCCCCCATGATGCCCCCCTATTGTGGCAGATGGTCCACGCTGAAGAACCCTGAAAGCAACGAAATCTTCTTGTAGTTCTACGCATGCTTACAAACCAAAACAGTAAAATCAATTTTGCTAATGTCCAGCGACGTGTAACTATTGCATCCGAGCAAACCAAGCAGCAAGGCACTTACCTCTAACGGCGACAGGAGGTAGGGTTGTGGGGGCCACTGTGGAGCGCGTAGTGGATTTATTCTGGCAAAACAATAAGTAGTACTGGTGGTAAACAACTGTGTTTTTGTGCACTTAACAGTTGAGGACGAAAGGCAACTGAATACTAAACGCTGCGCAATGGTGGGTGACAGCGTAAACTACAACAGTAAAAACAATTTTATATTGCACATCGACGAGTGAAAAACGTTTTTGCCAATTACAGTCTCTGTAGTGAAAAGTACGACGTTATGCACAAACTTACTATTAAACGTTTGGAATCTAAACCTATTGATTCTTAAATTGAATGAACATGAAAACCTTGCCAGGTATCTACAATCACCCCCGTACCTCATTTTTAACACTGTTGCAATAATCAGTAGAACAGCACGTCACTCGACAAGATTTGATGTCATTGGACTGTTGTGTTCTTCTTATAGTTTCACAAGCAAGGTCATTACAAACGCTGCTCGATGAGCATTGAGCAATATTCATGTACACTGAAAAATAAGCCATTAAAAAATTATGCGATGACTATACAACTTCCAACACTACTGTAACGTCTTCATTACCTACTTAAAATATTTACTTTGCGAACTGCAAAAAAACGCGAATAAATTCAAAAGCATGCTTCTGCATAACACTCGTTACAAGATGGAAGCACAGCTTGCATCATCAATTTTGGCAAACTGTAGGTGTGCTGAAACACCAGTCAGCCAAGCAAATGGTTTTATTAAGCTGTCGTCCAACTGCAATGTTACCTTCCTGGCCAGTTAATTGTGCAGTGACGGTGGTGAGTTGGCAAACATCCTGTTCTGAGGAACACGATGATGGTAAGAAAGAAGCATCGAGTGTGACTGATGCAAGATGAGTTGACATCCCAGAAAAACAAGTCAAACCCGCTTCTGCGAATAGAAATAAAAGCATTGTCGTTTATCACAGGTCGGGGGCAGCAGGAAACTAATGTTTCTATCCCATTCAACGATAGTAAATTTTGGTTATATTCAAAGCTAAAGCAATATGTGTACAACAACAGAGAATATTATAGCTTAAACCACTAAAGTTATGAAATTATGCGGTTTAGGTAACAACACACCGGAACAACACAGCATGCGGCTTAGATAACAACACACCGGAACAATACATTATGCGGTTTCGGTAACACATCGGAACAACACACTACGCGGGGGGGGGTTGTGGTCGGCGCAATCGAAATAAAAATTATCAAAAATTTACGAAAGGGTTCCTCCGTAGCAGATGTGACTTTTGTGTCCGAACGTAAGGATGCTGAACGTCTAAACTATTTTGTCAAACCTACTGCAAAGTCCGGCTCGAACGCAAGAATGAGCTCAAACGACAACAACTGATCGACGCACTATCATACTTGATTTAAAACAGCCCAGTGTGAGTAGTCTGCTAAAGGCTGACAATGAAATCCTGAGCTAGTTGAAGCAGAATGATTTTGTCTGCTGTTCTCCTTGAATCTTGCAGCTGTGTGATGGGACAATGAACAACATAAAGCGAGGTCGTAGTTGCACTTACAGTGATTTTAAAATAATATCCGATATCCATGGCAACCAGCATCTTGGCAAACAGTGGTGGAAAGTTTTCGTATTTCAAGCTTTGTCAGTCACGCAATAAATTCAGCAAATTGTAACTTCTATGGGAGAAATGTTTTTCCCGGACTAAAGTTCTTTATTAGAAGTATATGCTTCGTCTCTTCCTATGAAATGATTTTAGAAACATTATGGGATTGTTTTCAAAACTCTTTTGCAACAGATCACGTATACTTTTCCCTTGTATTGAAAATAATATATTTGTGTTGGATTGACTCTAATGTTGTAAGAAGAGTTATCAACATTTTCTGACACATTCCCAAGTGCGAGGTTACTTCTCTAAACTATCAATGTTTGTTGTCTGTTCTTTTATTTCTTGGTTTAATGCGAAGACATTTGGAGTCAAAAGCATTAATAACATTAAGCGGTTGTTTTATGGTGTCATAGAAAAATATGATGCTAGCATTTCTAATATTTTTTGTTAATTCTGCTGCAGTTGTCTGAGTTAAAGTAAGGTCAATGCCTAATCTTAGTTGACGCAGTTACTTTAGAGCAGTGGTTCTCACCCGGGGGTGACCCCAGGGGTCCCAAAGCATGGGTCCTACGGAAACCTTGCAATATGAAGCTTAGCGTATGTTTTATATGTATTTTGTTTGGTTGGGTGTGTGTTCCGTGGCGAATCGATGCACTTCAAACAGCACTGTAAACATTGTTCACGATACGAGAACAAATATAAATTTCTCAATCGAAAAAAAACAATGACAAAACGAGGGGCCCCTCAGCGTCCTGCGTGCAGTGAAAGTGGTCCGCGACGACAAAAAGGTTGAGAACCACTGCTTTAGAGCACCACTGTATCTTCTATTACGACCTTTGTACAGGTCGGTGCGTTTTAACTGAGCAACCTCCAGTTTACTTTAGCAGCGAGATGTTCTTATCAGGGCTTCATAGGAGTTAAGACAGGAGTGCGCCTGATGGACACACCCACGTCACCAAGTATGTTTGCCCCTCCTCACACGTGTCCATCAAAATGTTTCTTATGCGTCTGGCCGTGCTTCAAGTTTCAGTGCTGATTCATTGTTGGATACTGGGGCGAAATCGTTTTGAATTGAACCAAATGTTTATAGAACATTTCTTGCTTATAAGCATCAAGGAATTGCTTTTTTTAGTTCAGCAGATCTTGGTGTCACATCAAACTTGCAGATTGCTTCCCAGTAGCAAAACAGGTGTTGCAAATATATCTAACAAAGCCTTCTTCACAAATCCTTACCTGACTCACAGTTTTTTCCAGCAAACCCAAAGCGGCATGCACATACGTATTCAGTGCTCGACGAACTTGTGCATGAACCTCCATTCAGACAAGGGTTAAGAGTGCAAGCATCTATGACATAACAGTATGTTCCTGATTCTCAAATGATGCACTTCAATATTTCAGAAATATGCAGGTTTTTATCGAACTTCTATTACGGTTACTGATGTCAGCAAATAAAACACCATCGCAGTTTGAAAACATTAAAAAAACACATGTACGTCTCTAGCCACCAACTTAGAGTATTGTTGGACGGAGATGCTTTGCTGTCCGCGGCGTTACACAAGTCGTCCTGGCAGCAGGTCGCTTTACACGACGATATATCAGTGAAAGTGAGTATCTCCTGCATCGCAGTACAATTAAAACTACTACACTGGGAACTTGGCAGACATGTTGCTTGTATCACTTTCACTGCAATAACAGAAAGCTGTGTTACTGGGTGGCAGGCAGCTTTCGCGCTACATGTATCTGAAACTCACTCTTAATGCCCATGTATATCGCTTGATACCTTATAACAGCACAACTGACAGAGAAGTTGGTGACCGGGAGACCAACAGATGTGGAGTGGATTTTAGAACATGAGTTTGCTTGAGATGTATTGACAACCACGGTCTGACCCGAATACACTATCGTTCCATCACGGCAAAGCAACCCTGGAAAGTTCCAAGAATTTTTACAAATTGCTAGAACGTGGAAATCATTCACGAAAACAACATTTAAGGACAGCATTTGTTGAAAAAGACTGAAAACGAAGTTGAAGTAAGAACCAACAGCAGATCAGGGTAGACTCTTAGCACAAAAGTTAATGATATTTCCTTTACATATCTGCATTAATTCTGAAAAGCATTTAATGAAGGATACAACACATACCTGAAGTGTTATGACAAAAAAATCCAACAAGCCAAACGAACAACCAAAACATCAGACTTAGAAACCTCATCCTCAATGATTTTTACAGACCAGCTGTTTTCTGACCTGTGTTCTCGATAATACCGTCAAGATGCTACGCTACCAACAGACATACGCAATGTAACGAGACTTTCGTGCCTAAGGCGATCCAACACATCGACTCAATCAGCTTAAGTCGTTGAAAAGTGGAAATTATGCTGTGACTAAGCCGTCCATGCGCTGCTTCAGCTAAAATGTCATTCACAGAGTAACTGAGAAATAATCACCGAATCCCGGGAGACAAGATTTAAAGAAACTGTAAGCAAGGAGCAGTGAAAGAGGACGTCACAATCTTTCTCCGCTGCCAAGTATTGTTACATCACAAACGACAAGACAGAAAATTAACAACTGTGCAAAATACAAGTAACTGTTGTACATCATGAACATCATCGACAGAAGTTTGCAGAGTGAACTGGAGAAAATACTCGAAACTCTATGTTCCCTGAATGTGTGTTTTACAAGTGCAAATAGTATGTACGACCATTAATGCAAAGCATCAAAGGTGAGGATTTTCGCTCAAGTTCCATGGCATCGCTGATAAGTGGTCTGCAACATAAACATTAAAATCGGCCCAACTGGCAAACGTTCACAGCCAAAACAAGACGTACACTTCGGTCAGTCATCGACCGCCCTTCATCAGGGCTCAGAACAAGTACTCAGCAGTATCGAAGGAAAACGCAGTAGAACAATCTCAGCAATTTAATCAAGACAGATTTCCCGAAGCACGTCCGGGCCTAAGAAACAAAACCAACCAGAAGACGCAAATGGTTTGTGGAAAAACCGGTCTGGCAGGAAGCCCGAAGTCGTAACCGCGTTGAGTCACAGGTCACTAGGAATAACTACACTTTACAGCAGTGGTTCCCAACCGGGGAGGAATTCCTCCCTAAGTTCAGGGAAGGAATTTCCACTTCATAGTGAAGTTACTAATTCATTGTAAGTGTTGTACTTTTTAAAAGTTGACATTAGCTCTTTCAATGACTTACAATTTACATCACTTTATATTTGTAAGTTATTTAGTGGAATAGCACACGTATATGTTGACAAACGTCAGTGCCATTATTTGACAACAAATAGTTTTCGTCCCACTTTTATTAATCAGGTTGTTGTCATCAATAAAGACCATTGTTCCACTTGCAGTTATTACTAGCCTACAAACCCGAACATAAGCTACACCGTGACAGGTAAGAGGTAGGTGAGAAAGAATATATTGGTAGATAAAATATTCTTGAAGACTCTTTCCTGCTTTCAGCAGTTAGGCTACCGGTGATAGCTGATAATCAAAAAAAAGAAACAGACTTTGTCCAGGGCTACGGAGCCGGAGCGCCGGAGTTGGGCATATTGCCTGGAGCTGGAGCTCAAATTAAAAATCAGGAGCCGGAGCTCAGTTTAAAATTTGGGACTGGAGCCGGAACTATGGCCATTTCAGAGGTAGCTATGGCTCTGGGTCCCTTCCTAGTACTAACGATTTTCCCAAATTGACTTACTTCATCTGAAACAGTGCTCTTAATAGCATACTAAACGCAACTGTTACGAGTTACGACACCAGACTACATCAGTGGATCTGGAACCTATGATGGTTCCTTGGTTCAATCACCTCTAAGGTTGTGACATCGTAGCTAGCAGCCGTGGTGTTACTTGTTGAACAATGGTTCTCAAACACTGTTCTAAGAGCTGCATGCATCTCCCAAACATCCTTTGTGCGGCTTTTAGCAGTCCTTCAGTAAAACTTCTAATATTTTGCGTAAAAGACTTCGTTGGTGCAATAAAAAAAACGTGTCAGTTGACTTGTGTTAAAATTGTTTAGTGTGGCTCTCTAGTAAAATCATAGGTCTAGATTTGGCTTCCTTCAGCGAAATGGTTGAAAACTACTGTTGCAGAAGTACAAAAATACGTCAACTGCCACAACATCTTACTTTCGATAGTCAGTATGTTCAAGATAGGATTCCATGGCAGATTTAAGGGTGAAATGCACGGCACGCCATTGTAAAGCAGGAATTTTTATTAGAAACCATTAGGCTTGCCAGCAAGTTTTACTAGACTACTGGCAAAATTCACGAGGAAACATTACGTTTACAAGCAGTAGCGTAAAATGAAAGTTATAAATAATTGGTAGCGAACTAGCATTGTTTTGCATAGCAGTACATTATCAGGAGGGTACAAAAAAGCAATGTAAACAAATATGTGAAGTTTTCATCTGTGGAAAAAATTCTGTTTTCAGCACGGTAACCAGTCGTATTTTCTCCTAAGCTTTCAGGTTGAATTGTGCTTTACTTTGTGATTCATCACTGCTTATTATTAGAGCGAAAGATAAGAAATCAGAAGTTTTCATCTGTTTTAAAAGTCAGCGGTGAATTTCTGGCAAGAAGTCATAATATTTCTTTGAACAAAGGGCTTTCAAACACACCCTGGCATTTGTGTTAATGCAAAAGCAGGCCCGTAACCAGCTTAGGACACCAGGAGGGGCGAAGAATTTTCCGAGAGGGGCCCAAATTTTTTTAACCATGCCCAATATTTTTAAATTATGATCAATGCATTTTCCAGGGGGGACAAAAAAATTTTCTAGGGGGGGCTTCGTCCCCCTGCGCTCCCTGGTTACGGGCCTGTGCAAACGTGTGCGTGTTTGAAAGAACACATGAGAGTGGTAAACGACGATGTGTTTTGCGCTCTTTGCATGGTTTGCCCGGGCAGCGCTGTTAGCTGGAATCGCCAAGACTGCAGCGGGCAAAGCATGCAACGAGTGCAAAGCACTTGGTCAATTGGGACTGGTCAGTGTTTAAATGCTCGGACACAAATGTAGTTTTCCAACCAGCCATTTTCTTGATTCTGGTCGTAAGAAATAACAAAAGATCCTCAGGCATTGACGGCAAAACCAGCAACTGTCTTTCCAGAAATTGTTTATACTGTATCACCGTTATCTTTGAGTTACGTTTCTGCTAGTAACTGTTCTCTGAATCGTCAAAACCTGTGATTGTTGTTTTTCGCTGATTTCCTCATGGTAAGAGCGCTGCTTGTGAAAAAAGACCATATTAAATTACTCAAATGCTTGGTACATTCTATTAGTTTTGTGTAGCCTACTTCATATTTTTCAATTTCCATTCAACTTGAGGCACACCAAGACAATTGAACATATTAATGTGTGAAGACGAACAGAAGCCGGAGCCATGAAAAAAAGCGAGCTCCGGGGCCGGAGCTACAGCCATGAAAACTCACAGCTCCGGAGCTTGAGCCACTTCCATGAAAAGAGCTCCGAAGCCGGAGCTGTGTCATTTTTACGACAGCTCCACAGCCCTGTTCTTGTCAAAGCATATTATTCTTGAAGTAAGTTCAGTAGGTTGTGCACCTCAGTGTGTGTGGGATTCCACAGGTTTTTTGTTAGGGTTCGGTTGTTAGATAGAGTTTCTTGAGCACATGCATGTAATGCAATTAAATTTTTACTCAATCACATTATTGTCTTGTGCAGATTTCAGCCTTAACGTTTACGCAACTATAACAGCGTTTAGTAACATAAGTTCCAAAACAAAAAAAATATGATGATCAGTGATGCAGTCGAGACCGTAACCTTCGAGATCGAGGCCTGGTTAAAAAAAAAAGGTCGTCGTCACTTCTAAGTTGAATTTTTTTCAAATTTCTGGAATTTTTCCGACCGGTTTTGTAGTTTCTCACCTGCTAATACAACAAAAAAGTTGTTGAATTATAGAAATTTTAGCCAACCGTTTCTTCACAATATTCAAAGTCTCTAGACCTGAAACCTTCGAGACCGAGACTCGCAAAAATGAGTCTCGAGACCGAAACCAAGTCTCGAGACTGCATCACTGATGATTATTCATATATGCAGTTTGGTTTTACAGCAATCATACCCTGCATCCAACTACTCTCCGAACAAATTTCGCAGTGATCGAGTTGAAAGTTGAACTAAATTGATATTTAAAACTTTTTTATTACTGGTGTATTTCAATGTGTTTTGATTGTACTTTTGTTTCATTTTTATCTTCCTGTCACGAAATTAACAGTGGCGCTATCTACTGGATTATTATATCATTAATGATACCTGCTTAGTTAGATGCTTAAGTGCATTCCAAGTTTTCTGAGTGATTCTTTGACTTTTCCCCAGTCAAACTTGCTGCTTGTTTGAAGTCAAAAAGCAGAGCTACTTATCGTACAATAATGGCTTATTGAAAGGACACAACAACGTCACTATAGGATTATGGTTCTACCCACAACGTCCGATCTGAGTCATCGGAAAAAAGACGTTTTAACCTTTTCAGCCACTCAGCTGAAATTGTGTAATAGGGGAGGAATGAAAAGTTCCAAAATGAGCCAAGGGAGGAATGCATAAAAAAGGTTGGGAAGCACTGGTATACAGTATTTACGTTGCTCCCCTCCGACCGCAGCTTCATATACAGAAGGATGTACCCGGAGGTCATTATTGTTTGTATTGTTCATTACATTACCGTTTGTGTTTACAAGGAAAGACTTGAGAAAACGATGTTTTACAAAATCAACCTCTAAGGCTAAGATTTTTGATTTTGGGCAATCGGTGGTACGTTTTCCTGTTATGGCCTGCTCCACCAAGGCACTGGCATGAGATTCCTTCATGCTAGTAACGTGCTTTTTTCCGGGTAAACAAAGATCATTCGGTTTCACCTACATACTGCAACGGACAATCTTCACACGGGATACTGTACTCGTAAACTGCCCCTTGGCGTTTACAAGTTTGCAATATACCACCTATTGTCCTAGTTAGCTAACAGCAGTTCGTGTATTGTGGGTAGTTAAACCCCCGTTTTAATTTACTGTCAATCCTGGAAAATATAACAAGCCATCGCTTGGCGCAACGGGGTTACGTGGTGGTTTTGACTTACGACTTAACATGTGGTTCGGGTAAACATTGGCATGTAATATATTTTTTAAATGTCGCTTTCCGATTCTTCTTTTCGACAGACGTCGGTAGACAGAAGTACTGGGGTGGTTAACACTGCACTGTGCAGTTAACGAAAGTCCAAAAAGAAGCCCTGCACCTTGGACTGAATTTGGCACGGGCTCCAAAGAAGATACCCACTCAGCACACACTCGCATCCATTGAGAAGGACATTTGGAGATTTCCAACAGGTGAAGCCCACATTCTACGCATCAAAGTTTCCACTGTCGGTCGTAAATAACCATCGCCCTACGACTGACTCTTTGAAAACGTAGGAATTCCACGCACTTATGGAGCTACGCCGAAACTCAAGCATAACAATTTTTAGGAACAGACAAAGACAGTGCTACAGTAATTGTAAACAAAGAAAAGTGCGATGACAGACTTGAAGGATTGTTGGCCGACAACGACACTAACATCGAACTGCGGAAGGACTCAACCAAAGCTGCGGAAAAAGTTGTTTTGTGTCTTCACTGGTAGATAACAAGGTGCTTTCTCATAGCAATGCTTTTACCTCAAAAAGCTCGGATGCCAGCGCACCGCGGTTGTATGCACCCCCGAGGATTCATAATCCTGTGACGCCTCAGCGACCTCTTGTGGTCCTTATTGGTTCGCCCGTTTAGGTTGCAGAGTTATTTGCACCGTTCGTAGGAAATAGTGCGTTGAATCGACGCACCTGACGTTTCGTGAAATGTTTTTCAAGCAAACCTTCTGATGCTCCACTTGGTAAACAAAGCACGGAGTTGCTGCTGATGCTTATTGTAAACAAAATAGCCGCAAATATCGAAAACATTATTTTATTCACCGTTTCAGCTTAGTCACAAGCCGTCATTCATATTGGTGTTCTATGCTTTACCTTTTATTATTTTTTTAAATCAACCACTTACAACGTGTACATTTTACCCAATGTGTATCAAGCTGCTTTTGAGTGTAGTGAAGTTGAGCTTTTGGAAAAGAGATCAGGTTGGTTAGATGTAATTGGATGTAAATATTGTCTGCATGAACGTATGAAAAATTAGTTTGAAAAAGTGTGTTTTTATCATCAACCAACGCAGAGGCTGTTTGCATAAGGCACGAATTATCATTGCCATAGGTGTACCTTACTGGATGGCGCGAAGAAGTGATCAAAAATTCAAAGCTTCGTACATGTTCAGAAAATGCCATTTCAAGTTTTACACTTCGGCCACACACCATTTGCTTTTATATATATTTTTTCTATTGATACAACCAAAACAAAAGGTGCACTGACTGAAACATCCAGGTCCCTTTTGTTTTATTATGGCTGGGAACGTTTGTCAGTTGCGCTTTTCAAAACAATATTTACGTCACGCCTGGCAGGCGGTACTAGATATAGTCTGCAACATAACCGCGATACTTGCTCACGGAAGCACAACTCTGACGCTTGCTCACTTTGCTCCTTGTCTCAAACACAACCTGGAATGGAAGCGTTTTTCTTTATAAGAACGATCAAGACATATTCACCTACTCTCCACTATCGCACTAAACCTCCCTTTCCGCCACACAGTGCTCTCGCTGCAAAGTCTACGCCTCAGCAAGGTTTCTTCAAAAGACAGGTCTCTCCATGTCGGCCGCCACAACAGGGGATCCCAACCTTTCTGTGACCCTGTACCCCTTCAGCATGGCGACAGACAATCATGTACCCCTAAAATTTCTTATGACAAAAAGGCTGAGTAAAATAACAAAAATCCATTGAATTTTTAATAGAACTTGTAGATTTTTAAAACTATAACGGTAGACTACATTTTATGTCTTAAAGTTAATTTATTGCGGTTGTACAATAAATGTACCCCTTGATAAAGGTAAATGTACCCCTTGATAAAGGTAAATGTACCCCTTGATAAAGGTAAATGTACCCCTTGATAAAGGTAAATGTACCCCAGGTTGGGGCCCTGCTCTATAACCTTAGGCTTAAGGGTCAAAAGCGCATCAGAATATCATGAAATATTACAGTAAACAATTCACTTGCGACTAATTGAAGCAAAGAATAAAGTTTTAACAAGACTTGTGCAGACCACAACAAGCAACAAACCACAAGGCCGTGAGGTATTCCCGTCGAAGCACGCCTTCTCCTCCACCAAGCTACCCACGCATCCATCTTGACCCACCTTCACAAATTTCGAATTGAAATAAACTATTAATTGCTGTCAAAGATAAAAAAAACGTAAAAGTCGCAAATTAGTGCACATGAGTTGAAAGCACACAAAAACATCAGTGTTTCTTTTACATGCAGCAAACGCTTAAAGCGATTGTTACAGGAGGTCTCTATTAACCATCTGAGCAAAACACAGCTATAAACTCAGCAGCGGCTTTTGCGTTTGGCATCAAATACGTCTTGAAGAAAGTCATTGTAATCTACATGAACGAAAATAAAATCTGAAAATTCGAATTGTTTTATCTACAATAGTTTCAGTCAACATGTGGTTCGAGTATCTCACCGTGCATAACACGTGTGCAACTGTAAACATGCTGTTTTCTTGAAAGGTTAAAAGTTGTGGATTTGACTCTTGCGCCACTTGGCAGTCACCTCATTGCGCTGATGACGCAGCATCCCAGCGCGGAGACAAAATGTTCCCCTGTTTTAACTCCCGGGGATGCCTGATCACAGATTTTCTTCGGTTGCAATTTGCCCCTAATTCTCTCCGTAAAGTCCATACAGCAGGAAATGCTGCAGTCCGCTGCTGTGCGATTTAACGCTTTCCACAGTGCTAAGTATTTGATGATGGGCACCATTTAAAATTGCACCCATAATTTACAAAGTAGAATAGAAATCAACCGCGTCAAAGACCCAGTTCATTGTTTTTATTCGAGGATGATTAAACTCAATAGCCGGACGTGTGGCCTTGTGGGTAGAGCGCTCGCTTCGCGTCTGGTGGGTCGCAGGTCGGCGTGGTTCGACGGCGTGGCTCGGTCGGGTCGCACCAAGACCTTAAAAATTGGAAGTTGCTTCAGTCTGGTCAAGCGCTCGGCATAATGACTGTAGCAGGGAAATTGTCCAATGCGGATGCAATCTTCGTCGGAGTCAGGTCGTGTTGCTTCTTGCCTTCCCATCGGAACAACTTCGTCGAAGACCAAGTGCCTTTGGTCGAGAAATGGGCGATCTCTTCAACACCCAAAACAAATCTCTGCCACGGCGATCGTCGAAGGCACTCGAAGGACAATTGTTGTGTTGTTACTGTGTGCAGTGTTGTTACTGTGTGCAGTGTTGTTACTGTGTGTAGTGTTGTTACTGTGTTGTTACTGTGTGTAGTGTTGTTACTGTGTTGTTACTGTGTGTAGTGTTGTTACTGTGTGCAGTGCTTGCAATTGCGTTGTGCAAGAACATTCCGCAGTTGTTCTCGTGTCTTCGCCGTTCTGATCGTTGCAAAACGCGACGGCATGGGCCATGTATGCAAACTCAATAACATTTATTTGTCAATAGGCAACTTACTGATGAATGTAGCAGTGGTTTGATGACGTACCCAGTGATGACGTAACCAGTTAAACCAAAATTTTATGAGGTAATGAAGCGAATCAACACAATTCTGAAAATCTTGCGCTACCTGCCTAATAATAAAGTTTTCATGGAGTGAAAATATTTTTTTTTTAATGTCCACTCAAAATCATGGGCGAAACAAGACACACAGCACCGTTGCTGGATTGCTACGTCACCTGAACCAGGCAGTGTTGCTATTTTCAAAATTAAAAAAAGTGCAAAACAGAACCTCAACAGACTTACTTCCCCCCCAGAGCACACTCGAGTTCTCGTCACATTTCCGTCCCCACACGTCACAGAACAGCTTGTCCAGGATGACCATCGACCCCACGAAGGACAGTTTTGACCATTGCAGTTGATAACGTGAATACTAGGACCGGAGCACGCGGCCTGAAAATGTTTAAAAGAGAAAGTCAAAGAATGAAATCGTAAAAAGACTTCAATACACTGTCATAGCGTGTCAACTACTTCTGCATCAAGTAGGTCTCATTAACAAAGAATACATCAAAGAAGGCGAGGCAAACGTCATCTTTTAGCCAACCAACTACTGTAAGTCAAGCTAAGAGGAAATTCTATCGAAAATAAACTAAATAAAGACAACTATGTTGCCTTGGTGATATGACAAGGTTTAAGCAGGTTCAAAAAACATTAGCGAAATGCCAAGATAAACAAGTGAAATATTTTGATTTTCCTAAAAAAGACAAAAAGCGAATGAAACAATGTAAGTTATCTGTTTCCTTGGCAATACATCGTTTTCCATCCAGAAGTGGAATTCCAACCTCCTGCCTAGCTTCACTACTAAATGTAGTTTAGTTGCAGAATTTACGTTGATCCGCTTGCAATATTTCACTTTCCCGTCAAACTAGCGTTGCACTTCAGTATACAACTAAGTCCGGTGCCATTTGCAAGTAAGTGAACATGGAATTTTTCCCGACTGCCATGGCGTACAACTAGCCGTGGAATGAAGTTCATCAGTCGACCAACAACAGATAATGAACAAAAACGTTCCTGCAGCAGCTTCCAACACTGCTTCGTGACAACAGCAAACCAAACTGATTTGTGAGGTTGAGGATGGTTTGAAAAGCATGAACCTATAACATTGTTATGCGGGGAGTCAATCGCCGGCCCTCACAAAAACTCTTTTTCTTCACGTCTGCCTCCATTTCGTCAATTCGTTAAATCTGCCCTCGTTTCATTCAAGCGGTGCGCCTACCGAGGTTGACCACCAGTCGTCACTTGAAGCGTAAACAATTTGATGACATGTTATGTGGCAGTGAACACAAATTCTCAAAACATTCGCATTTCTGTAAACATTTAAAGGTAAACAACCAAACTATGCGGCGGCGCTGATCTGATTGTAAAAGAACAAAAGCAAACAAAAGTGAAACAGTGTTTCAATAACAAAAAAGTCCGCTAACTCTACATCGGTTCTATCTTGCATTGCAACCAGCTAAGGACTGAATGAGAGGTTAGCAACAGATTCACTCACTGCGTCCATGAACTTATTTCAAGCATTGAAATCAACCGCTGGAACGAACACGTGTTTCCAAACATTTTCAATGTAAACCAAGTTGCAAGCATTCTAATTGAACGTACATCACANAAAACATTGTGACATCACTTAAACCGTACGATAAATTATTCGACGTCAGTTGGTGGGTGGTTCCCCGAAGTAAGGAATATACTGGCAGGGGATGCCCCCTAAACTTTCCATGATTTTGACTAAAATACCGTATACCTAATATTCTACTTCTCTCCCCACACGTCACAGAACAACTTGTCTATACCCAACTATCTAACTTAGTACGAAGAGGGGAATAATCGTGTTCTGTACGTTGACTTATCGGAAATGTCTTGACGTCACTGTTGTGTACGCCATAACAATCAGAATCGCCGATTTTTTTACTTTTCCTTGTCAGAAAATAATTAATAACTGCGTAGCTCTCCACTAAAACGAACTAGTGGTCGTTTCGCTGATGAAGTACTGTACACAACGTAACCAGCCCGCTTCCAAATAAGGAAACAAGCCTTTACATTAATTCGTTTATCCTTGACGCAATCACGGAAGCGGGACTGCCGGCCACCGCCGCAAGAGACGCTGCATGTCGACCACAAGCTCCACTTGCTCCAATCTGTGTGAGAAAGAAAACATCGGAAAACTACAGGTCACGTGATCACACACCTCACGGCAAAATAGTTTTTGCAAAAGTGCAAACAGCAAAAGGATTTGTAACAGTTGTGCGACAAATAAACTTTAACACTAGGATCTTTGTTGGAGCTTTTGTGAACATTCAGTTCTATTGCAACTAAGGACTGCATGAATAATGCTTATAGTAACAAAGCTCTATTTCACCTACTTTGGAAATACGATAGTTGACAAGAGGTGAAAAAAGATTCAAGCACTGCAAATATTTCGCATCACTGAAACTACAACCAAATAGCTATTCTTCCCAATTCATAGACGACCTCAAGCAATGAGGACAAAAGGTCAGCTTGATGTTTTTTCCTTTTCGCAAAACTGACATTTTTCGATCAGGAAAATGGAAGAAATCGGCTCAGTTTTTTTGTGCAAAACTTAAATTTTTCGATACGTTCAACTAAAGACAAAAAAAGCAGTTTTTCTCTTTCAAACAAAGCTCAAGGTTTTTTAGGAACTGACGACGAAAAAAAATTGTATATGCAAAAACTAGTATGTTGAGTGCTGGCTGGAGGTCAAAAACCTCACAAAAAGCTCTGTATATCACAAGGAAATTTTCATCGCTAAGGTGGTGTCGAGTGATTTGTACCAAGAAATGCAGAAACAAGTACATTTGGAATTTAAATTAACTCTTGCAGAAAATATATATCAAACGGGTTTTAGCATTCTACTGCAGCTAAGTCGCAGTTCGCATTAAATCAATATGACATAAGTTTTTCAGTATGAAAATCAGTTTGCAGGTGGCAAACGATACGCTACACCGCTTTGATCTTTGTTGATAAGTTTGAGATAAGTTTGTCCAAACGTAAGAACCACAAGGTAAGCTTTACTATTGACTTGTATATTATTGAAAGGAAGTTGTGGGCAAGCCAGCTGACCATCTGACCACTCGTGACACTCTAGGAAAGGATAGTAAGCGAGTCTAGTGAAAATATCCAGCTTGACTGCTCATGAAAGTTAATGCCATTCAAAAATGCCCTAAAACAGGTAAGTATGAAAGGGGCAGTTTTCCCGACAGTACATGTAGAGCTAGAAATGTAGTGTGTTTATTAATTGGAGGCAGGGCACTTTACCAGATTTTAATTCAAATCCAAAAATATGTTTTGGGAATATCAAAAACACTGATTGGTTGGACATGGAATTGCTTACTCTTGTGAGATTTCAATAACATCCAATGCTAGGACAGGCAATACCAGCAGCCAGGAAACTATCAATCACAGCCTTACGTGGGCACAAATATACATTGCAAGCCTTACATGCAGGGCCGGCCCTAGTAGATGCCCCCAAATTTTGTGTCCAGACAAATTTGTTTTAAACATATAATAAAAACAAAAACCTTTCCCTCTAAAATGTAGTTTGCCTCCCCAAACCTTAAAACCTGACTACGGGCCTGCGAAGAACGACTGGCTTGGAGGAAACTTCTAACTTTAACTAATTACCTTTTCTCGCTTTCGGTAACCACAAGCGCAGACGCGTTTTTGTATAAAGGCAACGTCCCGGGCGCACGATCAACTATCCCCTGTACGACGCAATACACGAAAAGTGCCAGACTTCACTAGAGAGCAATCCATACATCCGCCCAAAGTATTTTGTTTTGTTTTTTTGGAGAAAAAATTCAGTCAAACTTTTATATTCTTTTATTCCGTCAGAGTCATTGATCAGTCAATAGTAAACAAAGATGTCAAAACTTCCAATTTTCAGGAATTTCGCCCGAATTTTTGACAAATCAAAACTTTTGCGAGTGCGCTTGCACCTCCAGCTCCTACACCACTGAATGGATAGCGCGACATTAACATTGGAAGAAATCTTACAAAAAAGCAAAATATCCATTTATTCCAGCTAAGTACACCAGCCATTTCCGTTGCATCACGTTTCCATTCGATAATTTACGTTGTAAACAACAGTTTGAAAAATTCCAGCCTGCTACATCTTTGAGAAATGAATAATTCAAATCTAACTTACGTGGACCTTTCGCGATTAGAAAATCTCGCTGAGCTGTTGAAAGCTGTTTGGGTCAAGACGCAGGATCCTCACAATTTTCGATAAAGCTAACATTAGGGCCATGACAAATGAAAATGTTTGGGGGCATAGTGAAAATAAAGTCTATAACGAAATCGTGGCGTACTAGACATTTATCCCAAAACGAAGGTTCCAGCTTGCAATTTTTGCATAACAACCACCAACAAACGTTTCGGCACAACTAGCATTGCTACTAAACAGCTTTTGACCGACTGCCCAGACAGGCTGGCAGGGTCCAGTTTCCACTACAGACCAAGCCGAAAAATGCAAAATAGAACAGTTTAGGGGCGGATTTGCGGGGGGGGGGATCTCCACCCTAAAACGAAACGAAAATAACTCTATTTAACCAAGATTTTGTATGATTCGGAAAACAGTATTTGTGATATAAGGTCATTTTGCCGTCCATTGTTTTGTCACAGCAGTGTTGTGAAGTTTTCATCATCTGTCTTACAGTAGTGAACCCGTAATGAGACTTCACTGCCAAATATTACTGAAATCTCCCCCCTAACCTTACTGGATGGATCCGCCCCTGGCTATGGTTGAATGGCCAATTGTTGGAGTCTTCGGATTCGAATAGATGTGTCTACGGGTTCAACCTTACATACTTTGTGTGAATGTTCGTTCTAAAAAGAGCATTGTTTGCTAACAATGAGATTAATAAGCCGTTTCTACTGAATTCTCGAATGCAAAAGTATTTGGCAAAAATGAATAATTTATCCAAACACCATGGCGCGGGGCCTAATGCAGCTACATCGGTTGCATCGACTTAAGGTTGCGCTTGCTTGTCCATGGACACAAATATACATTGCAAGCCTTACATGGACACAAATATACATTGCAAGCCTTACATGGACACAAATATACATTGCAAGCCTTACATGGACACAAATATACATTGCAAGCCTCTTCGGAAATAGCTGCTCCTGGACACGAAGAGCAAGGCTTGCCAGCGTTTACGCATGAACGCTTCTGTTTACGACTTCCACCTCCACAGGACTTTGAGCAGTCAGACCAGGACGACCATGGACTCCATGCTTGAAATAAAAATGAAAGCAATGACCCAATGGTCATCAGTACTTTATATTGTGATCTGCACGGAAGTGCTACATTCGCTAGTTCCACAAAACACTTTTTACGGAGTGAATCTACAGTTTTAACGCGAAGTTTGATCATTGTCTTAATCAAGTCGCTGTTGACAAGGGCTGGATAAGCCAGAAGATTTAATACACATATACAATAAAACAAAGGCACAAACAAAAAAGTAAACACACCTCAACGGCAAAATACTAACTTAAACGGTCTGTATGTTGAAGTAAAACTGGTATATATGTAATACAGTGCAAACTGCTAGACTGCAGAATGCCATCACGATCTGTCATGGAACAAAACTGAGTGTTTATGGATCCGTGGAACAAGTCCTTGATTGCCAAAAAACGATTTGGACTTTAACGTCGAACACCTCCGTTTGTTGTATTCGCAATATTCGTCTATATCTTCATTGCGGCAAAAGAGCGCGAGACACCAACTTGACTAACAGTAGAATTTATGCTTTGTTGTCGTCACTGATAGCGACTGATCCTTTCTTGTTTGAAAACAGGTGTATCCAAAAGTCAACTACCTTTGCAACCAAGTCGTACAATACAAAGTGAAAAATGTTAATAATTTGAGATTTATGTGTTTTAATTTCATGGCATGATAACCACATTGAATAGGATGTTTTTTGAACAGGATGGTTACATTGCTTTATGGAAGCGATTGCTACCTTCAATGAAGCCAGAGCTGCGAAGCCGGAGCTGGAGCCCGAATAAAAAATCAGAAGGACCCGGAGTTCAGTTTAAAATAGACCGGAGCTGAAGCTACAGCCATTTGAGAGGTAGTAAAGAGTTACGACACCAGACTGCAACAATGGATCTGCAAGCCTTTGATATTTCCTTGGTTTAATAATCGCCAAGGCTGTGACATCGTAGCTGGCAGGCGTGCTGTTACTTGTTCAACAATGGTTCTCAAGCACTGTTCTTAGAGCCGCATGCAGCTCCCAAGCATCTTTCAGTAACACTTCTAATATTTTGCGTAAAAGACTTCGTTGGTGCAATAAAAAAAACATGCCAGTTGACTTGTGTTAAAATTGTTTAGTGTGGCTCTCTAGTAAAATCGTAGGTCTGTATTTGGCTGCATTCAGCGAAATGGTTGAAAACTACTGTTGCAGAAGTACAAAAAACGTTAACTGCCACAACATCTTACTTTCTAGTCAGAATGATCAAACCGGGTCTGTGGTACTGTAGCGATATAAAAACAAATGAGCTATAATGAGTAGGTACATAATATGATACCCATAGCTTTTGCCGACCCCGTAATCATGCTGATAGCAGCGAGTATGATTAAGATTGGATACCATTGCAGATTTTAAGCGTGAAATGCACGGCACGCCATTGTAAAATAGGACTATTTATTAGAAACTATTAGGTTCACTAGATCACCGGCGAAATTCTGTAGGAAACTTTTGGGTTTACTAGTAGCAGCATGACATGAAAGTTATAATTTTAGCTCTTATAAGTCAAGAGTCTCACCATTGTATAAGAAGTTAAACTTACTTAAAATTGAGGATATGCACATTCTTGAAATAGGCAAGTTCATGCATAGATTGCACTGGGGTAGAATTCCTGTCAATTTCGATC
>JGI24158J21664_10002024_pt1 | contig 23971 bp, 13 predicted proteins | sample Ectturendosymbi3_FD_21664 | JGI IMG/M metagenome (IMG submission 21664) | reverse complement strand
ATTAACAGTTTACCCGTGCCAAGAAGTACAGCTGACAAAAATTCCAATCATAATCATTTCATTGTAGAGGAGGACAGTTTTACTGCGCAGCTTACCTTTAATGATGGAAACTGCAGTTCATCGATTTATCTCCTAGCACAGGGCTACTCAAATGGCGGACCGCGGTCCGAATCCGGACCTTTGAATGGCGACGCCCGGACCTCGTCAGCCTCTCAAAGGTGTATTCTACACCCAGAAGTTTTTATCACAAAATTTTGCGCTTTAGGCAGTACTTCTAAAGCATTTACTCCTCGCCAACTGTGTGATTGTCGTTCAAGCTGTTTTTCAGCTAAATTGCAGTGCACACCTGAGTTGGGCCAGCTACGATTTTTTGGTTCAAATAAGTAATTGTTTCGTCATAATTGTTCAACAATAGCTCGTCACTACAATATCTCTCCTGGTGAAAATAGTGGATTCAAGGCTAGAATATAGCAACGAAACCTTTTCTTTCCGAAAACAGTACAATTATACAAATTTATTTGTGCACAGTTATGAAAGATGCTTGAGTAAGGGATGAATTTTGCAGAGGTTTTGGTTCTTCAGGAAATAATTTTTATTTTTTTTGCGTGAAGTCAACAAAATGTGAAGAAAAGCTAAAGCATTTTCAGCTTTTTCAGAAAATGATAAAAAAGGGAAACTGTTGAATTTTTGACTAACATAGTGTAACACCTCAACGACTTGAATGTAAAACCTCAAGGAGAAAAACATAGCCTTCTACTCTTGATTTGATCACTACTACTTGGCCTTTCCAGAAAAAGTTTAATATCTTCAAACAGGTCATTTAAAACGAACTTAGTCATTTTCCGAGGCATTTGGGGAAAATAAAAGCAAGAAGATTCGAGATATATTCAACTTATTGAAAAGTTGATTACCAACACTGTGGAACACTTTGGCGACTTTCTTTTCGAAAACAGTTGCTGCTCTTTCCTCAAAACCCTGTTTAGTGACAGACCGAATTCTCAACTGAAGCAAAGAGACACATGCACATGTGGGCACTAAAGATGAAGTGGAAATTTTTATAGGTACCGGAGGTCTGCTGGGCATCTTCGTTAATATTTGTAGGCAACGACCCATCATTCACTGATGAAAGTGGCGGAGCGGAGCTCCGGCAGCTTGACACCACTGGTGTGGACGCACCCGAAACTCAACTGGAATTAATTGAATTCCAATAGAATGTAGCAGTGAAAGAAATATTTTTTGATGGCATACCTGAGAACTTCTTGTCAAAGGAAGGTATCTCCAAATTTTTTCCACTACTCGCAAATAGTCAGCGGAAATTCTTACGGTGTTTGGGTCTAACTGCTGCTGGAGGGGCGAATTGTCCTACAGTAAATGTAAAACTCGGGCCCCCACTTGGCTTATACTTCAGTTTTAGTATTCTTTTGGTTTTCAGTAGTTTTTTGCGTTTTTCGGAGTATTTGTTGGTGATTTAGGGTCTTAGTGTATCCATCCACATCCGGATTCACCGTCATTTCTCAGGGTTTTTCTGAGTGTTGCTAGCAAACCCCCTACAGTAGGCAGTGGACCTTTTTCAGCTACGTTTTCCCTCCTGGCTTAAACATCTAGTTACGCCACTGACTGCTGACAGTCCGCAGTGTCAAAAAAGAAGCTCATAAAGAAGAAGTATCGCATCTGTATCACGAATAAAACCTTGACCATTACAACCTATTCACTGTCGCTATCTTGGAACAAAAATTTAGGTAACTGCCAATAAGCACAAAATGCCATTGCTCCCACCAGCAGAACAATAAATAACGCTAACAGCGTTTGTTAATATCTGTATCCATTTACCAGATTTTGTATAGGCCTATCTATATACAGTATAATCGTAGTAAATTCTCATATTACGTTTTTTGTTAGAAAAATCAAAAACATCTCACATTTGCATGATTTTATGGGAGTGACCGGACCTCGAAAAATTTTGACATTTGTAACTGGACCCTTTCTTAAAATAATTGAGTAGCCCTGTCCTAGCATTTCACCTCTGTTTTGTTTCCAAAACGCTAAGTTTTTGTTTACAAATTGCATGCATACATGTTTGTTGATCATACTGTTTTTTATGACATTTGGTCACTCAAAATTAGTAAGACAACAGAAATGTAATTATTAACTTGATCTTTAATCGCCCCCAACCGCTCATTTCGGCTTCACCGCCCCCAATCGCCCATTTCTGATTCACCGCCCCCCTAGAGTTTCTCAACGTCCCCAGGGGGGAGGTACCGCCCACTTTGGGAACCACTGCATTAGACTAAGAAACAAAACAATACTCAAGCATTTGTACATTTTCACATTCGCTCAGTCATACTTCTCTGTAGACAATATTTTCTTGAAGAAATCTATGTCCGATTTTGTTTTCTAGCAAAATCACACCAGGGAAAGTAAGTATTAATTTTAATGTAGAGCTATGCTGGCTGACTGAATACCAAACCGGGACTTTTTGGTTGACTGACCGGGACGCCGGGACAAAGCCTTTAAACCGGGATTGTTCCGGCTAAAATGGGACGTATGGTATGCCTATGTTATGCGAAATTCGCTACAAGGTTGAGAAGCATCACGAGAACCGACAGTATTTGTTTAAAAGCTATGGTATAAGTGTGAAAGAGAAACGACGTCACCGCCCACGCAAAGGGAAAAGTATTCATTGTAGAGTAGGTGTGCTTTTACGTGCATCCAGCGACAATTGACTTTCTCCAACACGTTTCATCGGAGGCGTACTAGGTAGGGTTGCCAGATGGCCGGTATTTTACAGCAAATTTAGCAGAGGCCGGTAAAAGGTTGGTATTTTTTAAATCAGTGCCTGAAGCCGGTATTATGAAAATAAATAATTTGCAGTGACTTCAGAAAGAAGTAAAGCAGAATTTTTCAAATTATAATGGCTCTATTAGTGAAACTTGTCAGGAAAGTTCCTTCAGCGAAGTTTATTTGCAGCTGCTGACGCAATCCTTGGTGCGATTGTCACGTTACACACACACCGAAATGTAATGAGCCAGCGAAAATACGGGCAAATTGTGACTTAACAATACTGATTGTCTCTCTGTTTTCCCTGTGCCGCTTACGAATTACGACACAGCTTAGATCTGGCACTGTTGACAAAATGGCCGGTATTTTTACAAAATGCATCTGGCAACCTTAGTACTAGGCGTGAGTTCTTGGGATGTCCGCCCTTATAGCTCTGCAGATCTTGTCAAAATCATGCGAATGAGTGCAACGAATGTCAATTTTTGTGACACAAATTTATTTACGTAGACAGAACAAAATATAATCATGGTAAATGCAGGGTTGGTACAACACCAGAACGAAACTTACAAATCTTGAAATAATGTTGTTTTTAACCAAGCTGAGAATTTAGCAAAAGCATCTTAAGCCTTTTTACGCAGAGCCTCCGCTCATTCACACTAATCCGCTATGGGTTAAATTCTATAGTAAAGGCGATGGAAATTCATTGCCTGTGGTTATTTACTGATTGATCGCGCAACTACATCAACTCTAGAAAATAAAAGCAAACAGTTAAAGCTTCAAACTGTTAGGTAGACGCACAGTCAGGCTATTTTATTGGAAAACCGCCAAAGTGAGTTTAGCCAATAAATGCGTAGTCAATAAATGCAAAATCCGGATGGGTTACAGCTTGGAATTTGCTTTCCACAAGAGTCAAATAGTCCCAAGCGAACGTCTGATTTAGTTCAAGGAAGGCCGGAGTGGATCCGGAGTCATTTTTTTAATAAGAGGTTAGTTTGTTTATTATTGATTATTGTTATTGCAGATTGTTTTCTACAAAGCATGTTACAACATAACCTTCAAATGTGCAATACTACTTCACAGGAAGTCTTAAAATTTTAATACAACTTGGATGTAAGGTTAGGTTCGTGATTCCATGTGTGTGAAGATTTGGACAATTTCTTGTTCGTGGTGATTCGTTAAAAATCTGTTAGCCAATAAACCTTAGCTCGCATAAAAAGTTAAGGTAGTGTCCCAACAACCAGCATTTCCAGTTTTCTGTTTCGAAGGACAAAAAGCACTGTATCCCGCATCCAGTTTTCTGCCAGATATAAAACTGTGTTGGAGAAAATCTCACCACTATCAACATGGTCGAGTGGTAAGTGACTGGACAATCCTAAGTTCGAGTGGCTGGTTTGTTGTATTTGGTTTTTCTTTTGATGTACTTACACAAGATTCTAAGTCAAAATTTTGGACCCCTTGATGTATATTTCGAAAAGCAGACAAGTGTTTATAATTAAAATAAGCTTTTGGACTAGGGTTAGGTTTAGCATTTCAGGATGAGGGTTTTGTGTTAATGTTCAAAATTAGGGTTTATAGTTAGCGTTTAGGGTGAGGGTTCACTGTTAGTGTCTAAGGTTAAGGTTTAGGATTAGCGTTTAGTGTTGATGGTTAGGGTTTGCAGTTAAGGTAAATGGTTAGGGCATAGGGAAAAAAATTATGGCCACCTTAATCCATCCTTGTTTTTCTGAGAAGCAACTGACATGTGATGTATTGCAGTGATCAGCAAATTCGTTTGATAGGGCTTTTTAATCTCTTTAATGTGAAAACCGGATACGGTCGTTTAGACACTGCCAAAAGTTTAGATAATTCACTTCGGAGTTTGAGCAGGAGTCGGACTCCAAAACTTTAAAATGTGTCGGAGAGGAGTCGGAGTATATTCAGTCGAAGCAGGAGCGGAGTTGGAGTCTAAAATTTCAGACTCCGTACACCTCTGCCACACTGTGGTATATACATCGTATTCCAACTAATTGACCAATGAGATGTCGGGAAGGTTACCGTTTCGATCAATACGATGAACAGGAATTTTTCCTTGGCAATATGTTACTAAACTCATTACGAAAATCGAAAGAAATGTTAGCAAGCAGCAAGGCATAAACAAAATGTTGAAGGACGGTCCAACAGCACTTTAAATTGTGCTTCTTTCTGAGAACATTTAATTATGCTAATTGGTCAGGTATTCAAACTTAATCTCGACAAGTATGGAACTTTAAGTGATCTCTATCAAACAGCTGGTCTTATATGGTTCAAGTAAATGCTATTGCAAAGTCTTTGCGTATCGGTCATCCCACAGGTCAACATAGACTGCGTTCGCGGACCATACATCTGTTGTCATGCCCGTCAAGAAATATCGAGTTTGGGCTTCAGGCAGAAAGGACCATTCGAAAAATCCCCAACAATCTTCCCATCATCTCTCCACAAGTGAAGCCCAACTTTGTGTCCGCTACGCATCTGGGGAAGCGGATGGGCCTGTGGACAGCGCAGAATGCTTCTACTCTGGGAGACTGGAAGGCCACGCGTGCCTAAACAACAACCATGCCATAAACTGTTGATCGGAAATTAGAACATCATTTCATTCTTAGCAAAGGAGTACGAACTGATTCAAGAAGCCTAATGTCGTTAGGCATATTCCCTGGATATTGTTGGCATCTCTTCGACGAAGCTTCGTGGATCTAAAACTGTGGAGCTTGGCTGTGGATGGAAGCTATTCTACTCCAATGTTGAGCTTACAGTGTCTTCCCAGGTTGGGATGAGCAGCTTGTAAATCCCCGCATGGATGGTTGTGATGACTAGTGGATCACACTGCCAGGAAGGGCGTGCAATGTTGAGGTTGAAGCTGACAGATTGCTCTCCGTGTTTGATACAGATACAGGCATACCATATTTTTGTAATTGAAAGCTGGGACGCTTCAGAACGACGAACCTATCAGATAAACGTGATTCATATCTTACTTGGAATAGGCTATGTACAGGCCCGCAGCCATGGGGGACATTAAGGAGCAATGCCCCCCAAATTTTAGTGACCGCCAAATTTTGTTGTGTCCAGAAATTTTTTTTTAAACATATCATAAAGACAGACATCTTTCCCCCTTAAAAATGTATTTTCCCCCCTAAACCTTAAAACCTGGCTACGGGCCTGAGTATGTAGCTATTTTGGATTCCTATAGTTAAGACACAAGCAAAAGCTAAAATAATGCATTTTACTAAGAAACAAAACAGTGTTCAAGCATTTGCAAATTTACACATTCACCCAATCGTACTTTTCTGTAAACAATACTTTCTTCAAGAAGTCTTTGCTCGATTTTATTTTCTCGTAAAAATCACAGCGGCAAAAGTCAGTTTTAATTTTACAGGTGATAAGGGGTTTCACATTCTGCTTCTGCTATCAGACCACATGTTATTCATCATAGAAAAAATTCTCTCAACGGGAGCTGATGTACCAGGTGTACGACTATACTGGCTGACTGAATGCCTAACCGGGACTTTTGGTATGCCTATATAGATACAAAGCACAAAGGGAAGTGCATATTACTAAGAAAACATGGAGGCAACTATTGATGTCCTGCCAAAGGTTAAAGCCAACGAATCTGCGGATCCTTTTGACAGACTTCAGATCGCACGTTGGTGTATGGAACGGTATAGCGGGTCAGCATAGTGATTCCAACCGAAATGACAAAAAAAGCTAATGCTGCAACAACTCACTTTAAATCATGAACATTTTTTCCAATATAGAGATTTGCGCACGTACACCTGGTGCAGAGATTTTTTGGGTCAACGGTCACTGATTGATTTCTGCATTGTTTCAGCTGAGCTGTTTCAGTCAGTGTTGAACGCTCATGTCGAAGAGGTCCAGAAGTTTCGATAGTCATCACCTAATTTTCTGCAACTCACGTCTGGAAAAACCAACAAGACTAAAAGGTCCTACCGAATAAAGTGGGAGGCCCAGGTGAAAAGGCAGCTGAGAAAAGACCTTTGCAGACAACGTATTGTCCTTGTTCCGAGAGCTCCCAGAATGCAAAGCAGACGCAGAAGAAGAGTGGAGGCCGTTCAAAGCAACTGTCATTTCTTCAGTGCGCGGGTATGTGCAGAGAAAAGTCTTAGTGTGGCGGCAGACGACAAAAAGTACCCCCCATAAGGGACCCAGGGGATGAAAGAAACTATCCGAGCAAAGAAATAGTCTAGAAGTCTTTGTTTTTGAACAAACCGCAAGCCTCTTTGCTTTCGCGAGACGCTGAGGCACGAAGGTCCGCAGCCCAAGCGGTAAAGAAAATGTCGAGCCGCACTTCTCGAAGAGAGATTCCAAGTATGACGGTTTGGCCACAAGGCGAGAATGCACCAAGAAAGGTTGGTATGGCAAGTCCTCTTGGCTAAACAACGGGAAAATGACCCAGAGGCCGACCAAGACCAGGAGGCATGATACATCTCCTCAGCAGAACCAGCAGGGGTAGCTGAAAACCATGAGGTGTTTCCAGACGTCTTAGGGCTGCTGTTCCCGTGACTATGAGAGAGGAAAAACAGGTGAAAAAGAAAAAACGAATCTCCAGAGAGGAAAAAAAGTGCAGTAAAGTGAAATAAGTGTGGTTGCGAGATTATACTGTACACTGCATGACCAAAAATTGATAAAAAATAAAGGAGGTCTGTCTCGGCAATCAGGGTCTTTATAAACAGATTACTTACAATGAATGCACTGGAAGCATGTGAGAAGTGAGGTTACATCTACTCTCGCTTTCTCCCACTAGTGATAATACTACGAAATATACAGGCTAACTTTATTGTTTTTCCACACACGAGTTTACAGACAACAACGAGCTCGTTGATGTATCCATTTGAATTGCTACGGCATTGTATTTTTCGCAGATACTGTATAAGATTCCATCTGCTTAACTTTGAACAAAAAGATTTTGTGTTATAAAAATACAGACAGCATTACTGTTGTAGGTCAAACTTCTTGTAAATGTGACTAAATTAAAATCTCTTCAGTTTCATGCAGCTTTGGCTATCCGTTACAGACTCGTTTGCTTCAAGTTTCGTGTTAGAAGTGGATATGCGTTTGAAGATTAGTTTGTTGACATACTGAAATTATAATAGTGGTCAAATCTATTGGTAGCCTTCTGTTCAGGAGCATCTTCGTAAGTTATGAACTTTCTAGACGTCCTTATTGAAAAGTCGTAAGGTTATATTTGGATTTTGCTGGAACATACAGTGAATTTTGCAATTTTTCTGGAAGAGCCACAAAAGAAAAATTATCCGAAGGCTCACGTAAGATTTTGGTTATTATGTGCTGCAAACAGCGACTTGCGCAAATGCTGAATCAGTGTGAAAGTACAGTGATCTGTAACATTACTGGTCAAGTTCCGCCAATCTGAAATAGTGCCTCTGACACACATATAGATTACTCTTGAAGGCGTTGCTACAGGCACATTTGCGAAGGAGAGGCCATATGCAAGTGACCTGCTTGCTGGAAAACAAGAAGAGGCCCCGCGGCGATCACTACACCTGATAAAAAGAGGTTGTAGGAGACGCTTACACTTATCAAAATGAGAAAGTTCATCCGCCCCCCATTTGAACAGCAACATATTGATGTGGCATAAGCAAAGCGTGTGCCCAGACACCAACAGCGCAACCCACCACCCCCAACAAGGCGGCAGGGATCCGTCTGCACACTCTGTGGTCGTGTTTGCGCCTCAGCCTGCGGGTTAAGGAGCCACATGCGCCGACACAAAGGAACGCGCTCAGCAGCGCCATCGTCGATCCGACGGACAACCAAGGGAGAGATAGATTACTCTAGTCCAACGGTTCTTAAACTTTTTTCTACCCGCCTTCCTAAGTAATTGTCTTTTGTTTCAAGTCCCCCTGACTTAAACAAGCTGTAAAAACAAACGCATTTATTGGTAAATTCAATGATCAAACTTTCCATGTTATAGAGCACGTAAAGAATCCCGCGCCGCCCGCCTGGAAATGTATTGATGACCCCCGATTATGAAGCACTGCTCAATTCAGAACCCAAATCAACAGGTCTGTTTCTTTTGACGATGAAGTCACACTCTGCAACGAAAAATTACATCTAAAATTACGTCATAAGCATTTGTGATGTATAAGCATAATTGACTTGAGAGGTTACTTTATGGAAGCGTTTCTGGCTTAGCACCCCGCATGGAGAGGTGAGACTGGTTGCTTCAGATATATCGGCGCATCTTTTGTTGTAAAAAACGTCTTAAAGCCATCATATTACAGCGTCTTGCGTGCAGCGACAAAATCGTGTTTCGCCTTTGCGTATTACTTTGAAAGCTCTGTGCAAATACAACTGCAAAATAGATGAAAAATCACTGATGACGCATTGCAATTTATCGCAAACAATGCAGCTGGAACATTCCATCAAACTGTGTTGAAAACGAAAAAACAGCTGTTTCTATAAACCCCGAAGTGAAATCCTCGGATTATTGCGTAAATTCACTAACCATTACACGAACAGCAACCGTTACTCATTCATCACCACTGCAGAAACCGATTGCTTGCTGACGCCTTGTGTATGGCGGTACCTGGTACAGGTGAGATGCGATTTCAGATTATTTGAGAACAAAGTAGTGAACAGTACCTGAAGTTCACCAGACTTGGACCAGCAACCACTGGGAATGCTGAAGTTAATACCAGAAATTTGTCCAGGACAAATCAAGATGTTTTCGAACGCGAACAACCGAAGAGAAAACGGACGAGGGAACGAACTTTCCCAAATCGAGCGATGCTCCGATGAGCGCCTATAACTTCTCCTCTGCACATATTTCGCGTATCGCTAAACTCGTTTTGTCGAACGAAGCTTGCTACAACAATGCAGGGTCTTTTCAAGCGGACTGCGGGGATTTTAGTGCTAGCAAGCACACATGGGCGTGCAGGACAGTGGCGTTATTTAAGAGCTCGCGCGTGATGCCACCAGCCAAGACCAATGACTTACAATATAAGCGATGTTGTTGTGATGGTCCAAAGCATCAAAGATCAGTTAACAGCTCATTTTTGCAACGTGTATATGGGACGCATCTGTCTCATATCGAGAAAGACGAAGATTCCAGAACCACCCGATGACAGCTGTGACTCTGCAGATCCAGCGAGTTGGTGAGGTGCTGACTGAATTAAGGTACTGGCAGGATGTTGGGCAGTGCGGATTTCTAAAATGGGATAGGCTCTGAGTGCAGTTTCGTAAAAAAATGGGATTGCTACATAAAAAGACGCGGCGTTTGCAAATTGTTTAGTGCAATTCGCCTGCGGCCAATGAACAGCGCAGGCACTTCAGCTAACTAGCAAGACGCGACTTGGCAAGTGATGCCCACTGCCCATTGAAACCACACTACAGCGAACAGCCTGTCAAGGCATGCTTGCAACGTGAAGCACTGACTGCGGTTAAGGAAGACGCCTCATTCAATTTTCAAATTTTCAGAACTAATCTTTGTGTCCAACCGACCACCATCACTGAATGCAAAACAGCTCATCAACCGGTCCTTTGGTGAACCTTTGTAATGCAAGGTCACTTTCACGACCGTACAACACACATCACGACATGATTTTGAGCTTCGACTCCAAACCGCAGTTATATACACCAGGTAAAAAAGCGTGTAGGTTCTCTGTTCACTGAAGACGTCAAACGAACTGCAATCGACAAAGAAGCATTTCAGTAACGCGCCCAGAAGTTAACGAAAAAAATGAAGCACAAGTGAGGAAGACATGATACGGCAAAAAATCACATCGCTGATTCGCGAACAAACAACTTCGCTTGCAGTCGAAAGCGTCTGCACTGATAGTCATCAGCGTTCGCAACACCAAGCTCTTTCGTCAGAGTAGTTGCTAATCTGGTCATGCGTGACGAACAAACGTGGCAGTCGTTCCAGCAAAACTGTGCCGAACAGCTCGTTGCCGCGCTGCACGCCTGAGAACTCGATTCGAAGAAACAAAAGCAACCGAACACCGTTCCGCTCGACGCAAGACCAGGCACCAGCGATTATTCATTTACGGCCGAACAATCGTCGCGCGGCGGAAGACGTTTCTGTAGAAAGCGCGCACTGCTTCGCCAAGAACGGAATGCTGAACGTGGCTTGCACATGCGCAGCACAGGTGTGTTGTGTGAAGACTCGATTGTTTGCAAGCCGACGCAGACACGAAACGATAAATGCGAACGCCTGAAGTACACACGGAAGCGTATGTCGATGCACCGCCGATGCCGGCCTTCACGGCTCCAAACGTGCCTGAGAAAGCCAAACGATATTTCTAGCACAGTTCTCTGTCTACTACAAAAAGCTAGCGTGACTTCTAGTACATCTCTGACGTAACTCGAATCCAATGCTAAAACCCAAGCATTACCCCGCCATATGACCGCATGCATGAAACTGGACAACAGGTAAAACGAGTAAGTAAAGATAGAAAAATTTCGTGTAATCATACGAAGTGTGGTGTTTTTTAAGGCAAGCCATACTGAGCTGCATCGCCTGGAAAGATGGGATAACTTCACATGCAGCCCTTGAGAGAGGTGAAGGGTGGAAAAGGGCCTGGTTCGTTCCGCATGTGAATCGGGTTCTTTCCCATAAATTGCTAAACCGGGTACGAGAAACGCCTGCTTGCCCTTTTGCTTACGATCGTCATACACTGCACGTTGTTTGCACATGCATGATGTGGCATCGGAAGAATTCAGCTCAAGCACGTACAGAGAATCTTTCCCAGCTCGGATTTCCACATTCACATCACTGCAGTTTTGGGGCAAACGCTACTCGTTCATATTGTTTCGGCGGCTGAAGCATTATGTCACAAATTCTTAACCTGAGAGTACAATAGTGTTGACTACACACGCAAATATTGCAAAGAAATCTCCGTTACACACGAGGGCGTTAGTCACCCTCTGCCGTGAAAATCTGCGGCGAACAACAACAGCTCTTTTTACGAAAGAAAATGTCAAGGAATGGAGAATATTAACTAGCAGCTTCTTAGGAAATGAAACAGTAAACATTGTAGAGCAGTGGTTCTTTGCAGGTTCCCAGCGAAAAATCTGTGGTTCCCCAGGAGTACTTGTTTTCTATTAATTGTCATGTCACAATAAGCCAAGATATTAGTCCCCAAGCCACAATCTTTTAAATCAGGGCCCCTGGGTTGCAACTGTTAAGAACCACTGTTGCGGAGAAAAACTTCCAAAGCGTATACACGTTGNTATATTTAACTTTAATATAAAAACAACGTTGTGTATGCCATGCTCAGTACCTTCCTTAATAGCCAACACAATTCAAAATAAGGGTGCATAATTCAACATAAAAAAGGCACGATACAGTAGGTAGGGAGTATGTGAGAGAGTTCAACAACAATCAACGTATAGTTTCATCCACCATTTCAAGCACTTCTTTGCCACAAGAAATGCCGTCTCTCCTGGTTTCACTACAAATCACCGAAAAAAAGTGTTGTTACAAATCGCACCAATTCGCATTGATTAAAATCAAGCACTTAACAACCAACTACGTGCAGAGCTTGGACAAAACACTTGGCGGCAGATGTCAATTTGTGAAGAGAGCATTAACTTAGCTTTTCTCTTTCTTTCAGTAGAAGTGGAAAAAGAAGCCAAATGGAGTTGTTGCGCGCATCACTCACGACGCGTTTAGTTAAAAGTTTTAAAATTGTGGGTGTATTGCAATACGTCACGACTCGTAGTGGGTACTTTAGCTACTAGTATAGAACAGATTATTTTGCACAAGTCAGAAAACGAGATAAAAAAGTAATAAATACAAGCATATACCAAAGAACGGGGCCACTACTTCGTTATCTGGCGGGCAGTTCGAGAAATGCTTTGTCTGGAGCGCTGAGCATGCGCAGCTCGCCGGAATAAATACGCGTCAACAAAAGATCGCGAAAAATGACGGGATGGGTAAGGTTGGATGGCGATACAGACTCCCTAGCGGAAGAAAGAAAGTCCACCAGCTGACCGCATAGCGGCGCAGTGGCGCCATCACCACTTTCGAGTGCGGCGATTGAAACACCCCAAAAACCTAATTCAGACGAGAGAGAATTCGATGCGAATGGAGCGTTGCTCTTCGAGCCATCGATCCTGTTTCCCACGTTGCTTACGGGCCAGAGGGCGCCATACGCCGCCGGGAAGACTTGAAATGGCACGGGCTGGTACAATTGTGATTGCAAGCGCGCTACCGGTCGGCCAGACCTGTACTGCATGAAGTTGTAAGCATCGTAGCGATCGAATGAGTTTTGAGAAAGCTTGCCTCCTCTCAGAGCACATGATTTGTATGCGTCGAAACTTAAGCTGAAGTTTGTCAAAGTCAAAAGCAGGAGCGCGTTTGCTTTGCTGCAGCCGGGCGAGCTTTTGTGCAGCTGCTCGGCGCGCAGCACGCCTCGGGCGAAGGATCGCTGCATGCGCCACTCTGAGCTTTCGTCAGCGTCGTCGGCTTCAGCGCTGAGAAGATCCAAGCGCAAGTCTCGGTATTTTATTTTATACCAGTTGACCACGTCTTCGATGGACGGACTTGACGGCGCTTCTTCGCCGTTGAGTTCGCCGACAGGAACAACGACGAGCGTCGCGCTCACTAATCCGGGTCGGGAGAGGAACGTGGGCTCGTAATAGTTCTTCATGAAAGACTCCAGCTGCCCTCCGGCTTTGCTGGGCACCGGAACAACGATGTAAAAGCAATCAGAGGAAGCTGCAAGACAAATATTTTTCAGTTTAAGCGATCAGCAATGCAGCAAACAACGCTAAGCGAACAAAGGGCGGGGAAATGTATAATTATATAATTGATTTTTCGACGTGAGGAGAAGACGCGAATTAAACACCAAAGCTGGAGCAAAAAGCTTGAAAGACATCGACTGGGCAAAGACCTATGTGCACCATCGGATATCTTTACATGAGGCATTGGAGGGTAGAACAACAGAACAACAACAGCAAGAATGCCTGAACGTTTTGGATCGATAGTTCGAAAGTGTTGCAAAACATTAACAGGGCCGAGAATGCTTCAAAGTGCCCCGATGCTAGACATCGAAAGTAGAATGAGTTGACCGCAAAGTCACCGAAGAACAATAACTTCAACCTTACATCTGGAAGGTCGGATGTGTCTTTATTCGTTAGACCTCATAAAACAAATAAACACCAACCAACCAACCCCCCCCCCGGTTGGGGTAGCTGCTTGCTAAAGGCAAATTGTTTATCAAGTCTGTGGATCGTTCACCTACCATTCAAATTTGAATAAATTTAATCTTTTGACGGATGCATGCCGGATATAGATGAAATGTTGTTTTTGGTCTTGGCAATATTTGCCGGAAAATAAGGGGCCTCGTTCTGAGTTTTTTTGGAGAAGACGCATCATGTTACAGTGGACCTGTTCAGTTACATGCCACAAGTATAGGGAGAGGGGTAATGACTTCATACACAAACAATCCTAAGGATTCGCTACTTTTGAAACGAAGGCTTTCGCATGTATAGGGTAAGTCCCTACACATGATGACACACAAACAACATCAGACTTTCCACTAACACATGGAGGCCTTGGTGTAAAACTAAAAAAGTCTTTTGTCGAGACAAGCACGCCAGCAAAAAAAATTCAGCCAAATGAAAAGATACTGCACGTTTAAGATGTATGCACACGGCATGCGTCCTGCGCGTTTTTGGGCGCATGAGTCTGATATCGAGTAGAACCTGTTTCTATATTGACGCATCAAACTCACTGCCCTGGGTTCGGGAAAGAACGGTGATGAGATGTAGTCGTAGGCACTGTTTTGTTTTGAGGAAAGAAAAGGATGAAGAACGTCCACAGAACAATTGCTAATGGTTTGTGGATAGCAGAAACACACTGTATTAGCGAAAGATCAATTTATCAACTAGTCTTCAGTAGGCCCAGTGGGGTGGGCTACTAAACTGCTGCACTGTTTAGGCCTACATGACCCGGCCCTGATCGGCTGTGTTGGTTGAAGTTTTTTTCGCAAGCAAGTCGTGGTTTGTGCGACATATTCTGTCATTTACTGGCCTAACTGTAGGCCATTCTACCTGTTGGGCAAGGTCAAGCTAAACGAATGTGTATTCTGCATTAGGCTACGTGAAACCGTAATTGAAAGTAAGTTGTGTAACTTTCAATGAACAGTTGATGAGTCTTGTTCAGGCAAAACCCATGATCACTTATGGAGTACAAGAAAGGATAACATTTCGCAAACATCACAAATGCTTTGCTGTCTTACAAAGGCTAATTCAAAACTATTGTTGTTTATTACACTGCTGACGTTTTTGTTTTGGGATTGTGTGTGATGTTAATTGTACCTATCGTCCATACTGCTTTAATTTTTTGTTACTTGGCCCCTCTAGAGATAAAACAAATGGTTTCAAGCAATGCCTTCATGACTGTGAAGGCAGGCAGGCCTACACAAAACTCATTCCATCCATTGTAGCAACAAATCATGCAAATTTTGTGTAATACAGCACTTTGCTCTTCTGAAATGTGGACAGCACTACTTTTTTAATAATTTGTGGGGCACTGCACAAAGTTAAATTTAGCAATTTACGTTTGTTTTGAATGCATGTAACAGTCATTTCAAGGTTTTGTGCAATGTACCGCAGCAAATCTTCTGCAGTTTTGTACAACAGTATGTTGTAACACCTTAACAATGTCACATGCGATGTCAAAACTTAAGTAAAACAGCCTTGCACTGCAGCACACCAACGTCATCGCTGACTTTCGGGTTTCAATCATCCGTTCAGCCCAGGCCATGATCAGTGAATGCACCGTTTCATGCGCAGACGTGTGCATACAAAGGCGCATTGAACTCTCCGCAACAGTCGCAGACACACCTGACGCACCGCACTAGAAGCATGCCGTTTGCATACAGCTTTAGGCTCTTGCATGGAAGCGATTGATGGGCACTTGAAACAATCCATTAATTACCCGGCACTCATTAGAACCCGCTCCCAGTCCAAATCATGGCTAATGGGCATAATTGTTCTACACTGCCCAAGGGTAGATTTTCGTTGAAAACAGTTTCCTAAATTGACGTTAAAGTTTATATGGTAGGCAAGAATTCACGTGAAGGGCTGGTGCCCTGATGATTGCCTGTGCAGAAAAAAAATTCTGAAGAGTAAAATGGTTGTAGTTTTGCCAGAAAGATATGGTTGCATGGCAGCAATGCTATGGTACAACAAACTTAACCGTCACTGCATACGTTTCGTACAACAACAGAGGAATTTAAGAAATCTTCTGAAATAAATAATTCCGCGTGTACAAATGGGCGTCCGGCAGAAAAAGTGAATTCTTGTTACAGGAATTATGTCAGGAATTACCAGCGCATTATCTTGCAACTTCTACGTTAGTTCTGTCTACAGAACGAAAATTCAGTCATCGCAAACTAAAAATTCATACCTGAAGACAAAACAGACGATTCTCGGACGGAAGTTACCTCCACTTCACCGAGGGGACGCAGCAAATGCACACGGCGAGTCTGCAAACAAAGCACCAAGCCTGACACAAACAAACACAGCGTATGCGCTTCACGCAGCCAAGTCTACTCCAGACCAGGTAGCCCAATCCGATGCAGCCGCACCATATGCGGCCCGATTTAGGTTTTCGTTGTTGCGTATGTGCTATTTAATGACAACCTGTCCTTCTTTTGATTGTTAGAAATTAGAATATTTTGAAGCAATTGTCCTTAATGCCACTTTGTCACGTCTGTACTGTATACTGGCACATTTCTATTTGTCCGCTGACACCTCGGTGCTACACTTAGTTTTTTGATTTCTGCCCTTGTTGTTCCACTGACTCTAAACTTGCCCATGACATCACTTTTAGAAAGTAATTAGAGGTGCCAAACAGCCACTAATTTTATTCATCTTTGCAGTTAGGATTCCATCGCTTTCAGAAACTTCAGCTAAATTTTAGTTTGCTGATGACAAAGTATCGAACCCGGCTGACAATGCGCGCCCCCATCAAGAGGGTAACATAATTTTTGGCCCAGTAAAACATTTTGGTTGAACATAGCTATTCCACCGACCAAGTGGTACAATTGGTTGAGCACGCGCCACCAAAAAGGCCGGGATCGATTCCCGGTAGGACAAACGGTACTTTCCGGCCTGAACTCGGCGTCGATGGGTAGGTCAAAAAGAGGTGCTGTCACTGACTCGCCACCAACGCAGCATTCACTACAAAAATAGCCGCGTGCCCCCCGGCGTCAGCAATCGGAAATGGGCGCCGCAGACCACTCGCGACACTCTGAAAGGAGTACAAAAAGTGACTGTAACGGAATTGAACTGATAGCCATTCTACAGTATATGTAACATCCTTCGCCCAACAAACAGTATCACGCGTTTGAAGCTTGCCCAGCTGAGGCACTGACCGTTTCAAGTACAAGCTGGCCAGTGTTGGTTCAGATGAGCACAGCTAAAACTAGGCGTACACACGGGAGCGCAAAATTAAATAGCTTCTGAAGCGACAATGCAAAACTGGTGGAATTCAACGCATGTCCTGCCAGCAAGCGCGCAACGTCGATAGTAGGCATCAGTTTTGTCTGAACTTCCTGTAATTAATTATTTAGAATTTTAATTCGACGTATACGCAAAAATTCGATCGTGATGCACAAAAGTGCAATTGAATGTAAATTCCTGTACAACATCATATAGCATTGCCAGATATTGCTTCAAGAACAAGTATACAAATTTCTGAAGTTTTAGTTCAAAATTCATCCGTTAGAGTGAAATAATTACTGAACTTCAGAAAAAAACAACGCTATGCTCTCTGCCTTTCAAGAATGTTATATCTTCGTGGAAGGAAATTTGGCAAAGAAGACTTAATTTTAGATTTAACTGCTGTACCGTCCAAAATCGTATTTCAGCGCATATATTCTTCTAAAACTATCAGAACCTTAAGGATTTAAAAAGAACTTGCATTGAACTCACAATGCCTCAAACACCACCAACTTATGTTGGGTAAACTTTTACGAGGGCCATTCTTAACTTGGAAATTTCTCGAATTCTCTGCAACATTCAACATAAAAAGCTTTCTGTTAAATAGAAGCTTTCCGTTCAGTATAACATACATACAATTGTGGTCTGTAACAAAAACAGTCATTTTCCTTCACCCATGTTTTACCAAGTCTAACCATTCGTTCGGGCGGCTGAGGCAACACAGCATCCGCGAACACAAAGGGACAACTTTCCGATTCCACCGCAGGCGAAGCATGTCAGCAGCAAAATTTCGGAAACGTTTCCGCAGCATCGACATTTTAAAATTTAAACTTTTAATTTTCAAATTCACGACTGCAGCACAGATCATGTTCAGGAGACGTGTGCTGGACCGTTTTATCTGGTAACGCAGACGTTTCAGAAATCGATCAAGACCTTCCCAAAAGTGAGACTGTTAACACTGACGTCACGTCACCGAAACACGCAAAGATCTTCACCAGAATCTGACTGAATTTGAATCAAGCGATCGCTTGTAAGGCGTGATTTGATCAAGATATACATAGGAGTGGATTTGCCGTTGAAGACCGGCACGGTGACTAGGCAACAGGTTTAAAACGTCACAGTTAATGTGTTATAAAAGGGAAGCATATTTTTGCGCATTCAACGGCGTTTGTGCAGAAACCCGCAATACAAGTTCGGAGCCAAGACGCTATTTCAATTTTAATTACTCAACATAAGCATCTGTGTGGAGAGATATCATCGGCATGTGGCCGTCTTAAAAAAGCGACAGATCAGACAGCACGCTGCGCTGTGCGGCAATGCATCAAGTGCTTGATCTCACCTGGCCATGCAAACCACGTTGCTTGTTGTTAAAATAAATATCCAGGAGATAGTCGGTTCCGCGGAGGGGATTGGACCTGAGGTAGCCGTCTCTTACGTGACTGTAAGTGTATTTGTGTTGTTCTGCATGACCGATAGACTCATCGATTCCGGTCTCACCTACCTGCCATGTAAAACACAACAGCCTATGAACCAACAACTTCCGCCATTTGTGTGCAGAAGTCTCCAGTTGTGATGCAGACTTGGCTCGATTTCCCACTCATTATTTTTCGTTCCACGCAACTTTACGGTCGAAACAAGAATTAGACCTGGAGCGTGCGTGCTTGCAGTTGACGAGTGTGTTTTTCCTTGTGTTCACACAGCACGCTTTTGAGTAAGTTACAAGAATTCTGAACAGATTATTATTTAAACGTAAATTTAATTCATGACCAAACAGCCTATCCTCAACACTTAACACAATGGCTTGTGTGAGCAACACGCCCGGAGTGCTGACGTGAGCTTCATGGTAAAAGTGAAGGAACAATTCCAGCGAGTAAGACACCTTCCAGCGAGTAAAACACAAACTTTGATTTCAACAGGAATACAAGTCAGTTTACAATTTTGTAGTAAAAATATGCGGTGCTTGAGCAAGCAGAACCTAGAAAAGCAATCAAACACCTTGGGTTGCGAATCAGAAAATAAAATGCGGTGCGGTTTATTGCACGATAAAGCAAATGCTCGTGCAATCCTCGCAAGATCCCGTTGTACCACTTGCAGGAGACAGCCGGGTGATGAGCTACACACTGGAGTAGATGCCTTCCTAAATATCGCCGTGCCGATTGTGCAAAATATGAGCAAGCAAAACGAAGTTTTTGTGAACCCTCAGATGGTGCAAAAATGTTTAACTGCCCAGCAACCAAACAATACTTGATGCAATCATTTACATGAAGTATTGATGAGGGGATACCAATCACAAAGTAAGCCAAGAGGGGCGATAAGGTTAAAAACCCTGATGCACTTGACCGCCGCTCATCTCATCATTTACTCGAGTTCGCTAAAAATACTACTATCAGGGTTTTTTAAGGTGTTTTAGGGACCCGATTCGGGTCCCTAGAATCAGAGAAAATCGGGTCCCTATGATTAGAGAAATCGGGTCCCTACAAATCCAAACAGGGTTCTTAACATTTTCCTTAAAAAAAATCTGCTACTATTGTTGTTAGTAGCGCAATTTGCGACCGTTCGTTTTGCTTCGTAATGGATGTTCGAGTCACAAAACGTAAACTTTACAGCATAAGAGGATGTCGCGCAAGTTCTTTGTATTGACATATTTTTTAGCATATTAGACATTAAACATCAAAGTCTGTCTGCGTCATGACCTAGCAGGTAACCTGGATCGAGAACAAAAATCAACTTTACATAAGGCCTGTTATTAAACCCCTTCAAACCAATCAACCAGCAAGGTGAACAAACGTAACAATCATAACAAAAAGTTAACTTGGCTCCCACGAACTGCACCTGAAAGGTCGCGAAAAAGACATGCTACGAAAGCAAAACATGCAAAAATCTTTATATCAATTCTACACACCGCAAGACACAATTAAAAAAGTCTGAAAACATCTAAGCAATCGCGAGGCGTCGATAGTTAGCCATCAATAGCACTGCAAGGTCATATCGTTGAAGTGGATGCGATCATTTTTTAGTCATAACAACAAACCTGCTTTAGGTCGGCGAGCACATCATTCGTTATATCTTTTGCAGTGTTGCTGGGTGCCAAGCTGTAAATTGAATCAATCTCGAACGACCGCCAGGAGTTGGACTCCTTCATACTGCAAAACAACCTAACAGTTGTCTGCTTTTCGTCCGTCAACGCAACAGGGCACAACAGACTTTCAGATGCACGCAATAGGTTAAATTAGGCGTGGAAAGACATCAGCTTGTTCGGCCGAAGTTCAAAACATAGCGGGATGAATTTAGTTACTGCTTCTGACTAATAAGTCATCTACTAAAATATGTCGCAAATAAATTTATTGCAACTTCAAGGACTTATTGATGCTTCAACACTAACACACCACCGACAAAGGTCATGTTCTGAGCGGCACTTGAATACAATGATGTTCGAAATGACGAGATCGTANATCTGCCCAACACACGGAATTTTGCAAAATTTTACAAACGGTACTTTGAATATATGAGCAATAATGCAAATAAGGTAGAGTAACATCTNCTGCTGCAATTTAAAAAAAGCTGAAATAAAATGAAAGTTTCAGAGACCTTAGCGGTTTCAACTCCGGTGGAATGGTTCTGGTAACAGCTGATGATCGACGCTGACCGAAAGGCAGGACGATGTTCGTTTGGTCCAGCTTTTTCTGTAGACTTGACATACCCTGTTAAAAAAAACTTTATTACCAACACACTCGCACTTCTACACGTCATTACGACCATCATAACGTCTAGTGGCATTACACCAGAACCGGTTTTACGCCAGGACAACGCAGCGCGAAATTAACGCTTTACGGAAATGCGCGTACTTGGCAACCACATGATTATTAACGCGTCAACGCGAGAATTACGGTATCACGTTGGGCGTTACAACTTCAACAGCAGTCAGGCTTAAGATACAGCCAGCAATATGGCATGTGATGTTTTAAATCATAGCGTACGAAAATACCGATGAAAGCCATAGGTCCGTGTTTTTTCAGATCAAATCCGTATATTCACCAATGTTTTGAGGCATTCCCAAGTTTTTTAGAAATCATAAATACGGTTTGGGATGATTTTTATTGCCTGAATAAAAATTAAGACGTAGCAAAAACTATTCTTGATACTATACTTACACAGCCTACGCAAACGTTACTTACATAAGTGCAATTAGGCATGGGCAAGTTATAGTCAACGCTTATTTTAACATTTGTTGTGCTGCGCTACAAACTCAACTGATGCAAAATAAAGTATTCTATTTTGGTTGGGTTCCTGTTTACCACGAATGTCTGCAGCGAATGCCGTTCAACATTCACAATTAGTCAAGACTGTTTTCTTTCTCTAGCAAGCTTCATAACATTTACTGCAGTTGGTGCCTTTGCCAAAAGTTACTCTAACAAATTTTTTCCGACATATACCTGGCGTGAGAAATTAATTCCGCACTTTATCTAAACACCAGAAATATTGGGAAAGTTTTATCGATGGCAATGCCATGCCGAAACGCGAACTAAACTAGCCTATAGATTAGCGGCATTTGCCGACTGCGTGGGTGGTCGATGATTGGAAAAAATAGTCCAGATGACCTTGAAAACTCCAGTGCATTCAAACTGGCTGGAACTAATAAATTACATAAGCTTGCCACAAAAGTTGGGGGATGACCAAGCTTTGCGAAACAAATTGCTTATTTGCGATCTTGTTTCACGCATTATTGAATGTGTTTTCCATCACCATTGATCGAAAGATCAAGCGAAAGGAGTCCGTGACGTCATCAGCGGATTTCGGAAGGTTTAGCTGCTTCACTGAGGTGAAGAGCCGCTGTTTAACAACCAGGTCACACCAACCGCTAACCATCAGTTACAACGACAAGTAGCCGTAACGCGGCAGTTTCTGAGCCAATCAAGCATNNAAAAATGCCCTTCGACACACATCCTGCAATGGCGAAACGATGAACAGATCGAAGAATGAAAGAATGTTGAAAATAAACGGCAAAACAAAACCGGTAGGTCGGAGCCTGGACGCACACCGGCAAACAATAACACGATCCCTAGACTGGTGATTTCCTCGAGCAGTTTTGCTAATAGAGCTGAAGAAGCTTACGAACGAGCCCTGTCAAGTAAACACATGAAGTGGCGCTACCAGTTGTTGGCAGGGCTGTGTGTTCATCAGGGTGGAAAGCGTCCAAATAACCGGCGCCACGCAGTGCAGTTGCCACGTTATTGCGTATAATAGTGATCTCGCCCAGGAATGACGACAACCGCAACGACCCAACTGAATTCTGGCGTGTTGCTCACCGCAACTTCCTTGATTCTTGTAGATGGATTTTGCTCTGATTTGCTTAGTGCAGAAAATCGCTTTAAAGCTGACAGCCCCGACGGTTCGCATCATCCCCTATGTTTCAATAAACGGTAGGATTTCCGCTCAAGCTGACGTTTTGCTAAAACCATGAAAAGGTTTGCAAACGGTTGCGTTTCCCTGCGAACACTATAGGCTGGGATGTAGTGGGGCGGAAACGCGTGTGAACGGCGTTCCCACAGATTTTTCATGTTCTGCTTCAAAATGAGTTTGAAGCTATTTTAAAATGGCTGTTTTTTGGGTGCGTTCCCACACCTTTTTTTGTTAGCACTACATCCCTGACTATAGGTGAAACTAAGTAGAATGTATTGTTCTAACATTGGAATTATCGCGAAGTTTCTGTTCAACGCACCACTAGCATCTTAACTGCAAACGACAGGCTCTCTCCTTAAACCGCAGCAAAACGTTGTTGAAAGAAATTACGCAGCAGCTTCAAAGCTGGACGAAATAAATGCGCATCTGCCGCAACTTGCCTAGTCGCGCTTATTCTAGTTTCGAACTGTTTGCTATGGTATCGGTATCCGTATTTCCTGATCGTTATTCAATTCAAAATGTTTAATCCTGCTAACTCAATACAAGGGAAGAACTCTGCTTGCTGCTTTGCTGGAGATCCAAGGTCGCGCAGAGGATGTGTTCCATTTGTCACTGGGGCGCAGCAACCGCAAAAATTCACAACCAGCTTTATTGCCTCTGGGTTACCGCAGCGGGTCAGCGTCTTCCTCTGTTAAATCTGGTCAGGCAAACATCTGACATTGACTGCAGGTTTGTAGAATTACAGGATCACATTAGTTCGGTCCTCGGAGATAAAAAAACAAGCTGGCAGCAGCTGATGTCAGCAACTACGTACAATATAGTGCGTCGAAGTCTTATACCAATAAAAACACCTCAGCGCTGTCAAATATGTTGAACATGTCGAGCTACACACTTTTTTAATAAGTTTTTTCAAAGTCTGCAAATTAGCCGGAACTGACGTTTCAAATATAGATGGGAACTGAGGGGGGGAAATTCGGTAACGTGTCCCGGTGTGCGCTCTTCTGTCAAAAGGCAAGAATAGCCTGGTCGTTGAGTCTTACTAAGATTCTGTTCTGGCTCAACTTTCAGATACTCCCGATGTTTTATCCTGGCGGAACTTATCTTGTAAATATCCTTCCTTCAAGAATGTTAATATCCAACAAATACCTTCGCATGGCAAGATTAAACAGGCATTAGACCAGCAGTAAAACGCACCGTCAGACGTGATTCGCATATTTTCTTATAATCGTGTGAGCTTACTGCACTTCGACCGCGTTTCTACGGTTGTAGAAAATTTCTTCAAATGAAAAGGTGGCTGTTGTCAAAAAACGCATTTTGATGGGAACGAAGTTACCTTGAACTTACGCCTGCA
>JGI24158J21664_10002023_pt1 | contig 23979 bp, 15 predicted proteins | sample Ectturendosymbi3_FD_21664 | JGI IMG/M metagenome (IMG submission 21664) | reverse complement strand
GTCCGACATTTTACCCTGTGTGGTATACTGTTAGAAAGGTTATTTTCTTGTAACAGTGAGAGTATTACAGCTGCACATGTGAGAGACCACAGTACAGACTTCATTTATTTGCGCAGAAATGTAACGGGCTGTGCTTCAACGTTGGTTGTCACGCATTCAGAAACAGACAGCGTATAATTTAATGATGCTAGTGTATAAGTTAGAAAGTTAGACTTTAGGCAAATCTCTGCGAAGCTTTTGCCGAAGACAAAAAGCAGCACTATTGTGGACTCAGTTTTGGGATGTGCAGTTTTACGAAAGACTGTCTTCAACTATTAGTGAACAGGATTTCACTGAAAATGTTGGAGAAGTAGCCTACAGTTTTCACCTAGCTGTATATTGAGCTGTAGCTCAAAACGTAGGGACTTGACTCGGAAATAATGATAAAATATACATTTATTCTCACTTCTTGTAATGTCGCGACGATGGTGACCAATAAATAAATACATTTTTCCGTGACCTTACACTTTGTGCATGTGCTGAATGCATTGGTTCATAAGTCATCTGATTTACTTGGGTTTAACCAAACCCACAATGCAGCAACGTTTTCATCCAAGTGTAAAACATTTGCTTTACAAGTAGCCTACATCACACCTAGTTTAGTTGGACCTTTTTGTGTTAAAAGTGAAACTTGGTACTTTTTTGCCAATTAACCGCTTTGTGCATTTTGATTTAATCTCAAATATATTTTCGTGTCGTTATGAGAGTAGAATTCTTAGAATGAAACTTTTTGACATGATGCAGAGTTGTAAGTCAGGCCGGACTTTTCAGATCGGGCCTGGCTCGGGATTAAGTTTGTCAAAATACTTCGGGCCTGCCTGCATGCAAAAGTTTTTTATAGCATTAGGAGTAAGGATTTTTTCTTTCGTGACGTAGATTTGTTGTGCTCACCGCGGTAACTTCTGTGAGTGAAGTGATTTTTTTTTCAGCTATTCTGTTTGCAAACACAGCTGCGTTCTTTTCTTCTTTGCTCGGATTAGTCTCACACTCTTTTTGAGAAGGCGACAGCGGTGAGGAAATAGCACGCGATGGCTTTGCCTCAAAGAGATCAATCACTCACGCGATTCTTGGCTTGTTTCAAGAAGCCTACAAGCCGGCTTGTCATGCCTGTAGGGCCATCGTGGATAGTTTCGTGACGTGATAGTTCCTTTTTTTTCTTGAGAAACATTATATTCCGCAGTATTATCTTTTACTAATATGCTACGTTTGTGCCAGATTATGCCAATGTGTTGGTCAAGGTGGTTGTTATTTTGGGTGCGATAAACCGTGTACCTGCAGTTATACCCGAACACAACGTTTTTTGTTACTCCGCAGTTGCGCATATCTGAACTACCTCAGTAAATCTGGCTTTCAGGTCTAAACCGGGCTTCAAAAATAAATGTCGGGCTCGAGCCGGGTTCGGACTTGTGATTTCGGGCTCCGACCGGGTTCTGGCTTTAAAATGAGGCCCTTTTACAACTCTGTGTGGGTATGTATGCAGGGGACAACAAGGGGAGATTGAAAGGATACATCCTCCACCCAGCAACAGTAAAAAAAGATTGAAATCATTTTGTGAAGTAGGCTACGCTAATTTTAGTCCAATGTTTTTTTGCTGCTGGTAAGAGGATATGAATTGAGATTTTGGCAGGGGTGGAGCTGTGCTGCATGCATGATGCCCAGTAGCATTAAAAAGATTTGTAGCTTTTTCGAAAAACGGTAATGTCCAAGAAAAATATTTATCGTCTTTGTAACGTTAAGCGACTTGAACAAGACATGAAATCGCGCTGTAACCCACACTTCTTATAAAATGCATGAAAACTGAAGTGTTCTACTGTAAGAGTGATATGCACGTGCGACCAATGCGAGTCAGCATTTTGTGCACTCCAACTTACAGCTCTGATAAAACCCAATTGATGTATTCTACTATACTGCCGTGCTTGTTGTATCCAAATATGATATTAATGGAAGCAGGCTGAACTGCAGCACCATGTCCAGCAAAAAATTTAAGTATATTGTGTAAATCATCTGCAAGGACAAACCGTGATTAGTGTTGCTGTCAAAAATCTCTAGAAATAAGATTGGGAATCTGGAAACATAAAACGTCACTTTTGCATCGACCCTATGACTATATCGGTTTCACACCAAGCTGTCCCCCCCACATTTTACAACAAAATTGCGCCCATGCCTACACAACTGCCAGCTTACCAAGGCAAATGCTGAAAACGAATCTACCCACAATTCGCGTCGAAATGATTGGCTGAGATAACAGGAAGCTATAGTCCGTGGGAAGATCAACTTCTTTCACGTATTAGATAAATATGAATGATAAAAAGGGAAATGTGTGAATCAGTTCTTGGTGAGTTCAGTTCTGGCGTGTATATATGCCCTAACAAAGGTCCTGTCAGATTTGGGGACCGTTTATTAATACGGGGGGGCCTTCCTCAAGGCTCTGCAAACCCTGTTAATGCGAAAGCATTGTAACGTATCATTTGTATGTTGGCGTACTACGCACTATGGATTCCACGTTACTCCGAAAAGGTCAAGCCGCTTCTTGACATTAAGCGCTTTCCTTTGAATGACGAAGCCTTTTCTGCGTTAGAATCGTTGAAGAAATGTCTCAGGAACGTTAACACTGGGAGCTATCGATGAGTCTCCCGTTCACGATAAAAAGTGATACATCCGAGCATGTTGTCTGCGACTCTGAATCAGCAAAACCGCCCTGTCGCCTTTTTTGTTTTGTAACAGTGAAATGCGGCACTCAATAACAGTGAAATGTGATATTCAAGAGCAGAAAAAAAGCAATTGCAATTGAGGCCATTTGTAAATGGGCCCTGTTTCTTACTGGTCGCCGTTTCACCGTTGTAACTGACCAGCGGTTTGCGTCGTTTATGTAGACTGCGCCAATCACGGTAAAGTTTAAAATGAAAAAATACTTCGTTGATGCGTGAAACTGAGCGCATTTCATCTCGGAACCTCATATCGTCCAGGGAAGTTAAATGTAACTCCAGATACATTTGCGGTAACTTAGGCAAATACTTCACGAGTCAGTTTGTTATCCTGGAATTTCGCGTTTGTTTCATTTCGTACGTGCCAAGAACTTGCCGTTTTCTGTGGAAGAGGTTCGTAAAACCAGAGTCGGGGGTTAAAATGTCCGACTCTTTAACATAACGTGAATGAATCAAGTTCCCCAGTCGCAGCATAGATCCTATGACTGTTGTTGAATGCTTTAACAAACTCTGCTGTGTTTGGCATGTGTGTTCACATCCCGATTGTGGACCTGCGTTCCTTTCGAAGGACCTTATATCTTATTCACATCGTCGTGGTATTGCTTGCAGTTGCACCTCTGTGTACAATCCTCGTGGTAACGGTCAGTGCGAACGCTGCGATGGCATCATATGGCCTTTAGTGAAACTCGCACTGAAGCCGCGTGGCCCGTTGGTCGGATATTTCGCGATGGGAACGCGCACTTCCGCATGCTTTGCACTCGATCCGTTCTCTTCTGTGCACTGCAACCAATGACTATTTTCATTTCAAACGCCGGTCAACGATTGGCGTTTCCGTTCCTATACCGTTAAGCGCTCCAGTAAAACGATCCGGTGGTAGAGGAGGGCTCCCCACGGCATCTCTCAAAAAGGGGAGGGTGCGAGGCGACCGCCTCCCCTAATATGCACCTCTGCGCCTGACTGATTTCAGCACATTCAACTCCTGATTTGCGAATACTGTATGTTGGTATGTGTGTCACCATTACATTTGTTTGCGCAACTCCTTTATTCACCATATTGCACAGTTCAAAAATGATTTTTTTAAATTTGGAAATTTTTAGTTTTGATCGCCATATTTCTGATTTCAGTTACGTCTTCTCGTATTGCACGCATATTGGTAACGCGACATATGCTGCTTTCATACGCGCAGCCTCCAGTGGCGTAAATAGAGGTCTGAGTCAGAGGGGCCGAACTTAACACAAGGGGGCCCGCTGGCCACCCCCCAGCCAACAATCAGAAACCAAGTTAAGAAATGATAGTGAATCCGGATGCCGTGGATGTCTATACTAGAAAAAAAAACGAAAAACGCAAAAAAACAACTTACTAAAAACCAAAAGATTACCAAATATCGAAGTGTCAGCTAAAGTGGGCCCATTTTTTATATTTAGCTTGCCAGGGGTGGTGGCTCGCCCCCACCCCCCGTCAGTTACGCCACTGGCAGCCTGACAGCAACGCGAAATCGCGGCACCAGCAGTATTAGTAAGCGCATGTGATTAGCGGCGAACAGAAAAGTGCGAATGAACTTCTGTGAAGTCACGTGTTGCACTTTACTTGAACCCCACTGGCAGATGGCCGTCGTGAAATACTTCCTCCATTGGACACCACCAATTTCCTTTGCCACCCTCAGACGGTGGCGGCCCACTCCACTCCAGTGGCTCCTGGCAGGGTTCGCATACCTTTGAAACAAAAGCGTTTGTTTAGCGCGAAAGCTGGTGATACTCGCGCAACAAAGAGCTCACTGGAACGACAGACCAGGAAAACACGGCATCACGTGCCTTGATGGTAATTTAAACGGGTGGCACGAATATTATTGCGCGAGAAATTTCCAACTCGCACTCACGCGCCTGATTGCAATTACTTGCTGACTATTTTTATCTTTTCCACACCCTTCACCTTCAAAATCTCTGATGCTTCAGATGCAAAAGGCATAATTGGTTTCCTGAACAAGCAAGCCAGCTTTGACGCCAACCTATCAGCCAGGTTTAAATTTGACCGAACGCGATTGACGGTTTTTCAGTTTTCTATTAAAACGCAATTGCCGGTTAGTGTCTGTTGCGTCATATAAAACAGGGCTGCGGAGCCGTCGTAAAAATGAAACTGCTCCGGAGCTTTTCCGTTTCATGTGCATGGTTCTGGAGCTCTCTTTTCCGTAACATGGCTCCGGATTCTGTTCGTTTTCACACATTAATATGTTCAGTTGTCATGGTGTGCCTCAATTTGACTGGAAAATGAAATATATCTAGAACACAAAACAAAAAGAATATGTAACACTTGTTTGAGTAGGTTGAACTCGTAGTTTTTTACAATCAACGCCCTTAGCATGAGAAGATCAGCGAATAAACCACAATCACAAGACGTTCAGACGATTCAGCGAGCAGTCACTATCAGGAACATTACTCAATTAATGGTTACCTAACGAATTGTGGGAAGGCAGTCACTGGTTTTGCCATTAATGCCTTAGGACCTTTTGTTATTCTATTACGACCAGAGTCAAGGATACGTCTGTTTGGAAAACTAGATTCGTGTCCGAGCATTTTGACACAGTCCAGTACCTGTCGAACAAGTGTTTTGCACTCGTTGCATGCTTTGCCTGTTGCAGTCTTGGCTATGCCAGCCAACAGCTCTGTCCAGACGAACCATGCAAAGAACACAAAACACAGAGTCGATCACTTCTCTCACCAATAGCGTAGCCAACCAAAAAAATTTTTGGGAGGCAAAATATTTGATTTTAGGCGAATAACACTATTTTGTTTGGGATACCACCTCTCAAAGCACAAAATGACTATATGTTCTGAATATTTGGGGGGGAACGGCCCCCTGGCTACGCTTTTGTCTCTCATGTGTTCTTTCTATAACGTGCACACATTTGCATTAACACGAAATACAAGCCTTTAAACACCGTTTATTCGAAGCATAGCTTATTATGTACTGTACTAAATGATTTTAGCTTAGTTCTCTTTAGGTCGCTACACTGCTACAGATCCGGTTTGATCATTATGATTATTAGAAGGTGAGAATGTTGTGAAAGTTTAAGTTTCTCTTCTACAAGTAACGCCGCGCCTTTCCAGCTATGATTCGCAAATATAGCGATGAGTAAAGCACGGAAACATCAGAGATCCACTGTCGTAACAATCACGCTCAGTTGTGCTGTAAACAGTGCTGTTTTCGGAAAAGACTAGGTTTCAATACATTTGGCAAAACCGTTGAGACCGGAGATACCTCTCAATTAATCATAGCTCCAGCGCTCCGCAGACCCGGTGATCGTGCAATACGGCGGAAAGGTACGCGCTGTGCGAAGGCAATTGGACAAGCTCCGTACGAACGGCCATGTTCTCATGGGCCGAGTTATTGCGAAAGCAGAGTCTGAGAGCTCAACACCTCTCGTCGATACCAAATTGTTTTAGAAACACGGTAGCAGTGGCAAATCGAGAAAACACCACGTACCTTCCACCATTCTTTTGTTGTAGGATCTTCTGCTATCGCCGTCACGTCCGCGTCGTAATTCTCACCAACGTATTCGTAATGCGAAAAGAGAAGTCCCAGCTTATCGCAATAATAGATAGTGTAGTTCCTGAAGTTGCTCTGTTCAAGACGAGACAGGACTTCCGGCCAAACTCTGGCGTGAAGCTCCTTGTACTTTTCGACCATTTCGGGCTTCAGCCGAATCACGTTTCCGTAACGTTTAGGCGACGCCATGTTGCTTTACAAGCGAAGTTTAACTTTTAGTGTGCTACGATACCTAAAAAACAACAGCACAATTGCGGGTCAAACGCACAGCTCCTCTCAAACCACGGCTTCTGGACACACAGACAATGAGAAGCACACAGACAATTTTTTACGGCAATGCATGTTGAATTGTCTGGGCGAGCAAACACCAAAACTTTCGGAAAATACCTCTTTAGATATGTCGGGTTACGTACGGCACGCCAGCATACGCACAAGAGGCTACTGAAGAAGCAAACGGTACAACAGAAAATAAACGGAAACAGCAAAACACGAAAACGTCGTTGCAGAACACGAAAATGGCAGGCACGAATAAGCGAAAGCCTTGAACTGGTGTCTGGAGCACATTTCATCTGTGCAAGCAATCTCTTTTTTTCATATTTTCTCCAGTTACGCGAAAACAGGGTTGCACTATGTTAAACAACATTACGGCTCAGACGGCAGTGCACGATAAGTACGGCTGATGATTTGTTGCACTAGCTATCTCGCGGTTTAACAGGAAGCAGACGCTTTCAATATCATTTCCGCCACGCCTGAAGCGCTGGCGATGCTGTACCTAACGAACAGAATGATGTGGCCAATTCACAATGTAAAATAAAGCAGGGAGCGCTCAAAACTTTTTACGCCTAAAGCGGTTAAAAACTGGAAACACTGAAAGAAGGGTTGCACTTGCGACAGGCAAAAGTTTTGCAAGTTTTACCCGAAAATCTCCCAATTCCAAACGCATTGATCTTTCCCGAAAACCTCCCAATTCCAAACGTAAACGTTGACGACATAGCGAAAACATATGCTGGGATCCGCCGAAAACAAAACATGCTTTCAAGAAACGTCAACCAAAGCAGAACACTATTTTTGCCGGTGACCTCAGCAGTGGCGCACGGGTGTGCACAAGACTCTGGGCCGAACGCGGGTAAGTAACTTCCGCAGCAACAATGCGCACAAGGGTCGTCAACATCCTGGGTATGCATAACACGACATAACATCTCCGATAGAAGCATAAACGAACATTTTTTCAGGTTTACACCTGATTTACCGGCCACTCACGAACATTGAAACCGGGGCGATTATGGCAACAGGTTAATTGAGTTAAAAGATGAAACGCGTCGCGTGCAGTAGATGGTGTTAGTGGGCTGGGGGAGACTACGTGCAGTCAGGGGCGGACAAGGGGGGCGCAATTCCCCGGGCGCTGAATCACTGCGGGGGGCACCAGAAAGGCCCAACAATAATTACTTTCTTCAATGCAGTATATTTGCTTCCGAAAGACCTCAGATTCGAACATGGGGGCGCCAAACTTGCTTCTTGCCCCGCGGGCGCCATCTAACCTCGTTACGCCCCTGTGTGCAGCCGACGGTTATAAAACTTGTCACGTGCGGGTGCGCATTCTCAAACATGGGTCAACGAGCAAGGTAACGCTTGGGCGAAGCCTGTGCTGCTGTTAGAATTGAATTGAGGCGTTGCAAAATAAGAAGCTTCGAGAATACGGCATTTGTACGACAAATCAACGATGTTCGCCATTTCCTGCACGGAAATGTTTAGCAGGTTATTTTCTAACCAGCTGCTTCGTAACATAAAGCAATGGACGAATGTCACTGCCGAACATCGGAAACGAACGGGACGCAAGGACCCGAAAATGTATGGTATTATTTCGTCAGTACTTGGCTATTGACGTCAAAACGAATTTGGCTTTGGAATCCGCATTGTCCTGCAAAACACGTTGGCGATGGCTGGAGAGCGGCGTTGCTTGCGTCACGAGGCATCAACAAAACTGACCCTTGTGTGAGAATAGGAAAAAAGCGAAGCACGGTCATCTTTTTCTTGTAACAATAACTTTCCCGTTTTGCGCAGACGACTGAGTTCTGCTGCCGATCGTCCTCTGGCGAAACGACTGCGCGTCGACAGCCGGCTCGTCGCTCTCTCGGTCTCCGTCGCGGCCCGAGCCCCCCTCGGATTCAGATCCTGTGCCCGAAGATCGGCCGTACCGAGACCGAGGTTTCAGAAGCGTCGGGAACTCGGGCCCGGACAGGTCGCCATCGTAGATCTCCACGTTCTGTAATTTTAGCGCCTTGATAAGAACGAGGCTTTTCGCTCATACAGCAGCGCTGTTGCGACTTCGCTCACCTTCTTGTAGCCACACCGACTCAGTTCCGCCGTTACGTACACCACGATGAGTGCCATCAGCATCTGTGCATTAAACTGACTGTAACGGAACAACCTGCACTTTCAGTACCGGTTACATAAACATTTCACTGACGTTTGTCACAGGAACATTACACACACCACTCGTAAGTTTGGGCTTGATTTCGAAAAAGGTCCAACACAGAAATTACTGATAAAGTTTTCACAAGGCAGCATTGACCCTGAGGTAAGCACACGCATGGGGCTAACTGGGTTAACGCAAACGAGTTGCAAATCTGTCGTTAAATTCACAAGGATTGCAGATCAGCATGGTTCCAATTTCAGTTACACAAAAGTAGGTACTTCAAAATGGACCACACACTGGATAAAACTTTTCCTTTATTTCAGGGGTGGCCAAACTGAGGCTCGCGAGCCGCATTCGGCTCTTCGAACCTTTGCATGCGGTTCTTTGAGCTTCCCGTTTGTTTCTGTTGCAAAGGGTAGAAATATTGTAAAATGGTACTGTGGTAGCTCTAGGTAGCGTTCCGTACAGCATACTTTTGCAAGTCGTTCCAAAATAAATTATGATACCACAGAAGTGTAGATTGCAAATAAATTTGTGTTTTAATTAGATTTTTATGTTGCGGCTCTTTGCAACTTGGGTTTCGCCATATGCGGCTCATACATAGAGCAGGTTTGGCCACCCATACTTTATTTAAATTGAAACGAAGATGCACAACAAACACCAGGTTGTATTTACTCGTTTTTAAAACGAGTTTTTTTAAAGCAATTTTCTTTTCAGATACAAACAACAAGGCTTATCAATAAAAGTACCTACAGCCACTGCTTGCAAAGCATTCTCTGTAAAAGAATGATATACAAAGCTAAATTGTAAACCCTCGCCAATGGCCATCGGACTTCAAAGAAATTTTAGCCACTGAAGCAAGTCACAACAGACTTACCGTTACCACCAGCCAGCCAATAACGTTCACGAACTGAGTTCTCGTAAATTCCTCTGCACCAAACTTCAAAGAAACGATAGTTTCAACGCACGTAATCGCTCTGCAAAAAACAACAAATTTAAAACTCTACTACTGAACCAAAAAGCAGACTACCTTCCACAAAAAAGTATGTGTAATAATAACAGGGTTTTTTTAAAGGAAAATGTTAGGTACGCGGCATGGACCTGTAGGGACCCGATTTCTCTGATTCTAAGGACCCGATGATAATTTTCGCTGATTCTAGGGACCCGAATTGGGTCCCTAAAACATCTTTGAAAACCTCTGGTTATAATATCGGACCAGCAACCATGCAGTGAGGCACGCGGTTTGATGTACTTATCGCATCATCACCGGACAAGCAATGAATTACATGATGCAAATTGCATATACTTGGCCACAAGTTAACCGCACTCGACCTTATGAAAGTGGTTATACCAGAGATAAGTGAACTTGATGGCAGATTGTCGTTGATATATTCAACTGGGGGGGAAATAATGAGGTGAGAAAGCCTCAAACCCTTAACTCAAGACCAATGGTACAGGATTATCGTATACATCGTGGGTTACGGAATGCGGAGTGGTTTGACAACACCACGAGACTCCGTACGCCTTTATCCCCGACACCGGCACCCACTCTCAGGAGTGACCCTTCTGAGAACAGCCAGGGTCCGGCTTAACCGCCTTCGCTCCGGTGTCGAACGGCTCCGCTCCTGCTTGCACAAAAGGGGTATGGTCTCCTCTGCGGCCTGTGAGTGTGGCGCAGAAGAACAAACCGTCGATCATGTTGTCTTCGTATGTTTAATCCATCGNCCTCCCCATGGACTGCACTACCTGACGGTTCTGGATGGTGAGACANTTGAATGGCTGCTCAACATCTGCTCCGAGATGTAGTGTGGCCAAGCAGTGGATTGAAAGAACTGGTTCAATCGACGAAGAATCATGGGTTCTTACACTGGGGGGCGTAAAGGAGGTCGCGAGTATAGCAGCGNTGCATTTGTTGAAAAGATTAATTGCATTGTTTTTATCATTCATNNATCTTTATAATTTCACATTAACACCGTAAGCAAAACAAAGCGGACAACACAAATTCTCTGAGCAAACTGGAATGGGAAGCNAATTTGCGATGTGCGTTCTCTTCAACAAAGCCTCGAAATAAACTACTAGTTTCCAAAAGTAATTTCATCCCCATTAAGCAGGCTAATTTCAAATAAATTCTTTTTTGAGGTTGCGTCAGGCGCGACGCGCGAGTATCAATGACTAACGCCAAAGGGGCCACGACTGAAAAAGTTTAAGAACCTTCGGTTTACATGGAAGCTTTTACAGTACTGGGAGGCCGCAAATGCATATAAGCTAAGTTGCGACTATATACTGACAGCACGCAGTTATTGCGTGACTCAAGTCGCAATTTAAGTTTTTATTGATTCATGACCTATTTGCGACATAATTTCAGACCTACCGTCAGAATCATTTGAAACTTCAGTTCGGATGGTCGTTTGAGCGGGCCGCCACAAAATAATTTATTGCTGCCATAGATATGAATAATTAATTGAGATTCCGCAATCTAACGCATTCGAATCAGTTAACACCTTTTTAAATAGGAAATCGATTTCACATAAGTATACGCATCCTCAGTCCTGAGTTCTTGTTCAAACAGAATCGTGACTCGTCTCATCAAAAATTTTTAGATAACTTTGACTCGACTCAAAGACCTTGTGACTTGACAGCTGTGACTCAACCACAGCAATCCGGTTTCGCATTAGTGTTCCAGCTAAAACATATTTATTCTCCAGGAACCTATATAGCCATATGCGCCACTTTTGAGCTTTGACGGCATTGGTAATAAGACAAGGACTAAAATAGAAAATAGATCGGGAGAGAAGATAACAAGATCGGGAGATAACAATGACACAAAGTTTGTTTGTTGTATTCCAATCTGTCTTAGAATTATTATTTTCTTTGCAAATTGCACAGACATGTCTGTATACTGGAAAACAGGACGAATTACTACCTTTAAAAATTGCGTAACTGCCAATGACTCTACAAAAATGATGACGCAGTGCCACTTTTCAACCACTAAGATGCCGCCCTAAATGGTAGACGAAATTTGAGCCGATGGTGGCTTCTGTCCCTGATCTGGTACATGACTACTGCCCAAACAATGGCATGTTTATCATTCACCAAATGCCTACTTTTTATCACAGGTACTTCACAAAAAATGCGCCTAAGATTTACATACAGAAATGGGGAAAAGGCTGATCCTGAGACACAGATACCTTGAAACCGAACAACACAGACGCTTTACCCTGGATAAGCATTTCAAGTTCCTCGCGATTTTGCACCTCTGCGATCAACCGTTTCCTGCTTAAACGCCTCTTCACGATTAAATGTCACTGAACTCGCATGGCTTTTCAAATAAACCAAGAAGAGGCTCTTTTCAAGCCCATAATCAAATACGTGAAGTTGCGCACAAAGAAAAACATGTGACTTTCGACAGATCACACATGCAGATACGAAGTCATCTGCGTCATATTCAAACTGATGATGATGGAAAATTGAAACCAGGCCAGACGCATTTACACCCGGCTATACTTTTTAAAGACGTTTCCAATCACCAGAAATTGTGCGAACACACTAAGAAGAAAGTGTTTGAACTTTAAATTCATGACTGTTCTTTCTGCTTTGACCACGTGAGACCGCAAAGTAAGAGTTTATCGGAANTTATTAAATATAATGTGTTCATTTGTTTATGCGTTTCAAACTGCGTGTGAATTGAACTTATGCGGGCCTTTTTTCCATACCTAGTCAAAACTATGTCTGGCCAATGATGAAAGTGATTACCATCCCGCGCAATAGGTAAAGGTTTGTCAACATCAATATGGAAAACTTGTGCTACTCGAGTGGTTCCAGCCTGATGACCAGCAAAGCCGGGACAACACTTCACCATTCAAAAACAAGTACAGCGAGAAGAGCAGCAAAACTAAAAGTTAAAAGGGAAAAATCCACTTTGCTTGTCAAAAGGAGCTGTACATTTAAATGAATTTAGGCCATTTCAACGTTCTGCTGTCACACGTTTTTAGTCTTTTGTGGAGTAACTTCTTTAAGAGAAACCTTTCATCTTCTGAAAAGCCGTTTTCTCGCAGCCTAGGCATACACGGTTTGTTGGTCCCGGAAAGCTGCTTCCCTAGTCGATCGCTTCCGATTTAGGAGAGAGCAAAGATCACACAAAACCTGCAGGGAAACACTGAATTTTTGAAAGAAGACTGAGCCCACATTTGTGGAGGCGGAACTTGCAAACGTTTCTCTGCGAGATGCGCGCAAATATTGTTGGTACGGAACCACTACAAACGAAAAACTGACGTAAAAGGATAAGTCACCCGCTTGATAATGCCCCAGATATCTCCTTGGGAAAGACATCCAGCAATAGTTAGCGTCGGAGAGTCAAACCCTCCTTTGTCTTTGTAGCAGCGCTTTCACGCATACCTCGGAAATCAACCTCAAGGAACTTGAGCAGAGCCAAACACAAAAACAACCCGCCTGAAGTTTTGGTGCTTAGAATGGCGTTTTCTCCTTAGCAAGCCTTAAGTTTCTCGTGCATTTCGTCTCCATGAACATGGGTTATAAAATGAGTGAGGGTTTGGTAATGAAGCGATCTTAATTTCGAGAATATTGTGTGACACGTTCTTGACGAAACAAACCCAAGTGTTCGCGCGCGGACATGCACAACAAACTGCCAAGCACGTGAGCTTCTCTCAAATTTGAAAAGGAAAGGAGGCTCACGCAGCTGTTGGCTTTCATCTCAAGCCACAGCAAAGCGTGAAGCTGACCAAGCCGGCAAACACGCATTCGGCCTGCGTCCGGCAAATGTAAACACATGCCACAATATCGACATCCTACTCGGAACACTATTACCGAGCACATAGCAAAAGCGCACCGACAAACATTCACATTTAGCAATTCGCACTGCTATCGCAGCAGAGTTTCATTTGCTCTGAAACTGCTGTGCCGGAGGCTGCTTGATTGTGTTAACTGCAAACTTCAATCAACAACGATGAGACGTTGCGAGGTTTAGAAGAAGCATGAAATTCGCATATAAACGACACTTCTTCGCGAAAATAGTAAGTTCCTTGATAGAGTGTGAAAGTCCTACGAGCACAATTGTCGGAACGAACGCCTTCGTTTTAGGTTTTCTGAACAACACAGGAATACTTGTCTGCCGGTGATGAGGAACTTATTAACGATAAATATCATGAAGAATATGCGAGCGTATTTATACACACAAATTAAAGCGAAAGTCGTAAAAAGTAAGCTTTGCTTATGGTTAATTCAATAAGTACGCTTCGCAGTAAGCGTGAGGAAGGGGGAAGAACTAGTACAAGATACTAGTACTTCTCCTTCGTCACTCATGGTTAATTCAAGAACGGATACGTAGGGGTCTGTTGCTATTGAAATACCCGACTCGTAGTGACTGCATGAGCCAACCACCTTTGCATCACTTAAAAAATGAAACCGGCAGTTATGATTCGACGAATTTAAGGTCTAATGAGCCTAAGCAAGCGCGGAGGTCGAACCGGAAACAAACGTTGCACTTATTAAGGATTTCCTGATTAAGTCACAGGTTCACAGTTAATCTTGGTCTTGAGTGCTGATGCACCTCTGTTTGCTTTGCTTGAACTAAATAATCAAGTTAGGTTGTCACAAACACAAACGACATTTTAAAAAATCGAAAAAAACGTATCACAAAACTTACATGAAGACCCACGTCTGCGTTCCTAATCGCTTGCATCTTGTGTCAGTCAAATAGACATAGTATTGTCTGCAAACACAGAAATCAATCAGTCCACGCGTCAGAGACTTTGCTCAATGCAACACCAGCAAGGGCCGAAACAGTTGGGAGAACGACACGTTCGCTATATCTACATCCTTCGCTCGGCCTCCGAAAGACCTCGGCACCAGATGTATCTGCTAATTTTCGCAGTAGCTTGTTGAAGAGCTGGCAATTCGATTTCAAGCAAGAGGAAAAAACTAACCTGACAGTTGGAGCAGAAATAAGACCGATCAACAAAATGCGGCCCCAGCAAAACGGATGCTTCGCAGGAAATCTCAAGAAGTGTTTGAGGAAAAACGTGTTCAACTCAGTCAGCTGAAAGTAAACACTGACTGGAGCAATGCGTTCATCAACTTCATAACCACATTTAAAAACATCACTGATATCGCAAACGTTTCTGTGAAAGGGAGCGACCGGTTTGCCCAACATTATAATTTGGGCAGTAACTATACCATGAATGCGCAAAAAATTATCAAGAGTTTTATTCACTTATGTGCATAACCACAAGTCGACCTCATGCGCAACATAGCAAACTTCCATTTGTACGCAGACTTTTTTAAAGTATTTTTGAGCTGTTTTCGAAACAGTTCCGCCATTTGCAACATTACTTCCAACACGAGTGCAAGGGGTGTTCTACTTGCTACTTACAATAAAGAACAAGATCAGGATGAAAACTCCGACTATTCTCATGATGGAGGAGTGTGGATCCAACCAACGCACAGGAGCGAACTTTTGCGGCATGAACTGCATCGCAGCACGTCGAAGCTTTCCAGTGGCTGAATGAATGTCTCTGAAACGTGGAAAAGGGAAAAACCACTCCATCATAACCCAACAGACCACTGCAAGATTACAATACACTGATGTTCAGGGCCGGCCTTAAGCCGATGCAGCTGCATTGTGCCCCGCGCCATGGTGTTTAGGTAGGTTGTTCCTTTTTCCAGATACCCCTTGCGCTCGAAAATTCAGTAGAAACGGCTTATAAATCTCATTGCTAACAAACAACGTTCTCGTTAGAACTAGAGATGAATATCCTGTATTATCGAACGTTAGCAAACGTGCTCAGTTCTCGTCCTAAGGCTTTATATCTGCGCTTTACCATAGTCGTATAGCAGACCCGTAACCAGCTTGAGACATTTGGAGGTTAAGTGTTTTCTGAGAGGGTATCAAAGTTTTTGAACTATGTCCAACAGTTTTAAACTATATCCAACACATTTTTCTAGGGGGGCGAAAATTTTTTCAGGGAGTCGCTCCCCTAGTTACGTGTCTGTCGTACAGCACAGCTGACTGAACACGATGACGTCACAAAACCACTGCTCAGAGGGTCCCCGCGCCTAGGTCTTGCATTGGGTCCCGTACCCACTAGGGCAGGCCCTGCTGATGTTTATGATAAAGATATACAATGCACTTTCACGGGCATAACTAGAAAAATGATCGCTTTTCTTGCGTTCGATGAGAAAGCCTTTCCCAATACTGCAATAGAAACATCCCCGGTGAAAGAATCTGGCAGTGGCAAGCTTTTCCGCTCTTAAACCAGGCAATACAAGTGCTGAATGTTACAGTTCACACAAGGGTTAACAAAAACCAAACTTCCACATAGCGTAATGGTTCGCCCCCACGGTCCACTACACAATCGCAAATACCGGTTTGCGAGGCCAAACAAAACAGGACAATAAAGCTCCAATTCCCTGGCCAAACAGTAGCAATTTCGACGTAAGGTAGGCGAATGAAGCGGATCCGAAAAACGCCGAACTCAATCGTACGTATTCGTGCCAATGAAACTTACTTGATTGATTCCCATCGGTATTCCCGCATTTCCAAAAATTGACAGGTTTTAATTCCCAACAATATACCCAACCCATTGCAGAAAAATACATCGAGAAATATTTGGTCCCACCAGCATTCCTTGAAATTAGGAAGCAAATGCATGAAGAAAAGCTGAAATTTAAACAAAAAGCTTGCAGCACATGAAAAAGTACGGAAACGTCGGGATTCTGACCAAGCTTGTTCAATATTTACCCGGAAAAACGTGAATTCTTTTATAAAGGCAGATTTTTGGACTTTGTGCTTCTAACAGAGAATGTCGTACGAGCAGTTTAAACTGCATGAACGTTTAAGTTTAGAAAACACAAAACGTATCTTAACTCGATTGGTAAATTAGGAATCAGTATACGGGACACAGTTTCATGAATCAAGAGCTGTCTTTTCATATTAGACACACATGACCACTCCATTTCGGCTTCGCTTACGGTAAATAATCACGCTATCCTTGCTTAAAGAACAGTACCTCAGCACGCAGTTCAACACGGCTTTTCTGTCACGCTACCCAATGGTTTTTGTTAGTAACTGTGATGTCGTGATATAAGGGTAGAAACGCATTTCTGAACAATCCCAAGTGGCAAGTTAAGTAAAATATGGCCTGTGCTAGCAAGCGCATCTCGAATACCGTTGCACTCAGCATTGTTTATTTTCAACTGTCGTCAGTTGTATTTTAAGTACCCGCAAGAGAAATGTCAGTTGCCCCCAACTTTGCCCTTCTCGGTAAAAATGAAAAATCAAAGAACGGGGGGTAAGTGAAACGCAAAGCCATAAAACTCCACAGGAGGTAAAAACAGTAGTAGAACGAAACTGACATCAAGCACAGGTTTAGTGAGACGTTTTCACCCACAAACATTTCTTTTAAAGTTTCAATCCTGATAAAAATAGGAAATAAAACACTCAACGGTTTCTGTCTACGTGCATTAATAAGATGTAAATGATGCACGCACGTTAGACACAGAGGAGAAGGGAGACAGTTCAACCAATTTTGAAAATGCAGATCACGTGACAAAGTTTTCACACCCCACGAGAATCAGTGCTTTTGGTAGTAATACTCAATTCGACTTTACTTCACGCGACGCGAAAGAAACGGACTGGCAACCCAAAGTATTTTGCAATTTTCAAACTGTAAATTGTGTTTTTATGTTTGCGTTCTGGTTCAAGATCAAGAAAAACAACTTTTGATTTAAATTAATGTGCCTTGTGAATGTGGCTGGACATGAGTTAATGTTCTCGATTCTAAGCAATGGAATCTGCGGTTTGACAACTCGAGCAGGGACGGGTTGATCTCATACTCGTTAAAGAATGATCTGAATCCGCTGCATTGTCAAGATTAAACAGTAAACATAGTGCGTATTACCCACAGAAGAAGAAACAAGCGTAGAGTTAGAAACAATTTGGATTTTCTACAAGTGTAAGACAGCAAAGGTTAGCTTATAGGACCGCAATCAGCAAGATAAGACCTTTTGTAAAAAAATAAACTAATCGCAGCGACGGATCTTATGACATACGAACTGAGAACTTAGCAGAACTCGTACCTAGCAGGTCAGTACGTTACGTGCACACATCCGCTTGCCGCTACTATTGACGCAATGTAAGCCCGCAGCCCCGCACATGCCGCTCAACAGCCTTGGTATAGGGCTAGGCGTTTCGTCACAGAATAAAACTTTCCCATACAGCATTAAACAATGCGAAAAATGACTCGGCAGCTCGCAATATGCCACTTAGTACCTCAGTTAATTCCCACAAAATGCTCACAGTCCAGCACATAGCGTAGCTCCGCAATAGCAAAGCTTTCAGAGCCCATCCAGCAAAGTGACCAAATGCAAAAACATCCAAGCTTGAGTAGATTCTTTCGATGGTTACATCCGAGCAATTGACTGCATACACCTTTAAATTAGGGGTATCTTTTTAATTAACAAAAAAAGATACAAACGCCCAATCTAATAGCAATAAACAATGGGTGTGAATTTACATTACCTATCCACTACACAAACGTATCAAATGTTTACCATCATCTGGAAAAAGCACTTAAAAGATATATCTACGTTAACTTCTATTCAAATAAGGTGTTAAGTTCCTCAATCCTCATGAGCACACTATTGCATAAAACCATGGCTCCACACAAAACTGTCAAGCCTGGCTCTAATAGATGTGCCGATAAACACGTTCAGATCATTTAGGGGTTTGCACTTACCTTCTGTGCAAGAATGCAATCGTTTGAGGAAAAATGCATTACAATCTAAGAAATGTTATAACTGTCAAAACAACTCAAAGCAAGCAAACATTTATTTACCTCCACGATATCTACTTCCCTCTTTGCATATTTGACTGAAGGATCAACCCACTCAAGGATGTGTCGTACTTGGCCCATGTTCAAAAATGAAACGAACACAAGAAAAAGGAAATACAAAACACTGAAACCAAATATCATCCTCCAAACCTGAAAGAAATCACTCTTACAAAACTGCACGAAGCAGTATCAACCAATATATATGTAATATATTTCCACATATTTTCCAACTTACGGCTGGATGGGGTCGTGTAAAGGGACCATTAGGAAAAGCCAAGACACTGATGACAGTGAAGAAAAAAACAGCAGAACAGCATCCAAACCACACATTTTTTTCTTGGTCACTTTCATCTCTGCAACACATATTACCATTATTATTGCATTCAACAACTTTTATGGCATAAAACACAGTTTACTTTTCTACCAGATAAGCACCAGTTTTCATCACACATTCTTAAGATTTAAGTGAGAACTTGAACTAAAGCTTAGCGCTGTTTCCACCCAACGGCTTTCATTGCCCATCAATGTGCATCACAGTAAATCACCCTTAACAGTGTTTTTTTGAATACCTTTAAGGCTAAGCAATTCCTCTAATGTCATGCCTCACACATGCCACTCAGCTCTGCAGCATTTTTTCTACCCAAGCAAAACTAAATAATGCTACAAACCTTTTACATAATGCAACAAACATTTTCGTAGATGTATTTTAAGCATCTGAACTTCTTCAAATTGAAACAATACAAAAAAAGTATTTGGGATCGCAATATTCTACTCTTTGTTGAAGTAGCAGTATTTTTTGGTTGGCTGATTGGCACAATACCTGCTGGCATAATCTTGTAAAAATGAGTGGAAATCGTGACAATACGGCACACAAGTTATTAGTGATTTATTACTTTTTAAAATTATTTCTAACTGCAAACTACCTTAAATATGCCAAATTGTACAACTAAGAAATGCACAAAATCTCCACAATAAGTCTATCATGAGTGTTTTGCCAGAAATTGAAACAGAGACATGACATTTTAATCTTCGATTGTTAATACAGTCAATTAAAACAAGGTTACTAATTTATTTTTTGGCATTATTTGGTTCATGCCGTAGGCAACAGGCTAAGACCTGAAGTTCTGCTTTTCCAAAAATGGTTGAGATTATTGTTCAAGGAGTACTACAATGAATAACTCAGTGGCCATGGATCAATCATGCAACCTTTTGGTTAAGGGGCAAACACTGTACATTTGAGCTATCACCACCCCCAACTTTCTCTAAGTGCTTTGTGCAGGAGGTGCCAAAACTGAGACTATCATAATATTGAAAGCAACAAGTTTACTAACACATTGCTTAATTCTAAGTACACAAACACAAAAACTTCATTTTGAAGACATCAGCAGTTTTTGTTGCTCAAGGACCACACATAATTAATAAATAGCTATTGGTGACATAGGCAAATAATCAGTGAAATTACTCTTGTTTATCATAGCCTTCAGTTATTTTCCATGGAAAGGTGTTTGTAAATGGCATAAAAGAAACCTACCTTGTCATGACAGTATACAGCAAAGTCATTATTATTACTAGAAGTAAAGTGATTGTGTGAGGCTTGTAGAAAAACTCCAGAGTAATATCATCAACCTGTAACAAATACCAAGTGTCAGATTGCTGACATTTAATTTTAGTAACTGTTAAACCATTCAACAATTTTGATTATATAATTAAACAGATAATGCACTAATGGTGGCATTACCCAAGTAGCCTTATCCAAACAGAATTTTAACACTTTCAAAGCCAGTCTAAATCAAGTGATTCGTGCTGAAACAACCGGATCACACGTGGTTTTGTGCACACGTAACTTGGGCACCGAAAGTGGTAGAGAGCTGTTCAAAGACTCAAAAGACTCGGCAAGTCTTCTAGTCTACACTTAAAAAACTAAAACAATTATAATTTTTGTCATTCTATTTTCTTCCTACTGTCCTCTGTGGGTAAATGTAATACATTGTTACATCATTATGGTCTGTACTATTCACTATTGCTTTTGTCATATGTTACGCAATTCTGCTGCTTGCATCATCAGCTTAGCCTCATATGGCTGCTGAATAATTTTTCAGTTTCTAACCTACATTCCCACTCACTTCTCTCACCCATGTGCTTACTCCACTTCATCTATATCAGTGGTTCTCAAACTTGCAAGAGCCGCACCCCCCTTCAAAAGACTCTCAACATATCATGACACTTGGCTTATGCAATATCATGGCAAAGCTACCTAGTGAAGGCCTCTGCTCGTGGCTCCCAGAGAAGTGCTCCATGGTCTCCAAAGGGGGCCAGAGGACCAAGGGCCCCATTTGAGAAACCCTAGTCTTTATATTTCTTAGTTCTTTCCAAATGCATCGCTTGGTATATTTTCTGACTTTATGCTTTTATTTTGTTAGTTTTATGTGTGCCATTGTTTTGTTTAACTTCTATACTTGGCAAAGATAATCTGAAAATGGTACTGATCATCTTTTAGATGACATCGTTCAACAGGCAAGGATATCAATAGTCAACAGAACCAATCAGTTACCCATGGGAGAAAACATACAAAATATACACATAATACCAACGTTAATTTACCACAATAATACTAAATTTGAACTTAACCACAATATTATTTTACAAGACAAAGATTTTCTTGACTTATGCTTACAAGACAAAGCTATACTTGACTAATACCTGCTGCTCATTGATAGCTCTGAAGTCATAACGATAGCTGAATCTTCGAGAAGATCTTCTGTGGTTATTCTTTCGTTGTTTCATTTTGATAAATGTCACTTCAGGACAAACTGGTATTTAATACTAAGAACAATGGTGTATCATTCAAAACACGTTGCAACCAAACAAGAGTACAAAGCTTAATAATGGAACTAGGTTTGCAGCTAAGACAGATAACTGAAAAAAATTAAGAAAATAGAAATGGTTAGCATCCTCTCATATAAACAACACACAATGACCACATACATCCTCCAATAAACAATGAATACACAGTCACACACAGTACACTTAACTATGCAAGGTTGCTAAGTTCAAGGTTGTCATTTTTTATGCCAAATTAAAAAAAATAGCTATTTTTAAGTACTTGGGCACCTATCTCTAAGAAAATTATTTGGATATAGTTAGTCATAGTTACATGTTTTTGGATTGTTTAGGCCTTTTGTGCCACATGAATTTGTAATGAAAACATCCTGAACATCAAGCAGCTTTGGGCTGTTCAGACATTTTTTGCCATGTAATAAAACAAACTAAGACATTTATTTCAAAAAGGTAGAATGAAGACAATTGAATTTTTCAATTAAAACATTAACAGCAGGTGGTTTGCGGAGTTTTGACCCCCATTTAATTTATAGTAGCTGGCTATTGTATTAGATGGAAGCACAGATGTAACAGACCAGACGTAAAAAAGGTTGACTGAGTCACATTTTTTAACTGACTTTGCTCCTATTCTAAAATTTGTGAATCCTGATCCAACTCCGAAATTTTGTCAAATTTCAGAATATGTCTCTTGTGCAAACTAAAATCACATTTTTTGTCTATATGAAATAACAGCAACAATGATTTTTGTTATTTCTACCGTAGTTTTTATATCATGTTTAAACCTTGTAAGTGACAGTATGCACGAATGAACAACTGAATCTTTTATAACATGTCCAATCAGAAACAAATATACCCAAATCAATTGTGGTGAAATAACATGTCAGCGGACTCATTATTACGATGAACTGACAATCAATACATGCATGAAAGCTAACACTGTTTAGTACTGTATTAAACAAATGACGCATAATAATAAAAATGTCACGTTTTACAGTACAACGTACCTTTACTTCATCACCTCACCTAGGTGCCCTGTAAAAGACAGACATCCGTCAGTTGTGGATCTTGGCACAGTAACCGGAGTTGCGAAAACTGATATTTTCAAGTGAGCAATGACACCACAACCACCACCAGTGTAGCCACTGGGGTCAGTTACATTAACATCAGATTGCTGCCTTTTTCAACATCAAATGTTAACGTAAGTTTCATATAAGCTAAATGCTTCTATTACCAAACCTAACAAACCGCAATAACTCATGTTGAATCCTAAGCAGAGCAATGTATCTTCATTGTGGGAGTAAGGGTCAGTGGCGTCACTACCACCAGCGTAGGGTTGTACCTCCAACATAGGGATGTACCACCAGCGTAGGGTTGTACCTCCAGCACAGGGATGTAGCCTACCACCAGCGTAGGGATTGATTTAGAAAACAACTGTTTGCACCTCCAGCGCAGGGAGTTGATTTATAAAGCAACTCTTTGTATCTGCAGCCTAGTGGTGGCATAAGAATGCAACCGTTTATACCTCCAGTGTAGGGAGTTGTTTTAGAAAACACCTATTTGAAGGGACCCGACATGGTAAAGTGCCGCCCCAGGGCGAATTGAAAAGTGCCGCCCCCCACAGTCAGTGGTGTAACCTGAGGTGTGAGCCAGGGGAGGAATATTCTGAAGGTGGCCCGTTAGCCATCGTGTGGGCATGCAGTAATTAGTTCCTAATAACTCACAAATGTTACATATATATGAGCTTAAGTCTTCGTTTGTTCGCGCCACATATATATGGTTGTAAGTCTTCGAGCATACCCCGTTCGTGTTGAATCGCACATTCAATGACACGCTAACCGAGAGGCTGGAACAAAGGGTAGTCGAATAACATAAAAAATGGTTATATAGCAAAGTACAAAGCAGATGTTAGATTGTAAACACAAATAACATAGGCATGGGCGTCCGCAAAAATTTTTCCAGGGTAGGCAAAGTCGACATTTTGGTTGTTTATTTCAGGCTGCTGACGACACAAATCCAAATAGACGTTCACACAACGCTTTACCTTTGCTACACAAAAAAAATGACCCATGTTAACTGCAACAGTCCCAAAAATGCACTTCGTTGGCAGCAATGTTTATTTTCACACGTATAAAACTCGTTGGCAATCAGTATTTCTTTTCAGTTTTCACATCGTATGTTTCTTTTCACACTGTGACTTATTGCTATCAGCAGTTGCTGCCTCGCTGCATTACCTGCCACAGATGTCTGCATTCAACAGTCACATGTAGCAAAACGCCTACTGCCGTAAATTTTGAACCTTTGTTGCCAGGTTATTGTTACGTGATAAAGGCTAATTTTAAAACTATCCTCCTCCAAGTTTCGCAACCTGCTTCTGCAGGCAATGTAGCAGATTTAGTGAACTGCAAGCTCATCAGTCATCACTGCATGATGCCCAAACAGTGAATCCGGATCTTGTGCAGTGTGAGTGTCATACTGGCAAATGAAACTGTTATTGCAAGAATTAAGTCAATTAAGCTGCTGACTTTAGGTGTTCTAGAAATTTTTGGTTCTTAGACCCAATTTCCAGGTGGTAGCAAATGCCCATTTCTCC
>JGI24158J21664_10002022_pt1 | contig 23979 bp, 16 predicted proteins | sample Ectturendosymbi3_FD_21664 | JGI IMG/M metagenome (IMG submission 21664) | reverse complement strand
TTTGTGGCCTTTAACTATGAAAAATAGATACGCTTGCAAGTTTTAATCGTCACAGAAGAATGAAAGCAGAAAGCAGGCAGATTCCTCAGAAGCTTGCTGCAAGGCTAAAGTTTACGTACAGTAGCGCATCATACAACCGGTGTTAGTACGTGTCCGACCTTGAGAGGACCAAAACACTTTCCCAGTACTTCTTACTTTTTTTTCTTTATGCTTGGTGTGTACACAGTGTCCACATATTTTTACTACACGAAAGCAATACTGATGAGACACAAATACCAGCAAAACAACTCATGAACAACTACTGCATTCGGTCTCCACCTCCACCGTATTCTCATTTCTCAAAAAACTTTGGAACTCACAACCTGCTGCGTAATCACAGGGTGCAATTTAGTGCCTAGGACTTGCATCGCTTTGCAAGTAAATACTAACATTTTAGACTATGCTTTTATTTGCTATCCATTCTTATACCGTGTTTGTAAATATTTGAAGCCTTGGTATGAATTCAAACCTATAATTTTTGCCCCACAGCTTCGTTTTTTTGAGTATTGAGAAAGTTGTGTTTCATAAAAGTAGTTCTACAAAATATTCCTGTATTTTGACATTTTTCATGTTATTGCTCAATTAACCATCAGCACAGGAAAGAATTTATGCATCATTCACACTTATTCATATATGATTGATTGTTTTGAAATATAGGTTACATAATGGGATATAAACAGAAAATAGTGTTAGCCTATAATCTATGATAGGGAAGCTTACAAACATCCTTAAACACTTTGAAATATCTTAAGTTGCTTAAATTCAATGCAAAACCAATTGAAAGTATTTAATATAATCTTTATGAATCTATACCTGAATATTATAAGTAAGTGTATAAAATTTGTTGAAGAATAATGCTAAACTGTATTTCATTCTTTATCATTCCTTACTGCTTGGAAAATGAGCAACCTAAGTATATATAAAAGCTCTGGCCGTTGTTTGAAATAGAACAATAGTTAAAGTTTTATACATTTTTTGAAGCAGTTTAATCTCTTCTGTAAGTCTTTTCTCATAAGATAATTTCCTTATGTTATTAAATCAAACCTTAGTATTTGCATTATAGTTGATGACCAGTCAATTAGTATAAAAGTACATTATTATAAAATAAATAACCAGTTCTGAAATATTGTCTGTATTGTAGCTATGGCAACATATAATGATCCCAGGCTTTGTAGTTTTAACTAAAGAGTTATGAGGTTTCACAGATGTTTTTCTAACCTTAACTTCCTATTTTGAACAATTACCTCTCGGATCTAAAAATATGTATCCAACTGGTAAGACATCCCAGTGTACGACTGGAACAAGGGTTCTCAACCTAAGGTTCAAGGGAAGATTTCCATGGGTACCTGGATGGCAGTTGAGTTTTCATGTATTATTATGATTTAATATCCTATACTAGAGGAAAGTGCGTGCAGATTGAAAAGCACTAATGTTCAGTATAGTGTTTGAAATAAATACTTTTGTTAATATCCTTTGTATAACATTTAAAATTGTTAGTTACGAACTGTCAGTCACTATATTACTGCTTAATTTAGTGTCAGCTTATTGGGGATGTGGGCTGATTGTTTTATGACTTGGGTATAATTACAGTAATAGGAAAAAGGTTGAGAACCCCTGCACTAAAATGTATAGATTTATATCGTATTAGACATAATTTTGTTATTCTGGGTGTTAGTACTTGAAAAATTCATGGCATCATCATGACACCTTTACCAGTTTGTCAAAGTAAGCATGTCAGAATTGAGTTTGGTAAATTGTTACTTTTCCTGCACTGAATGCAGAAAAATATGGTAATATCTTGTCAGACTCATTTTCATTTTGCATTGTGAAGCAAACTGACTAGCAGTCGATTTTGGAAATAAAATTCTTAATTCTATTACAGTGTTAACAAAAGAAGCCATCAGCCATGGAGTTGAAAATACATTTAATGTAAAGTGCACATTTAATTGATTTGGATGCAATCATTTTTCTAGCACAAGCTATTTTTTTCAAAGCTTGTGCTAAGAATAGTATTTCTTGTTTTATTAAGTATGTGAATGTGCTTGTAAGCTGTACATTATTGACACTTTTCTGCAATTTATCCATGGTTTTGTTGGGCAAATGTTTTCCATGCTGCTATTTTTATTTGTTGGTTTATCACAGATTCATGGTCCATATCACAGGGGTTCATGAATAACACAATAGCACAAAATGGTTACATAGTCTTGGTGGATTATAGAGTAGGTGTTAGCACACAATCAAAACTGAGAGGAACAAAAACACTTTCATAGCACCCCAACTATAACTGCAAGTTCACTCAAAGTCATACAAAGATCTAGCAATGCGAGAGAAATAAAACATTGTAATATCAGATTTGGAGGTAAACGGCTAGCATAAAAAAATAAAATTAATCGGATGGGGCTGCTCAGCAGCACACAGAAGCATGTACATTGTTATGTCCTATAAGACATTCACCGTATTTTCAGACCACAAGGTAGACTACCAAAAATTGAATGCTAGCTGTTCTTTTTTCCTACATGAGGCACAATAAATAAAGCAAACAAGTCAGGGATTTCTAGATACAAGGTATCCCTGAGATAAGTCAAACTGACATATTCAACTCTTTCACAATAACTCCCAAGTGCCAGAGTCGCCACTGGCAGTTTTATCTGTGATTACATATGAGGGAGTTTAATCTATCACCCATGTCTAATCTGCTAGACATGAATAGAATAAAAGTTGTGCACGTGTTTGATTTGGTGTGCGCCAATGTAGTCAGGAGCCTCACAGAGTAATACTGTGGTATGTGCTATAGCTACTCACGGAACCACATATGCTGCTCAGTACGATTGTTGTTGGTTTATTACAATAACATGATGCGCCATGTTCTGTTTACAAAAAAATTGTAAGCAGCAATTAAATAAATAGCACTGTTTACTACATAAAATTGGTCCTAGTTGAGAAAGCACCACCTGATTCACACAACGCATTATAAGGTGCACTTTCGATTTTCGAGAAATATAAAAGATATTAAGCACACCTTATGGTCTGAAAACTACGGTAACGTGAGGCTGACAGCCAGTTGTTTTTCACTGAATTTAAAGCAAGATTTGACAGTTGGCGTTGTGCTTGTTGCATATGCTCAATTATTACATGTTTTGCTTGCACACATCATCTACATGTTGGAGGCAATAAGAGGGATTATGAGAAAATACAGAAAGCCTGAGGCACTAGGAAGCACACAGAAGGTTTTGTTTGCTAATACTGATGAGACGCATACACTGAAACAACTCACCGACTGCAGCTTCAGTTGTTCACTGTCATACAGGAGCATTAAATCATTGAGGAAAAATGAAGATTTGTGAAAAGCATCAGACATTTGGAGTGATCAAATAAAAAAATTAGATGAAGATGTGCAACATTGTAAAAAGCAGAACAGATTGTTTCTCAAGAAGGCATCATAGGTCCTGACATAATGGTTCGTTTGGTGTGGGCGAATACTTACAATTCTAGGTATGTAATGCTTCATTTGGTATTCTTCACCCTTCGTTATCAAACATGGCCAACAAGTCTGGTTCAGGTTTTCTTCTGCGCATGACTTCGGAGATAACTAATGAGGCCAAACTGGCCATTGAAGCCTCTACCACAAGATGGACACCAGTGGGATGGGTAAAGCAGCTGCTGACTGGAGGCATGAGCTTTGTATTGTCCCCATTTTTGACTGCAGCCAGTGTTCTTTGTTTCTTGGCTGAATCAGCCCCTGTGGAGATTAGATTGCAGCATGTCCAGCACTTTGCTAAACCACCCTAAGAGTTGACATTGATGGAGAAGTCCTCCAGTGAAGTAAGCAACTTTTCTGTCTGGGCTGTTTCAGTCACGGGTCTTTTCGGTCTTGGTCATTCCAGTCTTGAGACATTTCGGTCAGGCTATGAAATCTTGCAGAAATCTTACATGTTCACATTTTAATGCAAACATACTTAAATCAGCGAAAGGTTTTATTTAAAAAAAATACAAACCTGATCCAAGATCCAATAGTTAATCAGCATCAACATATGATTTTCATTATCATCATCAGCTAGCAAATTAAATCATTATTGATATTTTCAATTAAATACGAATACTTCAAACTCATAATTATAATTCAGATTTGATCACAATCATGACTCCTCAAAAGGGAGTTGGTATAACACCAGCTAGAGTGACATTTCGCTTGCCTATATAATCATTTAAATAAACAAATGCAATCAGTTGTTTATGTACAGAAATGTCATGACCGAAATGTCTCCAGACCAAAACGGCTCGGACTGAAAAGTCTTGTGCCACCTTCAGTGAGCCTCTCAAGTATCTTTGAAGCGCTTTTTCTGATCACCTACTATACGTCTGCCATGGACACATTCTCCAAGAGAAATTGCTTTGGGATCCGGTTTGTACCTTGCATACTAGAGTATAAATGCTAAGTGCATTTGCTTGGCACAAGACTTCTGTGTCTGCTAATTCTGTCTTGCCATTGTATCTTGAGCAGCTTGAGTAGGCAGGAGAGGTGGGAGTGATTGAGTTGTCTCTCATGTCTTCTGTACAGGGTCCAGGTCTAACATGCATAAAGAAGCATGTTCAAGACAATAGCCTTGTAGACCTTTAGCTTTGTGGATAGCCGTATTTCATGCCCACACACTTGACCTCAATCTAACAAACACAGTGAACGCTAATTCGGTAGGATTTTTGTATGTAGCATACAAGCATTTCATGCTATGTGTATTTGCTCCACAATTGGCATGCAATAGGCATGAAATAATGTGTTTAATTAATGCAGCCATATTTGCAATAACAAGCTAGTAAATACGTTAGCATTTTTTTGGTTTCAAGCGAGTATCTGCAAATACATTTTACAAGATGAACAGGTGTAATGTTTACTTGTGTGCCTAATATTCAATATCCAAATCACAATATGTTGTAGTCGTACACAGAAATAGGAAAATCATTCATGCATTAGGCTGCACAAAGGATGTGTTAATACATGCACATAGCCCAAGGGGCATCATAGCCATAACTATTTTATTTTCAGACAGAAATGGTTAAAACAGAAAAATCAAAAACCTGCATTAAGTGTCTGTCATATAAAGTGAGCAAAGAAAGATGCTAGATCAAGATTTATACTTTTGCCGTTTTTTGCTGAGACATTTTGGTCACTGAAAAATATCAGTAATTTGTCTCACAGTTGTATTAAAACTCACCATAACATTGTTTTTTAGCATGTATTTTTTAACATTCTGACCAAAATGATTGAATTTTTTTTGGTCATTTCAAAAACGTTTCAGTCTATGACTAAAAAATGACAAAAAAAACAGTTCTGATGAAACGTCTGGGTGTATTTGAAACAAAGTGTCGAATTTCTCAAAGGGTCACCTGATACTGACCAAAAATGCATGTTACTATAAATGCATTACAATTTCCAATAGCCATGGCAATAGACCTTCATGGAAGTTGGTAATTATACATTGGCATACAATAGACATAAAACAAAGTATTTTATCTGCAGTTGAATACCAGCAGAACTGCTTCTTATGTCTGTTTAGAGCATTTCAGATTTAGTTTGTGAATAGGCAAGTAAAGTGTTTTACTGGTAAAAATAAAATTATCAATGTCTTTGCACTTTCATTATTATTTACATTTTTCTGCTCAAATATTGGAATTCTAAGCTTCAGCAATAATCAAAGTTTTTCGCTTTTATCACCATTGTAACTGTTGATAGAACTATACATTTTGCAGATTTTGAAAACTGACTGACAACTGAACTAATGCTCAAATTTGAAATACAAAATATTTAGCGTGCAGTGAAATAAAGCAATTAAGCAAACAACTCATTAGCAGTGGAGAGAAGACATTTGCGAAAAGGTTCTGCATGTGCCAAACATCTAAAATTTGAAGCCTCAGGTAAGAGTTAAAACATCTAGACCAGTGGTTCCCAAAGTATGTGTCACAACACAAACAAGGGTCATGAAGGGTCAAAAATGGAGATCGTGCTGAAGAAATCCAAACTCGGTTTGTATATTTTTACACTTCTTTTTTCCTATTTTCAAGTTCTTGCAATCTCTTTCATCATACACTGAATTATTGCATCAAAAAAGTACATTGCTAGCATTGTAAACGAACTTAACAACTTACTGCCAAAAACATTTTTTATGTTAAAATGCACTGTTTGAGGCTTGTGTTGTGAAATGTTCACCAAACTCAGATTTGTATCACACTCAAAAAATTTTGGGAACCGCTAATCTAGACATATGATGTTAAGCATGCTGCTATGCTTCTGAAGACCAATAGTCCTCTTGTTTTGCAAGAGGTAGTGTAAACTTGATGGAATGGAATCTTGAACTGTTTGAAAGTACCTTGAAAAGCAACATATGACTGACTTGTATTCACTGGCTTTGTGTTGTTTTAAGTATTGGCTGGTGTGAAATTGAAAACTATGCATCACTAGTTTACTGTATCACAGTTACAAACTATGTTAAACCTATGTATTAATAATGCTTTCGCAACTTTTCTTCCTTGGATCAGATATATGATTTTAGCAAGAATTATGATGATCTGTCTATCAATCCACTTTTGGTACATGTGCGTTCATGCAACATCAGCTTGAAGGGTGACTTGCCTTGTAGGTTTTGTTTAACACTTTTGCCCATTGGATGCTACCAACATTAGCTTGCTAGGTCTTATGGAATTATCTCTCAACTTCGAGTGGGAAGGTGTACACATTTAGTACTGTGGCCATTCCGTTGATAAAGGGAGACAACTTGAAGATTTTATACTGTTGCAATCGGAAAGCCCAAGTGGCAAGTGTGCAAAGCTTCACACTGTGGCAGCAAGCATCAATAGAAATTACATGCCACCATCACTATTCCCGTGTTGTTGCAATTGGGATCACTCTATTATTGCCAGTTCATGCCAGATATATGGTGTTGTTCTTTGCACTCATTCCGTTCGTGGTGAATTGCACATTTAGCGCAACCCCAGTGGAGAGGTTGCAACAATACTGAAAGATTCATAACCAAGTTTCAACATAAGGTTCAACAGCTTTTTGAAGACCTTTATTTCAATATAGTATATTTTATATAATTTTTTTTTACATATTTGTCGAGTAAACTGACATTTGGCAGTTTTGAGACATAATAAGTTTTCTAAATGCTAAACAATGCTGTTTAGTAGTGCACATTTCAGCTAAAATGCAGTTCACCCTTGTGTTGTAACTGAGGCGAATTCATCTTCAAGAAGTTGTTATGAAAGCACCTGGTGATCTCCAACCATGTATGAAACTAGGATCAAGTAGTCTTGCCCCTGCAAAACTCTTCTTTCAGCTATATTGTTGTTTTTTTAGGAAAAAAATGTCACGGCGTTCTGATTCATAGCAAAATTATCTCATAGTGCACTCTCTGTCCGTTATTAGCAGTTCCAACATTTGGCATCTGGTGTAAGTCCAGAATGAGTACAAATAAACTTCATAAAGTCGTTTTCACTGCTTCAGTTCTGTTTCTTTGGCTTATGTTTGTCATGTACGTTTTTTTGGAAAAAGAGTAAAGCAGCTGGTTAGTTTTCTCAACTATTAATATTCTGTTGTGTTACCCTTCTGATAAGGAAAAACAAATAAAGGAATTACAGAATTTACAAAAGAATGTCATTCTGGAGATACCCTAAATGTATACTGGCATTTGCAATTCGCTATTATTCGAAAGTTGAAAGGCGTGCATGACGGCTTATTCAGTGGCACCCCCAAGAAATTTTGTTTGGCAAGCCAGCAAGACTTGCCTTGCCACTCTTTCCTGGGACATTCTGATCACGTGGCCGAACCGTCGTACCTGGTATCTCTCTGTTCGGAGAAAAGTCACGTCGTAAACTTGTTGCAAAAATCACTGCTGCCTGTACTTGAGATAGCACTCTTTCGGTCAACCCAAGATTCGTAACAAGTGGTGAGGATCGGAACAAAGACCGATTTATAAATTGACAGCTTTGCGGTGTTTGAAAGATCCCGTTTTGCGACCACGGAACGATAAACTCAAGTAATGCTGTGTTTGTTTTACCAATTCCTGTACAAACTCCTTGTTCTGCCTTCCTTCACTCGTAAATACCATCCCGGAGTAATTGAACTTCTCGTCATCTACAGTGCATACCGTAATTCCATACAGGGACGCCGGAGAACAGGGGCATGACGGGCATTACTCCTCGTCTTTTTTCAAAAGGGAAAACGGGGGGCGGAGTTGCCTTTTCATACAGGGTCACAGGTAATTTTATGGTTTATCTAGATCAGGGATTCCCAACCTGTGGTACGCGTACCACAGGTGGTACGCGAAGGTCTTCCATTTTTCCACAAAAACCTGGATTCACAGCTATCTGGTTTACATATCGGGCTCTGTTTCTAAATAAATATGTTTTCCTGTAGCCTGCTATTTCTAGTGTTTCGTAACATTATATGATCTTCAAAACAGGTCATGTCAACAGAAAGAGGGAAGTTCTCTGAAAAGCAGTACAGTAAAACGTTGTGGAAGTTAATTAGGTCAAATGATTGCTCATGAGCATTACTTCTCTCACACCTTGATAGATCTCATTTATTGCTTTACAGCTTAAGCTACAAATAGCGATTGGTCAACGTTAGTAGTCGGATATAAAGCTAGAATTAAGTTTAGCATAGATGTGATAAGAAATATTCAATAACAGTTATATTTGAAGAGAGTTTATGCTTCATGGTAATTCTATAAAAGTACTGGTGGACGTGGTGATGCAGGCAGGCGCGCAGCGTAAATACAGACGTGCATAGGTAATGTGGTGTAAAATAATGCAGGTAATGCAAACGGTGATGCACAAACCAAACTGTGACTTGTGTAACAAGCAAATATTTAAAAATTACCTGCCATTTTTGTTACCAACTTTAGCGTCTCGGTTGGTAAGTCAGGCTATTTTGTATTAGGTTACTTTCTGTTAAGTTTTTTACTCGACCTGACATTTTGCCCAAGCGAAAGTGTATGATCCGGCATACAAGAAATATGGCTTGATCTTAGTTGAGCACAGTGGAAAAGTTTTTCCATGGTGTGTGGTTTGCATGAAAACATTGTCAAATGCGGGGCCATTAAACCCAGCCTGCTCAAATGCCATCTGGACACAAACCACGCTGATAAAATGAATCAGGATCAGAGCTACCTCCAGCGATTAGGCGAGAACGTAAAGCGGCAGTCAAGGCTGTGGAGCCGGAACCAAAAAATTTTACAGTCGGAGCCTGAAATTTGGGTTCCCATTCAACAGACATAGTTTGTTGGGCAAGCGAGTTGTACGAAATAAACAATGGGTTTTAATTTTTAATGGACCAAATCGTTCTGGAGCCGGCGGCAACAACTTTTAGAGGTTGGAACCGGTGCCAAAAAAACTTTAGATGCCTGGAGCCGGAGCCCGAAATTTGAGCTCCGGCTCCACAGCGCCGGGGGCAGGTCAGACAAAATTGGTCAGATCCAGCAGAAGGGTGCAAAGATTGTTAAGCTATCTTAAGAAGTCGGTTTCCTCGTGGGTAAACACATGAAAGCCCATACGACTACAGAGTCTGCTGTTATGCCGGCGGCAAAAATCGTGACCAGGCGAGTAATTGGAGAGCAGGCGGTGGCGAAGTTACAAAGTGTTTCCCTCTCCAACACAATATAGTGTGAAGCGCTGCATCGAGGACATGCCAGTTGATATCGCCGACCAAGTGATTGCAGGAGTAAATGTTCCGAAGTTTGGATTTGCCGCAATTTGATGAATCTACAGATGCCACAACTGCTGTCAAGTACGTCCGCTTTATATAGAACGATGTAGTAAAAATTGAAATATTGCTGAGCCGTGAGGTGTCCACTACAACAAAAGGAAAATATATTCTCAACATTTTGGATAATATTTTCAAAAAGTGAACTGGATTGGGGAAAGCTTGTCGGATGCACGGCAGATGGGGCTCCCTCATGCTTGGTCAAAAGTCTACGTTTCAAGTCTATGTTAAAGCTGTGTCACCAAACGTCACAAGAGTTCATTGCTTCATACACAGGTTTGTCCTATGCGCTAAGGTGCTTCCTGCAAAGTTGTTAATGTGCTTGGGCAGAGTTGTCAAAATCCGTAAATTTTGTTAAAATGTCAGCTTTAAATACTCGACTGTGTTTTGTGAAGCCCTCAGCTCAGACCACACTTGCCTCCTCTATCATACAGAAGTGCGCTGGATCTCGCAAGTAAATACAACAAAGCTTCTTTTTGAAATGAGGGATGAATGGCTTTTATTTTCAAAAATGAAGATCACGACTTTCGAAACGATCTGGAAGCTGAGGAATTCATCACAAGATTGGCTAACCTGTCAGAAATTTTCGAAGGTGTCAATCATTTAAATATGTCATTTCAAGAACAAAACTGCACTGTCTTAGACTTTGTTTCAAAACTGGGAGAAAGTTGGACCTATGGAAGAAAAATGTGGAAACCAAGCACTATGGAATGTTTGAATTTCTGGCAGCTCTTGACGTGGATATCAGTGATGATTTTTCCCAGGAAATCATTCATCATCTCTCTGCTGAATTGTTGCATTACTTTCCAGATGCGACAAATTTTGCCTGCATCACCAATCCTTTCTCATTTGATCCAGCCGGCTTACCTGTTGGGACTGGGGAGCAAGAGGAGCTGATATATATTCAGGAAGACCAGACAGCAAAGACAAGACACAAAGAATGTTCTCCAATAAATTTCTGGCTTAGGATAGCATCTTCATACTCGACGCTAGCTTCCCACGCTGTTCCGCAGCTACTCATTTCGCCTTCTGCGTGGGAATGCGAGCAGTGATTTTCAGTCATGATACTTATCAAATCAAAAAACCGAAACCGACTAGGTGCGCCCGAACATGACGATGCACTGTTAGCGAATATACGCCACGCATCGACCAATTGGTGGAAAGAAAACAAAAATCTCATTAAATTTAGTTGTGGCCTTTAATTGTTATTTTAATATTCTTCTGAACAAACTAAGATTCGATCAAGTTGTTCTGGAAGAATTGGTACGCGTTGACAATACGGGGTCCCCAAGTGGTACGAGATCGTAAAAAGGTTGAGAACCCCTGATCTACATAGACTTAAAACAAAGTTTTTGCAACTATTCGCGCATACAGAAAATTCAGAATGGTTTTCTATAGTTTATGTTATTTGTTTTGATTTAGTTTATTTGTTTATGACCAGACACGAAGTCCACAGTATGAACACACACTCTCTGCAGAACGCAGGTCGATAAAAAAGACAAAACAGAACGTACTACAAGGCATTGAAGCCGGCGGAATCACAGGGTTACAGACACTTTGCAACTGCATTGAAGACAGAACCATAGGGTTGCAGAAACATTCTTAACACTATTGTTAGCTAACTCGTAACACTTGTTACAACACTACTGTGGAGTAGTGTGCCAATTCCTAAATTGGTCGAGTCTAGGTAAACTGCGAAAGCATTGTGGTATGACACGCCGTCAATCAAATACTGCAAATTTCGATCACTCATTCACAGAGTATAATCCGATTGTAGAATTCAAAGAATAGGGACGAATACAAACAATCTGACTGCATCAAAGCACGTAACCATGCGTTGTTAGATTTTCTGCATCTTTCGAGAAACACGTACGTGTATTTTCGTAGCAGAGCCTCAAAGGTAGGAATGTTACATTGAACCCGGTGGCTACTAACACTCGCTCTCCAAGGCAGGTTGTATAAAGCTCTGCATCCAAAATTATATGCCACACGCAATCTCTGCATGCATGGCTTCCTGAAATTACACCATAATTGTGCATACATAGGCGTACAAAAGGAACGAAAAAGTACGTTTTAACTGCATTCGAACATCGGGAAAAGGAGGCTCGCAGCTTGTTTGCTGCACAATATTGATATCAACATTGTTACTGAACAGAAACAAGCATAATTGGTAACGATTTTTTAGTTTTTTCATATGCTTCCATTGACCTCAATTATTTTACTGTCCCCCTGCCCCGGCGTCTCTGATTCCATATAACCGGGACGCCGGAACAGCCGTTTATTGAAACTTGCCTAGGGCCCAAAGTTGTCACGGCCCGGCCCTGCTTGCAGTATGTAAACGCGCCATTATCGAGTTCGCAAGTGAGTTCACGATGATCAGTCAAGGGTGACGAATCGAGCACTCGTCAATCCAAAGCGAATGCGACAGCAGTGCAATGTAAAGAGGGTAACTGCATTTATGTTCGAGGGGGTGTTCCGAAGCCCGGACATCGGCCACTGGATATTAGTTGTTATTTTGTAAAAATTTGATGGAGCAGATGCCCCAAGCTGATGATAGTTACCTTAGTTTCGTCTGGCAAGTATCAAGACTACTGATCCACCCCTGTTCAAAGGCGTGTTGAATCATAGAGTGGGTTCCTTTTTAAGAAAGTTTTTGGAAAAATGCTTGACGTGACAATGCGTTTAAGCATATCAAAGCGAGATTTTGTGTTTAAGCATATCAAAGCGAGCTGATACCGTTTTGCGTTTTTTGCACTGGTTGTGCTGAACGTGAAATAGATGTTAGAATTTCAATTGAATATGTCAGAAAATCACCCCAAAATCATCTGAGTAAATGAGCAGAAACTTCATCAGAGATAATGCAAAACAGTCCAACAACATGCAACCCGTTTTATACTTCTGGAAGAAAAGAATGCGACTTGCGGTCGTTCGAGCGTGCGAACCACAGCCGTGGCTTCAACGACCATCCTAGTTGAACTTCTACGCTTACCTTCAGCCTGAAAGAAATGCTTTGGCAATTTTGTCAACCGTGACTCTTGGTTCTCGTAAAGCCGATGCGTTTCTTGCTATTCACTTGAGACGGTTGTGCTGAAGAAGCGAGTTAGAAAAGCAGTAATATGGCAAACGATGGGCAGGGTAGGAAGCCTTGCAATTGGGCGTCCGAGGAACATTGTACCACCTCATTCGCTAGAAGGTGCTAAAAATAATGTTAGCAGAGATTGCCTAGGCAATCTGGTTAACGTTTGCAAAAACTTTTGTTTAGTTGCATCTTGTATGGTTGTTTAAGTTTCTCAGTTTTTAACTTTACCAACAAAGTATTTGTAACTTAACCGTTTCGACTTCGTATGTGATGATTTATATCCGACTGAGCTTAAAGCGATTTCCAGTTGCTCAGCTTGGACACCGTAGTCTTTAAAAAATGTAATTGCAGTCAAAGCTGTTTGGACTTTGATTCACTTGTGAAGACATCAGTTATTGGTATGCGTTGGACTTCAGCAGCCTCAAAGCGGGGATTAGCAGTAAATCGAAACATTCTCTTTAGCCTTGCGAGGTTTACATGACGAGCTCGTTTGCTTTCCAGGTTAACTGTATAGTTTTGTTGAATAAGTTCAGACGAGCAGTTGGGCCGACTGTACCTGTAATCTAGATTCAGAATTTACCGAAAAATGCTCTCCTGTTTGAATTAAACACATAGCTACTTTGCGCTCGATTTAGACTCAAGTTTAACGTACTTCAAGAGTGGTTACGTAAGTGTCGCGTGCTTGCTTACATCTTTCAGCCAATCTTCTGCACTTGCACCTAATTGACGCGCCGAGATATCCATCACACAATATCCTATTTGTCAATATGCTACACAAATATTTTTGTGTTTTTTTTTTCAGAGAAAAACCTGGGTTACCAACTATTTCTGGCAACATAGCAATGGATCCGACAGGAGGCGTGACCCTCAGCTTTCATAATCTCCGGTACGAGGTCCAGCAAAAACTGGACGATGTTCCAATTTGCGGAAAGAAAGCCATGAAAGAAATACTTTGTTCCATAAGGTATGAGTGAAATGTACTGCTGCAACGAGTAGTCTTATCTGGTGTGTGATTAGTCTTCGGTTTTGGCTGCGTCAGCTACCCTCGCTTGAGCGAAGTATCGTCAGCACGTGTAGTGCTGCAATATATTTAAAAAACGCTAAGGCGAATCTTGTGTGCACATTTAACATACTGCAAATTCAATTGAGAAAATTTGCTACCGACCGAAGAAAATTGTGTGTCGTTCCACTTTTTTCGTTTACATTGTGTAAGCGCTGTAAACTTTAAAGCACCAACAGAGATAGTTTCCTTTGCAGTGGTGTTCTTCCGCCAGGATTAAACGCAATCATGGGACCTACCGGAAGCGGAAAAACCTCGTGAGTTGTTGTAGTTGAGTTTCGTTTGCAAATTTGTTTCTCGCCCTTCAGCTCTCTATTGTTTAGCCTTCTCGATGTTCTGGCGCAACGGAAAGATCCGGCGGGATTGAAAGAAGGTTACGTTTTAATGAACGGAGAAAAGACTCCCCTCGACTTCCGACTTATGAGCGGCTACGTTGTCCAGGTGATACTGCATTGTTTTCAACAGCTAATTCCTGCTCGGTTGTCAAACACGTCTTGACATGACAAGTTGAAGTGCGTATGTTGCATTGTAAGGAGACTGGCTGCGCTGTATAGACCTTGCATTCGCGCTTTTCAGCTATCGCTGTGCCTGCATGAGAATATTGTTTTCTCTGGCTTGCTTAAGGTGCGAACCTTGTTAAGCCAAAGCGTTGATTATGTTTGCAAGATTTGTTTGCAGAAGCATGAGATTGTCGTTGTAGTCTTCGGCGGCATTCGCTCGTTCAGAAAAACTGGAACAGTTTTGAGTTAACAATCTTCAAAAAGTCCATACAATCTTAGTAGTTGAGTTCTTCAAAAAAATTACAGAGGACGGAGGACCGTTTTTTCATGAACAGTTACTGGATGAATTTCAGTGTGATAAAACTGGCCAAGACCACGCTGCTGGTTTCATGGCCGTGACCAGACCAAGCTTTGCGTGTTTGCTTTCATCTGAATGTGCAACATGACCCTTGTTCTACCTGTGTGACGATGCGTGCATGTTCAGTGCCGCGACGAATTGTTGCTTGTGGCTTATGATCTTTTAATTTCTGCCATGTTGGCTTGATCCGAATCAAACCGCGTACTCTGTCGGCGTTAGTGAGAACTCTTGAATTAAGACGGAGTAAAATTTGCAAAGACGTGTTAGTGAAAACAAAGCTTTCCTGGTTCGATCTGGAAAACGCGACTGATATAAGAAAAGCTGCTGCATAAAAACGAGTGTCTGATGGCGCTCTACTGACAACGAAACGCTTTTGTTTGAGTAACAGACGCATAAAAAACTTGAATTAACGCCGGGCGACTTACTAAGTTTTTGCCATTCTGTGTTAGTGTGTCGGAAACAAATGTTTTCAGATCGCAAAGTTTTTCAAGGCATCTGTTACAGGCAATTGTCGAAAGATTTTATGTCAAGGTAGCAGACAAGCAAAATGATGCCGTGGGTTTCAAAACTTCCTTTGCTGTTAAACCCATAAACTCTTACAAAATTGCAACTGGCTAGAAACTGACAAAATATCTGCGTTCGTGCTTATTACTAACACTTATGTAAGTTTTACTCGTTTCCCATCTTTTAATCTTGAAACGGGCATTGTTGTTTCTTGCAGGACGATATTGTTATGGGAACATTAACCGTTCGGGAGAACCTCGCATTTTCAGCAAATCTTCGTCTTTCCGGAAAAATGCATAACGAGAAAGCTCGAAAAGACAAAGTACAAGAAGTCATCGAACAGCTCGGGTTACAGTCTTGTGCTGAAACAATGGTGAGGTTATGGTTGCGTGCAGCACAGACTGGCGCATTCAATTGTTGATGATCTTGTGCATTCGATTGGTTACAAAATTTTGTGGAGTTTGGCGTTAAAGACACTGATACTCTATTGCGTCGATGTCTTAAGTGTGAAACGAAAGACCCTTGACGTAGAGAATGATGGCATATGGCTATAAAACCAGCGGATACAAACGACAACCATGCTTTTGACCGATGTGACCTCCTAGATCACCCTGAAGTTTCTGCGGACGCTTATGGAGAAAATGTATTTATTGATATATTTAACGACAATCTTGCTATAGGCGGCAGCCTGACTGGTGCAATTTTCTCGTGTCACGCCGAGCTTTCAACAGTACAACAACATAAGAAAATTACAACAAGCGTAAAAAGGAAAGACGATTACAAGGTACCACCAGAAGCTTTTGTAGGGTTTCAGGAATTTATTAATAGCAATGAAAACAGCAACTGTAATAGGGATCGATGCATCAGGTACACCAAGAAAAATCGCAACAAATCGACGTGGCCCAAACGCTCATAGCGTTCAACAAGTCCGCTTTTCGTCAGAGTTTCATGAACATTATTATAAACTGCTGTTCGGGATGAGCAGTGAACGTTACAGTGAAAGAATATAGATTTAGTTCAGTCTCTGTGTCGCCGCATACACAAACACGGTAATTGTTTTTGGTGGTATGTAACGGGTTGTAGGCGAAGCATACAATGTATGACATCAGATGGGCATTAGCTCCTAACAGGTGATGGGTGCTGTTTTTTGATAAGTGATAAGGGGAATTTAGGCGATTAATGAAAATAGAGTACCTGGCTGAAGATTTGATTGCGAGTGGAAGAGTGTTCCACAAGTTGGCAGCCTTGCGGAGAAAAAATTGTAGGCGTTTTTCGTTTTTTAAAGAGAGAAGTTTGAACATTTTCGTTGCTACGTAAAGCACTAGGAAACGAATTCATTGAGCGATCTAAAACAGCTGGCAGGAAAAGGGCAGGGCTCCATTTCAACAACTAATTTGAAGAAATAGCGACGCAAAGATATTGATCAACGTAGATGTAAGCTTGTGAGGTTTAGATCAGTTAACACATCGTCAAAGGATGTAGTTTTGAGACAACCTAATATTAATTTAGCGACGGAGAGTTGTGCTTTATCTAGCAATCGTTTGTCACAGTCAGAGCAGTTATCGTAGACAATATTCCCATGATCGAAAACCGGTAATTTGTTTGTTTTGCAATCCATAAGGTGAATGTGGCGAGGCATGAAAGTAACGATGATAGTTACTTTTGTTTATCACTTTCTGGTTTAAGTGTAAAACGTAAGTGTGCCAAGAGAGACTGTAGTGGAACAGTAAAACCTTAGAAGTGTTTATGTGTATCTGTTTCAGAGAGGTAGGTTATTATTAAATAATAGAGAGGGTGTTAATTCCTGGGCTTAGATATGGTCATAACTGTGGTTTTTGAGGATTGACAGTAACGTTCCAAACCCCAGAACAAATGAGTTGTTAAGTAGTCACAGTTAGTTAATGATATTCAAGGTAGCTATAAATATGCTTATGCAAAAGTTATTCGAAAACTTTTGAAATAGAAGGCAACAATGCAATAGGACGGTAGTTTTGAACAACTGTTTGAGAACCGGTTTTATATATAGAAAATATATGTTCATTGATATTTTGCTTCTGGATGGCAAATTACATGAGTATTTTTAACTGTCCGAAATACCACGATTTCTTCCGTGTATGTGAGGTGGAGGTTCATTTTGAAGGTCGGAAACGAGTTTATTCGTGGAGTTTCTGGAGGAGAACGCAAGCGAGTGAATGTCGGTATGGAAATGATACTCGACCCGCCAATTTTGTTCCTCGATGAACCAACCACTGGACTAGACGCAAATACAGCCAACTCCATTGTTCTGCTTCTATACAAGTAAACAGTCTGATGAAAGTTGCGCTTCTGTACAGATGCATTTCGAACAAAGCGTTCAAAGTCTTTCAGTAATCTTGCTTCAAGCTCCTGCCTGCAGATGTTGCGGTCCGAGGTCTCGCGATGTTGTCTCCAGACTGAATATAACTTCACAAGATTTTTTGTTGACAGATTGGCTTCCGGGGGTAGGAACATAATCATGTCGATCCACCAACCGCGTTACTCAATTTTTTCTCTTTTCGACCGGTTGATTCTTCTCAACAAGGGAGAGATTGTTTATCGTGGCTTGTGTCAAAGATCAGTGGAGTACTTCGCCGGAATAGGTATGATGTGCGAATTTGTGCTGGTCCACTTGGAACTTATGGTAATTATGAGCGCTAATGTAATTTATCAATGTTACAGTTACAGCAAACATTGTTGCAACGTGTTACAGTACATCGTTACAGCGGTATCCAAGCTTTTGCAAGTGACGACAGACTTGCATTCCTATGATTGGTTTTGATTTCATATGTCGCTGCTGCATTTTGTTTAAAGATGGCATGTGAAAATCTGCTCGACCATAAATTGTTGACATATAAATCCCACCACAGCGGCAAGGTTTTCACTTGCTTCACACCTGAATTTGAACCTTAGCGATTTTCAGGATATCAGTGCCCGAAGTTCCACAATCCTGCCGATTTTTTTCTGGACATAGTCGGCGGAGACGTTAACACGGCGCGTTTGATTGGAAGAATGAATACCGAGTCAGAGGACCACGATACAGATATAGGTAAATCTCTGGACGCTTAGCACGTGTGTGGTATTACTACAAATGAGTTTTGTTTGAAGGCTACTGGCAGGAGCCAACTGGCCCTGATGGCTTACGCGTTCGGAGAAGTGTTGTTAATACTAAACGTCACCCGTTATTTTCTTCTAATGTCTCAAACAATCTGCTGATTAATTATCTGCAGACGACACGAGAAGAATTATGCGTGCCAACGCGCAGGAAATAACCGTGGCTATCGAAAAAGACGAGAAAAGCAATGACGCTCAAAAACTTGTTGAAGCATTCAGAAGATCAACCATTGCTCAGCAGGATCGTCAGCAGCTTCTGGTGAGCGATGTCCAGGTTGATACTTGTGTTCCCGCCGTTTGTACAGAATTTGTTCTATTGTCGTGGTGAGCTCAAATTTCTTTTTGGAACAAAGGCAAAAGTTTAGCTAGCGTTACGGATACGTTATTATCATGCGATTTTATTTTAGTCTTAAGTAGAGATTGGTGCTGTTGCAACTCATGGCATAACATTAGTGCTCTTCTAGTTGATGGTATGACATGCCCTTAGAAACGTAATCGAAATAGTACTTTTCTTTCTTAGAATTGAATTGCACGATTTTGATGATGTACTGATAAAATGGTGCTTAAAGGGTCGTTGTATGCATGCTAATTTTATTTACTACTCCGCAGCTAAAGGACTTTTCTGATTCAGAAGCACTATTGTGCACGATTGTCGACCTTATTGTGCAGAAAGAAAAATCGTTGTCACGAAATTGCATATGAGGAAAATCGACATTTTTTATACTAAAAGCATTGCTACCATATTCTGCAACGAATAGCTGTGGGCAACAAACACATTTCTGGTTCAGGGCTTTCAAAACGGCACAGCCTGTACGTTGGCTTTGAGAGGGCTATGGCATGAAACAAGCTCTCACCACAATAAAACTGTATTACGTGCATTTAGACACGAAAACGATGCCATGAACGCTTAGATCAGAGGAATGGCGTTTTTGAAGAGAATGAACTCATGGGTTAGGCCCAAGAGTGTCAATAAGTTGATCTCAAATCAACTTAATGTTTGGACGTGTGTGTCGCGGCGATCGTATACCATGTTTGATGGCCGCCGTTAGCTCGACACTGTTCAATGCCTCTATGGAATAAACTTCATTTTATCCTATGTGGAGGCGAAGTTTGCGTTTAGACAATTTTGTTGTGTCGGGGTTATCGCCACCTTTTCTGGCAGCTGCGTGCCTCTGCCTTTGATCTGAACGAAATGCACATTTGTGTGTTCGAAACTCTTGTCGTTTTGCAAAACCTCACCTGTGAGTTTGCGTTGGGGAGGTCGGTTAGTTGCGTTCTTTCGCAGTTTTGTTGTAGGTGTTCTGCGACCAACGTTCCATCGTCGCATCACAAAAAAAACGACAAAGTGTCAGATTGTCATTCACAAGATTGTCCATGTTAGCCTTAAAAACAAAAACAAGCAACAACTTCGATTTTGAACCGGCAGCAAAGTCCGTTCTTATTTTGCACCGTGCACGCTTGATGCCCTGGACCCGCGTAGATACACTCTGAATGCCGCACCTTGATTTGCAGCTCAGCTTTTTAGCCGTCCGTTGTCAATGCGTATGTTGCAGGCCTTGGACCAAAATTACAAACAAACGGCTGAAGGAAAACTGGGAACTTCGGTCAGTGCAGCAACGTATGAAACGAGTTACGCGAATGGATTTTTCGCGCAGGTATCACGAACCGTTTTTTCAACTTTCGCGGTCGAACTTCGCCAGGTGCTAACTACATTTCTCACTCATTCACTTAACAGTTAAAAGCTGTTGTGCAACGCACCGCACGCAACATCATACGCAACCCGATGACGTCAATCGCGCAACTTATCATCAACATTATCTTCGCTGTGTTGATCGGATTGATTTATTTTCAAAGTGACACTTCTTTCAAAACTGGAATTCAGAACAGGTGTGTAACTCTATATTACAGTATGTTAAGAAATGAACGCTAAAGCAAAATCAACTCTTGGTCGCATTCATTTTTGGGAGGCAAATTTTTAATTGTAAAATTTTGAGCAGTTGCTACTTGATCAAACAATACCTTTTGTGCTTGATCAGGAATTATATAAAGGCAAACAACCCAAAAACACATAAAAGATATTTTGCTAATTAGCATAATTCTCCAACTGTGAGTAAAGCTCGTGCAGCTGTGGCCGCGTACAAAAGTAGCGGGTCGCACCGAAACGAAAGTACTATAGTTTCGATTTTCAATCCCTCAGTGGTTGCGTATGGCTAAGGTTAGCGCCACATGCCATAATAGCAAATCGATTGCTGTTTGAAAAGTGGCAAAGCCAACGTTTCGGTCGAATAACGTCCCGAGATGAAAGTTTTAACAAAATAAAACAAGTTTTCGTGTTTTACAAAGTTAGACTGGGTATTTTCAAATCGACCCTGTATGCACATGCCTTAAAGCGCAATGTTCCTTGGCCCGAGTGACCGACTATTTAGTGAGTATCGCCGTCGGTTGAATTGAATGTGCATTTTGACGATGTACAGTAGTGTCTGACGCTGAAATTGCAGAACAGAGGTACTTCAACCCATGAATTACCCGACGCATTTTAAACGCATTCCTTGCAAATCTTTGATTTTTGGTGTTCGTTGCAGGGCCGGGGTCTTTTTCTTCCTCATAACGACTCAAGTCATGTCAAACCTTTCTGCCCTCGAGCTTTTCATCAGCAATCGAAAGTTTTTCATGTGAGCATTCAATGGTTGTTTCTGGGATTGCACTGCCTTAACATTGTTTTCATTGTGGTTGATACTAAAAGTTGTTTGCTCGATACTGCTGAACTATGATCTTGAGTTCTCACAAGCGTGATTTTGAAAGTAATGCTGGTTTTCTATTTTGGTAACGGCAGTTAGCGCTAGCGGCAGGCAGGCCGAAGCCTGAAATTTGCCCCTGCCGGGGCGATTTTGGGTGAACACTCTTGCCCAAGGAGTGCTACGGCAGTTCACTCAGTTGCCGTGGATCGAACACCCAACCTTCCAATTGAGAAGCGGACACTTTACCACTGAGCTAGTGCCGCTAATCGTTTTCTTTGAAGTAAATATGAAAAAATGCTCAGTAAGTTTTATTGCCGCCTCTAGCTGAGTGATGCGACTGGTTGTGCTCCTGCAAGAAAACACGATTCGCTGGGTTTTTTTATAAAAGCACAGAAAAACCAGTAATCGAATCCGCAACGGTCGACTGGGACAACATCGCGAGTCATCAAATACAGATTCGTTTTTCGAACTACTTAGAAAAACATTTCAGAAGGTCAGCGGATATTTTGTTAGATGTATGGAAACTTTTCAGACGTATCGACGAAGTGGCGTCAGCTATTCTTTCTGGTTTGGTTTTAGCGTAACCAAAATGCCGAGGTGTGGAAATGTAAACTAGCTCGTTCATGCTAAAAGTAGCACTGACAAAATACAAACTGCAGAGAATGCTTTCCAGACTTTCGATGGATGCGACGCAGTCTTAACGCCGCTTACTTTACACATCCAAAAATGAGAACCGTTATTGTAGTAAGGTGCGCTCCCAAAATGTTCCCAAGTCAAAATGGTTAAATATAGCAAATACTCCATTCGTGATGTTTAATCCAAAATGCACTTAACAAGATTTTTTATGAGCAAGAGTGATAAGTGCTTGAGTTGCATCAAGTTTAAGAGTTTTCGTGCTTATTCAACTTTTAAGTTTTACACACACAAATTGTTGTTCAGCGGCGATGCTTAGAATCTCAGATCGTGATGAAGCAGACCGTAGTTGCTTTGCCGCGTTTCAATCACACATGCCTGTTTCTCAATCTCACCAACGCTGAACCGAACGAAATCTTATTTCCGTCTTTTTATTTCAATAAATCGCTTCCAATGATTTTACCGACAATTCGTAAGAAACCCACGTGACAAGAGTCTTCAGGGTTCCCACGGGGTATTGAAAGTATTGAATTTCAAAATCGGTTTTCAAGACCTTGAAAAAGTATTGAATTTGGTCAAAATGTCCCTTAGGTATTGAAAAAGTATTGAAATTCCAAATGGAAAAGATCAGAGTGCAAAGTAGTACTTCACCAGCTACCTCAAGCTGGATGTGCTCAAGATCACGACTCTGATGTGATCTTAACCAGTTCGATAATTTTTTTATCTTGACCCCAACTTCACATTGTCAGTTTTTTTCAATAGGAAGTTAGTATTTGAGTTTACTGGCGCAAACACTGGACAATTGCATGCCATAAAGTTGAAGCGCTGGGACACCAACAAAAACCTGTTAAACAGGTTGTCTCGTTGGGCACCCCTCAACAGTTTCATAATTTTCTATCGTGGTTTAAAGTTGAAAGCTGAATTATTGGGTAGTTAAACAGGTTACATTTTTTAAGGGGCTGCGGTCTGCTACATGTTCAACATAGTTCTGCAGGAGTGCTGGTTCGCAACCGGTATTTATCGTGGTTTGCCCAGTTCTGCAAGGAGCTAAACATGACAGAGAAAGTGTAAACCCAGCTAAAATGAAATTTCCTGGGTTTCCATAACTCCTTTGCATCTAAGCAGACAATTGTTTATGTTTAAAAGTTATTTATTTCAAACATATGCATGGTGACAACCAGAACCGTCAACCGGAAGTCTTCAATAGGGAGGCTTTACGTTTGTGCAAAGGGTCTTGACGTTCTAATATTTGATAGAAACTGCACTGATTTATAGTGTTTCATATTTTAATTTTCGGGGGGTGGAGCTTCAGTTGGGGGTCTAAGCCAAACAAAGCCCCCTCGTGGCGACGGCACTGGTGACAACTTCTGTGAATTCTGGTCTGTTGTGAAGCTCTTGTTGCTGCTATCACGTGGACAAGCAATCTTGGAACAAGGTTTTGTTATGAATAAAAATATGTTTGATGTAAATTCATGTGGTTCACATCTAATTGCGAGGCAGTTGGTGAAGGACTACTGCACATTGCTAATTTGGGAGGATTAAAAATGTCACGATGGGGAAGGAACTTTTGCAAGCTGCACGTGGAGCCAGAGGGCCAAATGAGGGCTTACTGGGTAATTAGAGGGCCGCATTATCACTACCCAAGGGCCGCATCGTGACGCTGACGCAACAATGACGGTATTTGAATTTGCTAGAAACACCTACTTAAGGTGTCATAGGTTATAGAGAACTCATTTCTAGCCGTCTCTATGTTCGTTTAAAAGGAAGTTGTTCACTCGCTGGCCGAGCACTTATATAACATCGATGAATAAACGAAATAACTTGAATGTTAATTATTTGAAAACTCCTAAAAAGCAGCACTGGCTGCAGAAAATGGTCCAGGACAGTTCGGCGCTGCCGTTTCGGCGACGGTGGTCGCATATGTTTTATGCGAAAAAATGTGTGTTTTTGAAATGCTGTGAAGGTTAGACTACAAAGGATGTTTGCTTCGTAAGTGTTTTTGTTGACATCCTGATGGCCAGTAGCCAGTGTAGTTTCCCGTCTGTCAGGATTTTGGAAGAACTTAGTGCGACCGTGACCATGTGTGTAAAGAAATATGGCTTGTGACGTTTAGTTTTGCTGGCATGAGGCGTTTGTGAGTTTATACAAAAGTTAAGCCTGGACAGCATCTATTGCTTGATCTTTC
>JGI24158J21664_10002021_pt1 | contig 23986 bp, 21 predicted proteins | sample Ectturendosymbi3_FD_21664 | JGI IMG/M metagenome (IMG submission 21664) | reverse complement strand
CGCGACGGGCGAAAATGCGTGGACGAGTGCCCTGTTGATAAATACCCGGATCCTATCAGCAAGGAATGCAAACCCTGCCACAACAACTGCGCTATTCACGAGGCAGAACGAGTGTAAGTTGTGTTTTGTTGGCTGAACGCGCTGTCCAGATAGATTTTACATTGAACGAACATATTACTGTATCTTTCAAAGTGCGATATGCAGAGTACACGGCCAGACGCGTGTTTTCTGAACTACGCAGCTCATGTCGTGTCAAGTACACATTATCGATTATCTTGTTCAGTTTATCAATTCGTCGTTTATGCGCTAGATTAGGGGAAAAGCCAATGACGCAAGGTCTGCGCCCGCACATCTGTGTGCGTCGTTGTTAACGCAAGCGGCTTAATCGTGCGTAACACTGTTGAACGTAACAACGGTTCGGCGATGCCTGGCTCTGGTTTGTTTATTTCTGTTACATGTTTCTACGATCAGTAATTATTTTTCGGCCTGCTGCGAAGCATAAACTGCTGGCAAGCGGTAAATTATCGGAACATCGTGCGACATTTTCTTTCTCATGTCTTTTCAGTGCAACGAATGTGGAAAAATCAAATTGAAAAAAAGTGTACGAAAGAGTTGCTTGTAGTTTGTATTTAGTGTTGAAAGAATATAGTGAACCGATAAATGGTAGATCTCCACTTCCGTAGTAGCAATTCTCAAACGGACTGTACAAGAAGCTAAAATGCTGTATCGTTTCTGTTGAATCCGTTGCTTTCAACAATTCGACTGCATTTTTTCCTGTCGCTAGGTGCACTGGGCCTAACACAACCCTCGGCGAGGGAGGTTGCAGCTTTTGCAAGTATGCGGTCACCACCAGACGCCTGGACATGGCCCGTTGCATGCCATTAGACCAGGAATGCCCCACCGCTCACTATTTGCTCGATCAAAGCCAGCCAACACTCACCGCCAAGCACGTGAGTCAAGCATGCGGTGTTACGTCACAGACTGTGTTACGTCACAGTGCTCTATGCAACGAGACTGCTCGAGTTGCTAGTTGTATGATGCAGCTACGACGCCGTCTTTATTTTGTGCTATTGTTCCTTGTTTTTTTAAGTGACATTGACCATATGTGGCCAGCGCTGAAAAATCCTACTGTTTCCCAGGTATGCATGCCTTGCTTCGAGGGATGTAGAAACTGCACTGGATTCGCAAGAGAGGATTGCCTTCACTCTCTTGGGTACGTGTGTGTTGCCATTCGCCTGCTTGTTAACTTTGTCAGGTATGTCACTGACTTGCCATAAACTTTAAGAGATTTTTCTCTGTGGCATGCAGAGCACGATATTCTTTGCCTTAACACAATCAAACTTCTGTTAAAACACGACGTTTGTCTGCAGGTATCCCGTCATGGTGGCCATTTTGGTCCCAGTGACAGTAGTCATCCTGCTCCTGGTCATCCTCGCCTTCTTTTATAGACACCGCCGTGGTCAGATAATCAAAAAACGTCAACGTTCAATGCGCCAACTTGGCATTGACCCGGTAAGGTTCTCATTTAAGTTTGATCAAAAAACTTTCTCGTGTTGAACAAATCACAACACTCTGTTGTCAGGGTGCGGAGGACCATTGTGCTGACCCCCGAACTCGATTGATGGAACCTATGACACCAAGTGGCGTGGCCCCCAACCAAGCCCAGCTGAGAATAGTTAAGGTGCGGAACAATTGCGATGTGACGGTCTTGTGTAAAATGTGCGCCACAGCCTGTCCGTTGCCACGGTAACAGTTCCGGAAAAAGCAATGCGCTGTCAAGTGTCACGTGACTTCTGGCATAGTTTGGTTGCGTCCAGTTTTGAGTTCAGGTAGAATTTCTAGAGTTCTGTCTTTGCGTTTGATGTGACGCTGACTCAGGGACGGATCCAGGGGGAGGCGATTGCCCCCCCTAAAACCTACGAAAGTACGTTTATTCACCATAATTTTTTCATTTCGGAAAACAATATTCGCGATATAAGCCCATTCTGCCGTCCATTGTTTTGTGGCAGCAGTGCTGTGAAGTATGGTTTCATCTCTCTTACAGTAGTGAACCCAGAATGAGGCTTGAATGCCAACTATCACTGAAATAGCCCCCACTAAACTTACTGGCTGGATCCGCCCCTGCGCTGACGTCACTTCCGTCGACACTCGCACTGCGAAAGTGTTTTTCCACTTGTGTCGTCGTGCATGTGTCGTGTGTCGTGCATGTGTCGTGTGTCGTGCATGTGTCGCGCACTCAGAAGTATTTCCCCGCATTTCAGGAAGCGGAACTCCGCATCGGAAAGATTCTCGGTTCCGGGGCTTTTGGCACTGTACACAAAGGTAAGTTCACTCGCTTACGTGCATGGCTAATGCTCTGCAGCGGTAGTAAATGGATGGCAATCACATCATCTTCCGGCAGGAGTCTTGATTTAAACGCCAATACTCGTCCGGCGCTTCCCACGCATGAAATATTCATGCGATGGTCCGGTTTCTCCCAGCGCTTGTTTTTACTTATTAGCCTATCTGCGAGATAATCTGAACGTAACGCTTCCGTGTTTTATTTTCTCTCACTGTTTTAACCTTACCACGACAATTAATCTCTTGCTCGATATCACTGATTTTCCTTCACGTCTGTGGCGTTTGTTATGCGTGTGCTTAGTGGCTTGGAATACAATAACTCAAAGGGTTACGCATGTTTCAAGTTGCAAAGCATGCTTTTGTTTTGACGCCCTTGCTTTCCGAAACAGGTAATGAGTTGCGCTCAAAACAGTGTACAGCATTTGAATCCAACAACTGCTTCTACCTCGGTCTGTGCAAGCACCAATTCAGGTGCCCGACGAAGCTGAGCTTCGCGAGCGAAGGACATCGCGACACGAGCGTCCCCCCATCAATATTGCAAACCGGTCAGGCGACCTCGCCTCATAAAATGTCCGGTCTGGTGTCATCAGATCCTTGAATGCAGCACATCAATAATCTATTCGCACTCATCGTCTTTCAGATGCTCGCATGTCTTATTCCTTTCCTGCGCTCTCAACAGGTTACTGGATCCCGGATCTGGCTCCGAGGGAAAGGGTCAAGGTCCCCGTTGCGATTAAGGTCCTTCGCGAAGATTCGTCGCAGGTCGCCAGCAACGAAATCCTTGACGTAAGTTCTTTGCCCGAATTTGTGCCAAGTATTTTTTAAATCATGCAACATTTATTCTTGCGTCTGATTATTACCAAACAACAAAGTACCTTTGTTTCTTGCGCGTCACGTGTGATTGGTTGCCAGGAGCTGTAATAAAAGCTGGGGCTGGTTGACTTATTTTCTTACACTCGGCCGACACCGACTCGCATTCGACTCCACCGCGACTGATTTACACGATTTTTGTTTCTTGTTTGTTCTGTTAATGTGAACGATGATAATAAAGGTTGGGCCCCACACACAAAATGTTTCATTCTTACAAAACAATACACTTTACCGACGATATCGGAACAGATGAACTTCCCAGCAACAGGTCGTTGTTGAGTCACAAATAGGAATGTCCGGTGCGCCGGGTAAAAATACCACGGCCGAGTTTTGCAATTGCAATATTGAAACGAAATACCCGAAGAATTATTTTAGCCTCGTGGTATTTNCGCTCGGTGATTGGATACCCACGTCNGCGGTTGACAAAGACGCCTCTTCTTCTCTTTCGTTGGCGCGTGTGAACCATGAGTCATCAAGTGCTAGTAGCCGTAAAAAAGCTGTTCCGATTAAAGGCACTGCACGTTGCCTCGTCTTGGTGTAAATTCGCCCCGGCCAAGACGACCAGCACTTCACGCCATGAGACATGGGCGGCCTCTGCAACAGTAGACCTTTTATGGGCCATCCGCATCCACTCGGCGCTCGCACCAGCGCAGGCCGCGATAACGCTGAACGTGTCCGATTGTTGGCGTCGCGATTGTTGCTGATGTGCGTAACAAAACGCCGCGATCGGTGCGTCATCCAAACCTAATCCGATTATACTGACAAGCATGAAATCCTCCTCCTGGTGCGATCATGGCGCTGCCGGAAACTTTTCCTCCGCTGCTTGATTTTTGTTTCAATATTTTAATTTTCTGACATTTTCCGCGTGACCGCGACCGGAAGCGAACCGTGCGATGTAGAAACGATTTGGCGTTTGTTTTTTATCTCAACGCATTTTTGCGCTCTTGCAAAGGGAGGACTATGTTATTGCCTATGTTACGTCATCACCGCTGGCTGGACGAAGCTGCTGATGACGTCACTGATGAGCTGTGGTTGTTCGTTGCGCTGTCTGACCTTCATTCGACTGTAAATTGCTGTCAATATTTTCATTGAACAGAAATTTAAGACTTGAATTTGATGCGAGACCCAAAAAAACAAGATTTGAACTATTGCCGCAAAACTAAGTTGCAGATAAAACATAAAACTATTAAGAATGTGCCTAATATGTTTCGGTGTTTACTGTTTACAGTCAACCTTCAACGAGGTGTAAACAAGGGTTTGGTTTCTGCCCTAAGGAACACTGCATATATCTAGATCGACACGTCAGAGTCACACGTTGTACCATCTTACCTGTTCAAGTGTGACTTGTGTTGTTACATAACTAAGTAGTTTGGAGAATCATAAATGGAGCCCGAAAGACGGGTATCCAGAAACTTCTAGAACACGATCCGTCGCATACTGGCTAGTGGCTACCTTCTCAGAATACGAACGCTGCCGTAGTTTGACGGTGCACTTTTCAAAAATACGCTTCTATACAAACAGTGTGACCTGAAGTGTGCAGCGAAGCGTGAAATTTTAGCAGTGAATCCTTCATCATGTGACGTAGTGTAATCGCTACGGTTCGGTGCTCATCACTGGGTTTATTTGGTGCTTAGCCAAACGCACGGTGGTGACGTCACCGTATGATCTGTGCAATGCTTGTTACTATCGCGAAGTGAAAGCTAGTGTTGGTTGGCGAATATACACAAACTTACAGCTGCAGATGGCCACAACCAATTTAAGAACAAAAATAAACACGTTTTGTGTTTTATCACACAATTAGTTTCGTAGCTATTAATATTTTCAGTTGTTTTTCGGCAATTTTTCGTAAACTTCCGTATAGTTTTGAGGTCATTAACGTTAAGCGACGTGAAAATACGAGAATTAGAAGAAGGTGGTTTAGTTTCCCATCCTGTCCATCAAACCTTGAAGACTTCCGGACCAACCTCGTAGTCACGTTTTACAAATTAACGTGAGCAAACTACAACCGACTGGAGACCAACACGTTAAAACATCGATGTATTTACTCCACTGTTCATGCCGGAAGTGATGCCAGTGCGTCACAATCCAATTTGTCGGATGCAGTCGTTTGAAGTTTATCTCGACTGCGTCCTTGTCACTCAATGAGGTCGAAACGACGTGCAAAAGAGTTATTTTCCAACACGTCCCGTCAAGATCTTGGTTCTGCAAAACACCAATAACCGAACCACGAAGTTCGTTTTATTTGCAGGAAGCATTCGTCATGGCGTCGTGCGAACATCCCAACCTCGTGCGCTTGCTCGGCATCAGCTTATCGCATCAGATTATGCTCATAACCCAACTGATGCCGCTCGGCAATTTGCTCGAGTATGTCAGGGACAACAAAGACAACATCGGCTCGCAGCACTTGCTCAACTGGAGCTTGCAGATTGCCAAGGTAGGAAAACAACGTGCTGCTCTTGTGTCATCCAAACCGCTTCTCGCTGCGTCAACGGATGTTGTAAAGTTTCAAACAAGCCTTGAGATTTTATCCGCTCCGACCATTACTTTTATCGTATGGGCGGCGGTCATAAGCACGACCATAAAGTGTAACGCGAACCTTCTGTGAGTTCATACTCTGGCTGTCGGGATGCATTTCCTTGGCCCGTGTGCTCAAACTATACGTGCAAAACGACGAATGCTGTGGAACGTTTTCTGTTTATTGGCAAATAGTTGCTTTGTCTGTTTTGTAAACAAATAAATTTCCCATCGATCAAGTTGCATTTTTGCGTTGGCGTAACATCAGCGAGAAGGATTAAACCCGCGCCTACTCGCCGTGACTTTAAAAATTGACAGTCATGTCCTGCAACAACCGCACGCTGTGCTTGTGTCGTGCCTGGCGTCGGCGGAAGCCCTCGACGCTGATTTTAAGTCAAAAAATCGCGTTCCAGGGAATGCGTTATCTCGCCGAGGAGAAACACCTCGTACACCGCGACCTGGCGGCCAGGAATGTCCTCGTCAAGTCACCCAATCACGTTCGCATCACAGACTTCGGCCTGGCCAAGCTGCTGGACGTGAACGAGGACGCCTACAGGTACATACACTGATCTGCTGCTGAGATTTCGCGAAACCCATAACAGATCGCGCTCCACTGTTGAGGCAGCGGCTCACCGGAATCAGAGTTTATCAGAAGTGTGACGTGCTTTGAATGTGACCTTATGATTGGCTGGTCAGATAAGGGGTGTTTGTTTCGCTCCAGTCGGCCGCGTCCGCATTTTCGTGAAGTCGCACAGGGTTTTTCTTTTAAGCATGTCGCTGTGTTGTCACCCTTAAATCCCTGCTCACTTCGCTCGGCAGGTAGCAGGTAGTTCACCATCGTTAATGTTTTCCGGAATGACAGCATTCAAATTTCTCGCGCCTTTCTGCTGTGAGTTAATGAACTGTGGCATTAAGTTTAACATTGTGTCAAGTTGCTTCAACATCTACAAGGCCAAGTCGGTCTCAGGATGAAGTGGAGCATGATTTCTGTTTGCAGAGTTGGTTTGCAGAAAGCTCTTTCGCTAGAGCGGCTGGCGCTTGTTATGTAAGCATTTCATACCGTTACCCTTTGTGGATGTAGCTGCTCATATTTAATGGACCTGTTGATCAAACTAACTCACCATTCCACTGCTAGTCGCTCTTCATCCTGACTGTTCACAATAGAACGCGTCTGTGGCTCGCTGCGATGGCTACGCGGTAATACGAAACTTGTTGTCGTGTGTGCGTGTGTGCGTGTGTGTGTGTGTGTGACGTAACAATCCATCAATGTGTTCTGACGGGGATTTAGTGCCATTTATTGTGTTTTGTGAGAATACGCTCAAACGCGTGACGAACGTTATCCGAACGCGAGGTGAGGTTGAAGCAGCAGCGTACACAGAGCGGTGACGTCAGGCGAAGTTCGCCGGATGGTCGAACCGTTGGTGGCTTGCCACCTGCCTGCGTGTGGGCAAAACACGAAACACGGGGGCGCGTTCCTGGAATGCTGTTTCTTGGACGCTCACAAATACCAAAGATTTTTTTCGTTATGCTTCATCAACGTATCTGCGAAGATAAAAGAACGCTTGAATTCCAACTAACCTGTTTCGCTGTCATTTTCAAATTAATCCGCGATGTCAATTTCTGGTGAAACGTCGATTGTGATGTCATTTTGATGCAACGTTCGATTGTGATGTCGTTGTTATGCATGCACAGGGCCGAAGGGGGGAAGATGCCGATCAAGTGGCTGGCCCTCGAATCGATCCAGCACCGCATCTTTACTCAGAAAAGCGACGTGTGGAGTTTTGGTGAGTGACGTTAAGTTCATCCCAGTGGCGTTGCCAGACCAAAATTAGGGGAGGGCCAAAATGTTTGATTTTAAGCTAGCAACAGTATTTTGTTTGGGATACCGCCTCTCAAAGCACAAAATCACTACATATTTTAAAAAATTGTGGGGGGCATGGCCCCGTGGTCCCCCCTGGCTACGCCTGTGGTTCATTCTTGGTCTGCGTTCCCAACCATTCCTGTGTCCGATTCACGGTGAACACAGCATCGCTGTCGTCATGACTTTTCACTCAAGTTCATTGCAGTTTGAACGGATCACTGCATAAGATCCCGAAAAGCGTCTCTTCTTGAAATACATTTGAAAAATTCAATGTGATCTTAGTTCGCTCCTGACGCTGGTCGAAATTTTACTGTTTTCGATGCGACATTTGAATGTCGACTGTAGGTTTCCATGACAACGATCAACTATGCGTTTCTATGACAACGGTCAGTTTTCATACTGTCGACTTTACCACTGTCTCACTATTTTCCAAGTCGGGCGGTTTATTGTTACATGCTGGTGACGTGATGATCCGTTGCAGGCGTCACAATGTGGGAGTTGATGACGTTTGGCAAGAAGCCGTACGAGAACGTTCCGGCTACCGACGTCCACATCTTGTTGGAAAAAGGTTCGCCCTTGGCTCGTTGTTTATGACTGCGGCGTTATTTTCAGGTCAAGCTCCAGTGAATTTAAGTGAATTCGCACATAAGCAAAGGTTCGGCGTCAGGAAGGATATCGGAGGTTAATTCAATCTCAGTCAATTTTGTCAAATTTTTCATTAAATTTTGCGATGCACGAATTTTCACGTATAGCGTCAAGCGTCGGATTGTTCCGCCAACTTCAATCTCGCCGCGTTTTTTGAATGTAAGCCAAGCGCACATTCGCTTGCTTGCTTTCTTCGCCCGCCCAACCGTGCGTACACCACCAGGTAGAAGATGGATCGAGTGGATTGACTCCTGCAGAGCGTTGCCGCTATGTTTAGAAGCCCGTTAAGTGGTTGAAGTGCTTCCTACGTACCCACACTCCCTCGCTGCTGTCCCGGTTATCACGATCGCTGGAGGTTGACCGCTTGCCAGTTTGCCGAGTTCTCGTGTGAGTGATGCTTTGTTGCGTAACAGTGACCCTTTCTTGCAGGCGAGCGACTGCCTCAGCCGCACATTTGCACGATCGACATTTACATGTTGCTCATCAAGTGCTGGACAGTGGACGCCGAGGCCCGGCCCACATTCCGCGAGCTTTGCGACGACCTGTCCAAGATGGCCCGGGATCCCCAGCGATACATCGTCGTTGACGTGAGTTGCGATTGTGACGTCGCAGTTTTGCAACGCAGCGGAATGTTTGTTGTCGCTCGACACAAGTTCGCGAAAGTCTCGCGCGAGTCTTGACGCGAAGGAATTTTTTGACGAAAAACTTGTTTGTCGAAGAATGAATCACCCCCTCGCAACTCCGCTTATCGCAAAAGGGCCCCTGGCTGAAGCCACGAATGTTCGGTGCTGTTGTTTGTCAGTTGGCTTCTCTTGTTGGCCAGCAACCATTTCGAAACAGTCAAAGATTTAATAACCATAAAAGCTTAAACAAACATGAAAAAGGTTCATTTGCAACACGAAGAGAGAAAAGTAAAGTCATCGCCAGTTTGTACCATCTGGCGTCGGCATTGGGCCCCTTTCTCCACAACAGGCGCCATAAGCCGTGCATTGCTGGGGCGATGCCAAGCCGGTTGCAGTGCCGCGCGCGAAGCTGCTCGACCCGTTCCAACAATGCCGAGTCGTGCGTTATATCTTATATGCGGCAAATGATGAGAAAAGCAACGTAAACTGCGCCTCACCATCGGTGACGTACGGTTTAACATTTTCGTCTACATTTTCGAAGATACCGACCATCAGCAGATTATCGATATTTCTGTTGTTAGTGGCCCATAAACGAAACATGGTGAGCTGTCATGGCAGGTGTGCACTTCATGCTGAAACAAAATTGATGGTTTGTAGCGCAGTAAGTTAATCGCAAGTCATCTCGAGGGCAAATTTGACTCGTCCACACGAACATTCCACCTTGTTTCAAATCGTCAGTTTTGTACCTTCTTGCATCATCCCACCCGAAGCCGATGACATTTATGTTTTTTCTGATGTTTATCGACCGTGACATCTTCACCTGTCACGCGTTGGGTTCCTCCCCTTCTTCGCAAATGAAAGTTGAAATTGACCTCTTTATGCTTTTCTGAACAAAGGTGTGAAATGGGTAAAAATCGTAAGATCTGTAGACTTCAGAAAATGTTAGCAATTGAAACTACTCCGAACGTTTAAATTGTGCCACTGATAGTGACGCAACGTCACGCCTGGTTGCAATCATTTTCCACGCTTGGTAGCGCTTGTTTTTTATTTCCTTTTTTAGGCAATGACGTGTTGCGGACGTAACATGAGACTCTAGCTCGAAAGATTTGTTTCGACTTCATACAATTACGTTTCCGAGAACGTCCAATCCATTCGACATTCTACACGAGCTTAATTGCTGGCAACCTTCGCACGTTTTGATCAGATCGTTTTTCGATTCTTGTTTACATTTTATAGAGATTTGGTGAAATTTTCAGCGATCATGCCTTCCCTGCAAGATTCTCTCTTTCGATTTGTTTAAACGTGAACAATAAGTTTTTGATTTCTGGAATGGCACCGACCGTTATGCTTCAGTGCCCTGTGACCCAAAGTAAACTCAATGTACTGGTTAGTTCCCACCCTTGATTGTGACGCACTTTGCTGACGTAGAACGAGGGAACTTTCGCCGAGCTGCCGAGCCCGACAACATCCGAATTCCTCCGATCGCTTGTCCATGAGGAAGGCGATGACTTCCCGATCACCGACGCTGAAGATTACCTTCATCCTCAGGTCAATGACCGGCCAGGTAGGAGCATGACCTCGTCGTGACCTCAGGTTTTGGGACCTTTTTCAGCACATGTTGTTGACGCCAAGGGTTTGCGAAAAGTTCATGACCTTGCTTTCGTTTGCTGCTGGTGCGGCAGCGAATGAGCAATTGGGCCTGCAATGGCGACCCAGCGGACAAGCAAGCCAATGTTCTCGTTGTGTGAAATTTTATTTTAAGGGTCATTGGAATGCCTTTTCTTCAACATCATGTTTGTGACGCAAAAGTTGACCACTTCATTGCGTTTTCAAGCTGCCCTTTGTGAAGTTCTGTCGTCAATATTGCTGTGTTGCATTTTTCAAAATCAGGAGTGAGGGCCAAGTTTGAAATATTCATTGTAAAGGCGTACGTTCCCACGCGAATCATCTTTACACGTTGCTAAAACATGCAGCTTGCAAACAAACACGAGCTGCACAAAAGTTCACTGCGTCCGCATGCCGTCATGTTTGCCTGCTTTGCTTCAACAAATGCACAGAATTGCTTCGTTTTCACCTTCCCGTGTCTTGTTGCTTCTCTCAGACCAACCCGGGCACCAGTTCCGGTTGCAGCAACCCCCTCTGTCGGTGCCATGGAAAAACCGACAACTCTCATCGACGTCATCTCAGCAGCAATTGCTTGGCAAGAGGTTTGGCAGCGGAAGACAGGTAGAAAACGTGGTGCTGTGCCAAACAGACGTGGCGCCTCTGTGGAGATCTTATCAAAGTGCTGCAGCATTTTCTTCACGAACAGTGCAGCATGTCCGAAATATCATGTAGTATTTCGTCCATAACATAATGGCAGACCGTCTGTGCCTCAGAATATTTTGAATGCGCTTATTTCCTGTTTGTGTGTATGAGTCTATGGCAAGGGCGAGGAACTAGCGGCCCGAGGGCCAAATGTAGTCCGTCATAGCGTGTTAAGTAGCCCGCGGAAGCATTCAGAAAATATCTTCAAATCTTAAATTTCCTCGAACGTATCACAACAAATGTTAGTGCTGATTGCTCAGGCCAGCTTAACCGAGACTTGCGTCTATTTCACTAAGGAGGTATGGCCCTCCGCCAAACGTGGCCTTCTCAAAATGGCCCCCGAGCCAAATAAATTACCCATCACTCTATGGCATTGTGACGTGCATTTCGCTTGACCTTTATCGACCCCAGTTTACAGGATTAAGCTCAGATCTATTTGTCCCTGAATTGAGCCTTTGCGTATTCAGATGTCGACCAACTATGACAGACGACTGGACTCCGTTATGACCACCATGACCAACCTGTCCAGCGTCAGTGGGCACTTGCCCAACGGTGCCAGTACCCCCTTTTCGTCGGTCACAAACCCTCCAAACGGTGAAATGATATTGCCTGAAGCAGGCGAGATCGTATTGGCTGAAAGCCAAGCGGACCCTCAGGTACTCAGCTTGAGAACGGGAGCAAGTTTACTTCTCCCGTGAGGGAGGCTGTAAAAAATAAGTGTTTTTTTGAATTAATCCAAAGCCTCTTCCTCCCACACGTTATGTTAAAATTTATGTGTTCTGTCGACTTCTGATCTTTATTGTTGTGAAGAACGTTATTATTACGCTGAACAAAACCTTACATGAAGCAGTCAACGTGAATCTTTGTTCAGCCTTCCGTAGTATTTAAAACGGCACTGCCGTAGTTGCGAGGATTAATTCCACTTGTACCTAGGAATGTGATTTTGAGTATGCAAGACGAATGTTATACCTATTGTCGTTATTAGAAATATTTTCACCCAAACGAGGTACAATAGCTAAATATTTTTCTCGCATTATTTATTCCTTGTTGGCTAAGTAATTATTAAACATGTTGAAAGGAAAAAAGAAGTGACTCAGACAAAAAATGAACACTTTGAAACTTGATCACAGATTCCACTCGAGTAAGGGGTGATGATTCCTAGTAGAGTCTGTAAGATCTTAGTGTTTGATTCTTTGCTTGGAAAGGATTCCTTTCGATAGACAACGTTGGTGTGTCGTTTGAATGACACAATGTGACCTCAAGTAACCTTTCCAGACACGTGGATTGCCTCATGGGATCCAGGACTCTTATAATCCGCGCACTTTCAGCGAGTCTTCCGATGTTTTCGCCAATTCTCCGACTCCCAAACGCGCTGCCTCCGGGCACTCGAGCTTTGTAAGTTCCCGTCTTCCTGTTGGTTTGTGCGTTATACTTGTTATATTTGTTGCTTATGAGCACATCCACCCTTTTTTCTGAACACTTTCTGTATGGATCGATCCGTTTTGAGGTTTCAACATTTTGGAGTTGCATAGTCCCTTAGTTAAATGCGATTAAGACGAAGGGTGAAACAGTTGCTAGCAAAGCAACTTCTGTTGAAACTTGATGGTTAAAAATTTTTTGTTGCTGTGCACGATACTTGCCAGCACCATTTTGCGATAAAAATAAACAAAAACTTTCCAAAACTTGCTTTCCTCGTGAACTATGTTTTAGAAAATCTGTTGGACGCCATCGATAACCTGTTTTTGCTGGTCATCATCGCATTATGTTCGAGAGATTTTCTCAGAATGCACTTGTAGCGATGAATCGAATTGTGAACATGGCATCAGTGCTTTATGACCAGCTCCGGGCATCTTTTTCTACTCTTTCCAGGTTGACGGAGCTTGCCTTGTTAACGAACCGAACCACATCATTCGCTCTCGCGAAGACAGCACCACGATGCGTTACAGTGCCGAGCCCGTGTCGATGCACAGGCAGCAAACAAAACCCAATGGTAAGTCGTGCACGCGCGAGATATTTGTAAGTCGCGCACGCGCGAGATATTTGTAAGTTGCGCACGCGCGAGATATTTGTAAGTCGTGCACGCACGAGATATTTGCAAACCTAGAAATGATTGCTTTTAAACGTTTGCTCTGTTGTCTTGGTAACGCTCATTCCATTGACACTTGCAAGGCAAAGCGACTAAACCGACTGTTAAGTTCGAGCATGACGAAGAGGGGTACCTGAACCCCACAGAAGCAGCCAATAGAATGCCAGGTTTGTATCATGTGACTGAATTGCTGCTTGCGAGCGAGCCGGCCACGTGATTGGTGACCCAGCTCACGTGACTCGACGTGAATGATTGTTTTTGTGTTCGGATTATGTTGCAATGAGCGGTTATGACGAAACAATCGTGGGATGCAGTGCGCAACTGACACGCGAACAATCAACTGTCGATCTTGTTTGATTCCTCTGAGCTTTTTTATTAACAAAATGCTTCTGCTGAATTGAAACTGCATCGTCTAGGATTCCGACTGGATTTGCTTCACTGTGTTTGTGTCTGCTGCCATTTCTTGAAATAAATGACACATTAGAGCTGTTATTGATTTTTTGTGCAACGAGATTCCTTTAACCCTGCAGGGAGCGCAGAATTCGATTGATAGTTGAAGCGAATCAGGGAAATTTTATTCTGAAGAAGATTTTGCTGTCAAAAATAAATTGCAGTTGAAGCAATGGCAAAATGTCCGACAAGCAACAAATTCGATTTGTGCATATTAGCAATCGTGAAGTTGTGCACTTCTCCCAATGGTGCTATTTTGTTCGTTTTTTTTCAACAACCGTAATCATTGCATTTTTCGTTTGCATGGGATAACCTGTACGTTCGTTATCAGCCATATGGGAAGCTGCATGTTTCGTGAGGTCCTAAAAAGGTGTTGTCGGTCACTGCATTTTTTTCCATTTTCCTGAAAGTCCAGAGCGAATATATCGCGCCTTGCGTTGAAGCGATACTGGTCGTTCAGCAGAAATTCACTTCCTGTTTTTGTTCAAATGTCGATGATGGTCAACAACAAACAGTTTCCAAACTCCCCTGACTTTAGCAAAGGCACAATGTGTCGTTCAGTCCCGTCACCACAGGGGGCTTTTGAGGCTTAGCCCCCACAAACAAAGCTCCAATCCCCCAAATTGAATTATGAAACACTATAAATCGGTGGAATTTCAAAATAGTAAGTCCCCCTAAACCAACGTAAATCCCCCTTGTTGAAAACTTTCTGGCGACGGTTCTGGTCTCTTTGCGTCAGCATCCCCCCATCTGAACGTGTTACTCGTTGTTCGCCACAAGCTGGGTTTTGCGTCATGACCGTTTGTTCCAAAGCAGCAGAACCTGACGCTTGAGCAGAAAGCGACGAGAATGCAAAGCTTGTTGTCAGCTTCGAGCTTTTGCCAGTTGCTTTATTAAAGGCGTGCAGAGACCCACTGCGCGACACATTTGCGGGCAACACGACAACTGTGTGCAGCAGTTCAGTGAATAGCTCCGCAACTTGATGTTTTGATTGACCGTCTGCAAGTAACTGTCTGCTAACCCAGTTTGAAAAAATGCTTTTTCAAACTGCATGCGTGTGTACCCTGTTATGCTGTTGATTTATCAGCGTGATTTTGCTTTTTTAGTGGTAACCACGGTAACCAAACTTCCGTATGTAATTCCGACAGTTTGTTTGCAGTTCTGTAGTTAACCGCCCGTGTGCTGTCGTTTGGTCATCCTTGTTATTATCGCTTCATTCGCTGTTCCCGACCACAAAACGTCGTTCAACATCTGTTAACATATGTCGCTCAAACGCGCTTGTCCTCTTTCAGCAAATTAATCTCGAAAATCCATGGCTGTGCATAATCCAGCCGCGATAAAAGTCATTCTCGTGCAATTCGCCTCCAGCTCTGTTCGCTGTGATTGCTTTTCGAGAAGAGCTGTCTCGTTTGAAGACCGATCCGCCTCAACGTGCTGTTTGAAGTGCTGCGAGTCAATCCATACTATTCAATTGCGAAAGAAACGCGATATTTTGGCTTTCTGTTGCAAACGTTTGATCACTGTCAAGCCTTAGAGTCACGGGCAGCAAGTTTTTGTTACTTAATCTTTGATGTGTTTGTATAATATACGATGTAGCGCCTGATCCACCGCATCGGTGGTGACTTTAAAGCGATTGATGGACGGTTGTGCATGCACAGGTTAAAACTGGCCGATGCCTTTGGGCGAACCAAACCTTTGTTCCGTCACAGAGAAGTTCGCAATTGCTTTGATTCGCTGAAAAGACGTAAAACCCGAGAGGCATTATATCTTGGCCGGCAATCTGCAATGTTCATGGATTGCTGTCTTTTGTTGACACTGACTGAAAATACCTACAGGATATTTTTTACTGCAGAGTACCTGGATACGAGTGAATTTCCGCCTTCACCGTTCGCTTTGGTGCCGCCAGTCAATATATTTGACATGAACTCTCCCAACCCTTCCTCGCTGTCCAACCCGGAATACGAGGCAGCCTTCCTTCCAGCTGGTTAGTTTTGTGATTGTGACGTCACAAGTATATAATCACGTCAAACAGAGAACGCGCGCAATTTTCATCATGAATCGCTCTTAATCGGTACTCGTAGTTTTTGCTCTTTTGTTATATATTCGATAAACACGTTGGTCTGCATTGCGGTCAAGCTATGCTGAGAAAGCTTGAGAATTGGTTTGTTCCATTCTGACCAAGTTTTCACATCACGTTCAGCTTGCGTCAGCATGACGCAGCATATTAATCTTACATCCGGGACAAGATCGCATGCCGTCGTTTGCATGAACTGCAGCGCGAAAAGTCGTGGTTTCAAGGTCCCTGGGGCATGGGCAGATACAGAGGGGTAATTGGGGCGATCGCCCTCCTGAAGCCTACGTAAGTAGCTTTGCCTACCATGAATTTGTGCGATTCGGAAAAGAGCATTGGCGATATAAGGCCATTTTCCATCCATTGTTTTGTCACAGCAGTGTTGTGAAGTGTACTTCATCTCTCTTACAGTAGTGAAGCGGTAATGACTAGACTGGACTAAGAAATATTACTGAAAGCGCCCCCCCTAACCTTACTGGCTGGATCAGTCCTGCTGGGGGTTGTTTCTGCCTGTAATGGAGCAAATGAGAAATCCTAGTTGTGTGTTGTCGAAAGGGAATGTAACACACAGGTAACACCTGCCAAGTCTTGATCTTGAGAAATATAGTACTTCAAGCGAAGGTTCAAGTTGCTGCAGTGGATTGGAGCTCTGGAGCCGCGACTAGTACATCATCCTGCACATTAAGCACATTTTTAATTGGCCTTGTTGATCTTCATATGTAGCTTCTGATTAATTAACTTTTCACGTACAGTGAAACCCCCGCAACTAATATCCCAGTCTCTTTGCATATTTGAAGCATGTTTTGCTGTCTGTCTGCTAGCCTTCTAATGTTGCTATTTCCATGACTTCCTATTACAACAGCAGCTGTTTCCTTGACTTTGTTCCTCGTAGCCTTCCTGCAGAATTAGGGGCAACGAAAAACAGAGTCTTGATTTTAGAGCACAGGTGTAGTTTGTTCGTTCACGACAGGTTCCAAGCAACATTGTAAGACTGCAAACGCGAACCTCATGAAACCGGCTGACATTTTTGTCAAAAAATAGCATGACTCAATGTGAAAATAACCTCTAAGTTCCAGCGCGTTTTATTACCGCTTGATCAGCTTCCACACTGGCGTTGCAGGTGCTACACTGAAACCTCCTGTTGATGAAGACGGCTACGAAGTACCCATGAGTGGGGGTGAAGTGGAGTACGAGAACACTGGCGTCCCGTTGGCCCCGGTCAGGGCCGACGGCCTGTCCGCGCGACACTCGTCGCAGAGCGGCGAGAGCTGCGCGTCGGAGAAACGCGACTCGGGGATGCAGTCGGACGATGACGAGGTGAAGAGGAAGACGTCATGCGCCGTCGCCAACCCCAACTACGACTTGCTGGAAAACGTGGCAACGGACAACATGACGTCACCCGACGCGCCGGAATACGTCAACACCGCGCTCGCGGCGGCGTCACGTGACAACGCGATCGAGTTTAAAGACGACGACATTTTTACGTTCATTCCTGAAAAAACAAATAAGCTGTCGCCGAAAGGATCCGGGGAGACGGCGACGCGGACTTACTCGGAACCGGACAGCGGGGTAGGGATCGAGGTGGCCGTGGACAATCTTCTGTATCACAAATTGGGGAACTCGTGGACGCCGACCGAGTAAGGTCGAGTTTGGCAAAATGCCAAGAGCTTTTACGTAACGGGCGATGACGACATAATTGAAATCGGTTCGTCTTGCATCGCTTCGAAGGAACTTCCGATGCATCGCCCTCGTCATGGGAGGGGAACAAGGGTGAAGTCGAGTTTTTCCTTGCGCGCTCTTGTGGCTGATTCATCTTACTTTTCATTTCTTTTTACTGGCGCAATTGACGAAGATGTATCTCGGTCCACTCCCATCTTACGTACCTCGATGTTGTTGCAAATGCTCATTTTGTCTTTTCAAGCACGGCTAGTGACGTCACAACGTGATGATGTCATGCAAAATTGCATTCTTGTTATCTCAAACTGCTGTACGTTATTGTGAACCGAAATTCCCATGATTTTGCTACAGTTTTGCAGATTTTCAACGGCGAGTTGTTTTTAGGTGTTTGAAAAACTCGTGACACTCAAATTTTTGGAATATTTATTTGGATTTTTTAAACAGAATTTCGGGATAAGCTTCACTGATTTTAAAAAGTGTGTCGTTTTGATTTAATTTAGGAAGTTTTCTTTTTTCTTTATAAGCTTGTTGTCCAACAACAGTGATCTGCGGAAACTCAGTTCCGTTCCATCCACTAGTTCGGTGGAGTTGCTGCAAAGTTGGTGGCGCTGACAGTTTATTTGCTTAGGAATGGATTTGTTCAACAAAAATACCTTTCGTTGTGTGGCGTGGCTCATGCCGTAAATTTACCCCGACCTACTTTTTCTTGGCCAAGCTTTGCTTTCTTCTTATGCAGCTTAAAATGACAAAGTATTTCCGGCTTCTTTTGTTCGAGCCCCTGTTAGAAATATTTCCCAAACAAGGAGCTCCCTTCCTAATACTTAAATAAAAACCGCGGTCAGTCAAAGACGAGCAAAGCGTAAAACCTCGGGTGTTGCCTCTCCTGCATCAAACCCACTTCTACGTGTGAGCAATTATCAAAATGCCATCCTATAGTTCCGTGTTGCGATGTGTTTAAATGTGTTGCGATGTGTTTATTCGCCCCAGCGTCATTTTCGTGTTTCCACCATTTCTTTTCTATTTTACGTTGTCGTTGAGATTAATCTGCCATGCGATCGAGGTGCTTTCCCGTATGTGCAACCCCCTTTTCGAGGGGGTTTTTATTGAAAAATTTCTTGCTTCGTTCACTGAGTTCTTGTTTCGTATATTGCGAGTAAGGTTTAACGAGACGTGCAAGACCACGCCATACAATGTGCGTGGCCACTGCTTTCCAAGTACCGACCAACTGAGAAGAGGGTTCATCAGTTGTCTTATTCCGTTAAGTTCAAAATTCGTTTTGTTGTTTTCGCGATTAAAGTTCACATCGAACTCCGCTCGGATCTCGCCGCTTGCGGCGCAAGTGACCCCGCAAAGCAAAGTGGTTGCTATTAGTGACAGATGACGTTGGGTGCACACACCCCCTTTACTCGGAAGTTACTGGCACAGAGCTGGAACGTAAGTTGGAAGAAATACTGCTTTAGCAACGAAATCTCCCCCCGGCGCTATTCTCTTTGAACTGCCGTAGAACTGAGAAGTCTTCTTCTGTTGCAAAGTCATTTCGCTTCGCATGTTGCTTTCTAAATGATGACTTCGACAGGTTTCCAAGAGGTCTGTGCTGATATTTTAAAAATTTATTCGTCTGTGTTGTTTGCTTTTTGATCTTTATATCGGCCCCTGTCCGTTGCCATCGCAACCTCCCTGAGCCCAGCATCGCCGAAAACTTTATTTCCAGCTGAAAAACAGTTTGTTTCGAGTCTTTAAAACTTGTTACGTTTTACGTTCGAGTCACAACCGAGTTGTCACTTTTTGAGCAGACCTGTTTCCTCGACACAGTTTATTGCAGTTCTGAGTGATGTTGAAACATTTTTGAAAGAAGTTCAACAGCTTGACTTACAACTGCTTATCCTAAACATAAAGTTCAATTTTGCATTTGGCCGCGGAGTGCTTCTGAAACCAACCCTAAATGCAGTACCTTTCTGACGTAACGTTTATGGTCGACCTTTGAACTCAAATAACGCATTTGCTTCGTTGTTCGATAAAACCTCCGCAGTTCATCGCATCAAGCTTTCCAGATGCGTTTTGCAACGAAATCGGTCGGTTAATCCTCGTAAGATTTTTCTGATTCTAAATCAAATGTTGAACATAAGTTAAAAAGCAGGCAATTGTTGCAATAGTGACACGAAACCTTCACCACTGACTGTCTCTTTCTGTGTCTGGTCCATATTTAACTTTTGCTCATTTCGCATTTCAAATGCCGTTTGCTTCGCTCGCGAAGGTTCCTAAAAACTTACCTGTTTTTTCGCTTATTCGATCTGATGTCTATATTTAGTCTTTTGTCACTGAACGGGTGTTGGACATTGTTTTTGTGTATATACCGATGCGTCTACGCGCCCCCTGGTGGAAAAGTGTGTAAAACCCCGACATCCCAGACAAGGGCTGACTTGCTCCGATTAAGAATGGAGTGGGGAGGGGATTTTTTTATCTGTCGTGCATTTGTTGATAATAGACGTCGACTAATCTCTGTGGCTGCTTACAGTTCAACTCGTGGTGAAGAAATCCAGGCAACATAAACAACCTTATTGCTGCAATCGACGCCGCTCCGTTTGCGTAGAATCACAAATGATTCGGTTCATCGCATTTATTATTGTCATGCTGTCATCCAGCGGTTGCAGCATTTCTACATTTTCTATTTCGTTTAACAAGTAACTGCGAAGTGGATAAGACTTGAACAATCTGAAGTAGCTGCACAACAAAAGGGAAAAAATCTTTCCGCCTTTGTCGACTATTCAAATCCAAATGCAGAAAGTTAGATCAGATAGCCAAGTTGTGACTCATTGACCAGCGACAAATATAAGGCAAACAGTCGGCTGTGACATCAAAAGGTTCAATCGGAAGACCCTTCTCACGACAACATATCATCCACTTTCATATTCTCCCTTGTGAGTAGTCGTCCTCAACTCTTATCCCAATAAAATCTGGAACAGAATTGAAAATTTTTGTCAAAAGCTTCAGCTCCAAACGGCTAAACTTGCAAAGTTCAATTCACAGTTTGACTACCAGAAAATGTTTCTGCCGCTGCATTATCTTGAAAAGGTAGTTTTATCAATATAAAGTTCTGATTGTTTATTCGATGACTTGACCATGAAAACTGTTTAAATGCAGTGGTACCGCAACTTTAAACTAAGACGCTTTTACGTGCATCTGCGATTACTTTTGCATCGTGCGTCTCGCAGCAAGTGTAAAGTCAGTGATCTAGGCTGCATTCAGGATTATTATAATTGATTTAATTAAAGCTGCTGTGGAATTTTCTACTTCAACATTTCTGATTGGATAACTTACATGGGTAAAGCACTGTTTTTGTGCTTATGATTCTGTCCAAAACATTGAAATTTTACACCAGTTCATTATTTCTGATCACAGGCCAGTGGTAGTGTGACTCGAGTCACGATTTTTGGTGAATCGGGCTCGACTCGAGTCAGGCGCGGATTTACCATTAGGCTAAAAAGGCTTAAAGGTCAACCGACATGAATTTTTTTTATTTGATTTTTTTGCTCACATCGATAGAACTTTTCGTTCTGATTCCAAATCACGAATTTTTATCAACATTGGTTACGTGATTAAGCTGTGGGAAGCAAACAAAGTTCGACAATCCGCCATTGCTGAGTCANGGCACTGTGACGTCATGTCAGAACATCTACTATACGGCACGCGGTTACTTCACGTTGAATTTTCCCGTTAGCGACCCGCTNCGCAACGCAACGCGTTTTTGCTGGAGTGTAATTCTCTCTCAGTAAAAGTTGGACATTGCCACTTGNCTTAATTACTTTGTAGTATTTATACGACATAAAACCCAGCAATGGCAAAGTTTTTTGAGAGTGACAGTGATGCTGAAGAATTGGGTTTTCCAAATGATGTGCTGCGATACCAGTCGTATGAGCCTGCACCTATGACCTAATCAGTCAAAAGTTTGAACATACAAGCAGCACCGATGTCACTGAAGATGAAGAAGTTGGCTTAGATGAGGATAATTCTTGACGTTGAGAACTGGTAAGCTTTTGAGTAGCTGAGAGGGATTTTTAGTTTGAAATCTTTGACTGCTGACAGGGTTGGTGTCATGAAAATTAGGGTGGGCAAAGCTTTCACAAAGCAGAAGAGTTTTGCCTGCTTGCGTTGTTTTCGAAATTAAACAAAGTGAAGTAGCTTTTCCCGACAGGTAAAATTTTTTCCAATACATCGTCAACATAAATGTGGTTAGGCTATAATTTTTATGATGCTTTATGCACCAACAGAACTTGTAAGGTTTCAAGTAGATCAAAGAAATTTTACAATGTAAAATCATTATTCATCGCTTGTTGACAGTATCACAAAATCATTTAGCGGGGAAAGCCAGGCCCATAGCCAGACTTTCAGGTTTTGGGGAAAACACAATTTAAGATTATTCTTTTTATTATATGTTTAAAACAAAATTTTCCGGGCACAAACAAAATTCGGGAAAGCACTGCCCCCGAATGCGCCGCCGCGGCTACGGGACTGGGAGGGCCAAAGCTCGTAAATGGGTTGTCAAAGAGTAGAGACATTGTCGCCTCTTTGACGCAGAACATAACAAATTTCCTCTTTTACCAGAGACGCCGGAACAGCGATAGGGCAGGAGGTACAGTGGAAAAGTTCATGGCAATGGAAATTTATTTTTAAAAAACAAAAAAATCGTTACCAATATGCTTGCTTCTGTTCAGAGTAAATGTTGACCTCTGACCTCAAAAATAATAACCATTCTAAATTTTCTGGGTGCGCGAATAACTACTGTACAATAAATTTGTTTTAGGTCCGTCTTGATAACCACGAAATTACCTATGATACTGTTATGAAAACGGCACCTCCGCCCCCTTTTGAATCGAGCAGGGGCAATGTTCCTGCTTTTCTGCAGCCATGTCTTTTACAATATTTTCTCTGAAATTTTGAAAACATGTAGCCTACTTCAAAATGTTTTGGTCAATTTTTTTTAACTTTTTCTGCCCGATTTTTTTGTAAACTTGTCAAGTGTGGGGTGCGACTGCAAACTCATCTCGTACGACTATGAAACAGCAAATCATCTTTCTACAGGTGCACCTGTGAGCAATGCGTAACTATGCCAAAAGCTACAGAGTGCTTTTGCTGGAACGGTTTATCGGAAGTCAATACGAAACAATTGGAGAAAAATGTGGACTATTCAGGATTTCGCTGTAACTGCCTCGAGATTGACGTTTTAGAAGGGTACTACCAGTGATGGATTTACGCATAGGCCATGGCCTAGGGCCCCGCGCAAGTCTTTCCTATGACGACTCATTATTACCTATGAAAAACGCTAGAATTCACGGACATTTAAGGAAGAGAATTTTTGAACTACATGAAAAAAGCGCCATAAATTCCAAGAAAAGATTGCAATGCCATTTGCTCTTTAGAAGAATGCAGGAAAGGCTTTAATTTCTGTTGAAGATCTAAGGCAAATGTAGAACCAAAGTCGGAACCTCAAAAGATAGATATTTGAGGGGGCACATTTTCATGCTTTTCAGACAAACGGCCAAATAGGTCACACCTGCGTGGGGCCCCAAAAACTAAGATGGTCCAGGGGCCAGCGCTCCCTAAATCCGTCCCTGGGTAGGCTACTACTACGAATATCAAGAAGCAAACGGGCCACCCTTGGAGGACGAACTGATCCATGAGTAAGTGCAATTGTATTTGAAAAATATCGACATTTTAAACGTGTTTTCATTCGTCAATATGGATTACATATTGAAATTCACACAAACATAGTAACATAACGTTTTATTTTTTCACCCAGGACCTACAGATACAGTGCCTACCGAAAGTTCGCGCGATGGATTTGGAAGAAACTTGGCTAAAAAAACAAGAGTTTTGCCTGCATGCGTTAGGCAACGATTTGTCTGTGAACGTTGCTGCAGCTTCAAATATCCTACTTAATTTTGAATTAACATGTGAAGACATCAGTGCGTTTGGTTGTTTTGTGTATTCAAGCAATAAGAAGGAAGTGCATCAAAATAGGAGGAGGCGTTGAATCTTGAAGCACGACGGCGCACCACTTCGTCGTTACTAATCTGTTTCTCACGAACTGACAGGGGAGGGGGGCCTGGCGAGCACCAACGGCTGATCATTCACATATTCCGAAAAATCAGAGTTAGAAATGTGGTTAGGATTAATTTTCCCCAAGCAGTAGATCTTCTCCGTAGCTTCCTTTTTCATGAAGATGTTTTACTTTTTGGTTCGAGGAATCAGAAGGAACAGCATCAGTTTGAAGTTGTAACTGAAAATTCGGGTTATATCCAATAGAGGCTGCAAATGCCGTACGAAATTGGAATCATTGAAGTGTTTTTCACAAACCCTTGAATGTTTATTTAAATTGTAGTTCTCTCTCCGACATTCGAAAATCCAGGCTTGCCTTGGCTTAGGGTCTTGGGAAAGCGAACATACAGTCAGTGCCGTGGCAAGGGTAAGTGAGGCCCCCCCCGAAATTTCACGTGGGGCCCCCCATACGCTATTGGCCTATTATTATGAATTGCAGTAAAAAG
>JGI24158J21664_10002020_pt1 | contig 23987 bp, 19 predicted proteins | sample Ectturendosymbi3_FD_21664 | JGI IMG/M metagenome (IMG submission 21664) | reverse complement strand
TGATAGTTTGTGCGTCACTTGTTGTTCATTGTTGTGCAGTTAAGAAGAACGTTATTGTTGCATCACAGTTATACGATGTTGCCGATGTACAGTTCACAGTAAAGTACACTGAGTAGAAAGTAGTAGACTCAGCCTGAGCCTAGTAGAGAGTAGACGAGTCACAGACTAGAGCTGCTGTTCAACCTTTGTGGGAATAAAGTAAAAACAATGTGAAACCCAACTTTTTACTATTTAGTCAAGTCAGATGAAGCAAAATAGCATATTTTCATATGTGAAGTAAAATAATAGCAACAGCGAAGGTGTGGACGGTAATGAGCAATGTAGTTCAAATGCAAAAGAGGCACCTGATNCGAAGCGGACCAAACGTAATTCAATTGCTAATACATNAGAAAATGGGACGACACATATTTCAGATACGGGTTCTTTTTGCCGGGTGACCAAATTCTGACTGTNGCAGCTAAATTCCAAAAATNCAAGAACAAGCGAGTCATTAAATTTATTGCTTTTTAAGTTCTGTAATAACTGTTCATTTGTTGAATTATCTAATAATGAAACACTTGATTTTGTTACAAGTAATTCATGCTTTTTAAATTTTTGTTATTGGGGTTCCATGACAAACGTGAAAGTATATCAGGGGTTCCTCGATGACAAAAAGGTTGAAGAGCACTGCGCTAATACCATGAGCAACTCCAAAGTTATTAAGTCAAAAATAAGTATAAATTTATCACTAGGTCAAAATTTATCGTTACAGTAGATTAAAAATTCTAGCAGCACAGTTTTTTCTCTTAATCGATATATTTTATGAAAGCAACAACAACAGGTAATACGTTTTTGCAAGTTTAGATAAATTTTGACGTAATACTGGTTTTTGCGACTTCTCACGTAATAATCTTGTTTTGCCCACTACTGGAGCAATTAAAGTACGCAAAGCGTGCTATGGTACTTGATGTTGAAGTTATAACAATGTAAAAGCTTTTCAGTGACTTCAGGAGTTTTTTTGACACTGGATATTTTTCTTGTGCGTTTGGACTGATTTTCTTCTATGGTTTGCTACCTCTAATTTCGTTGGGTCTTTCACACTTTTGACATTTGTTTCATTTCAAAAGAAAAAAGATATTCATCTTATCGCGTTGATGCTTTGTATTCCGCGTTTCTATTGCAAATGTAGGAAATCGATAAGCCAAATTTGTCAATTATAAAGTCAAAATTTTGGGGTCAGAAAATTGGTTGCCCTAGTGATTAGTTAATAAACTTAAAGAACGAGGTAAAGTTCAAAATCCAGGTTTCAAAGTAGTCTTCTTGCTTGTTTTTTTTTTGATTTGCTGAAATGTTTGTGGTTTGCTACTTCCACCTCTAAGTTACATTTCAGGGTTTGGCCATTTTGGGAAAATAAACAACGATGTTACACACATTTGTTGGAAACAAAGTTTTAAATCGCTATTTCTAATGAAACTGCGAAAGCAAACATACTGACAAGCGTCGAGCATTCCAGAGCAACAGCTTTCTCCGAACCAGACAAAAAGCAAAAATCTGTCCCTCTCATTAACTTTTCTGTTTACTTTCAGCCATTGCACGTTCAAATTTTATTACGAAATCGACGATAAAATGCCAACGTGTGTCCCTGAGTCAGAATAATTTCCTTATAGTTAGGACAAGTCAAACATTACTTTGCCCAAGAAAAATCTTTGGGTTGCTAACCCTTAGTAATAGTTTATGCAATACTAAATTGGGAAATCAGTATTATCGAAAGAGTTCCATAGTCTTAAAACAAACGATTTTGTAACAGTTACATGATATCATAACGATATGGACTTTTCAAGATTATCCATCTCATGAAATTACTTAGCAGTCTGTTCAGATGACCTTACAGTCAAAATGAACACCTCGTTCTAAATGTGTTCCTGATGTAAAGCTCTCTCTTAGATTGTCACTTTTACTAAATAAGTTGGTCAAAGCCATGTTACGTAACTCTGCTTAAGACATATTGACAATATTTTCATCACATGAAACCACAGCAGAGACACACCTGGCGTTTTTGTTTCCTTCTTAGTTAGTTCTGGTCTCGACTGATGTATAAATGTTTTCTTTACCACAATGGCAGGTTTTAGGTGCATGACAATTATCTCGACCAAATGTTTTTCTGGATATGAAGCATTGATAGGACTATGACGCAAGTTTGCAGAGAGTAGCACATGGGCACTGTCACTGTAAATTGGACTCGTTTACACCTAACACAAGCCTTCAAATACGTCATTCAAAGAGTGCTATCGCAATGGGTTTGTGACAAAGTTCAAAGAAGATCACATCCTTCATTCGGACCTTGTTAACAAGTTTCAGAAACGGTATTGCTGAGTAATATTGCGGTCAGCTTGCAAATACATGTGCTGATATAATTGTATCATTGAGAAATCATCAGACAGTGAAAAAAAACAGTCAATTTTCTCATATCCAACAACACAATTCCATGGCGAAAGCCAAACAATACACTCTGAAACAATAAGTTCTAAGGAATACTTATCTTCTCAAAAGAGCATCCTTCAAAAAAATTTTAAAACTATCTTACATAGAGCGAAGCAGCGTCACCTGGAAAGTATTCGTACTTTATCCTGTGGCAGTACAAAATGAATAAATTTATTTGCCAGCAGACACGAAGTCCATGGTACAAATCAGTGATGGAGTCTCGAGACTTGGTCTCCGTCTCGAGACTCATTTTTGTGAGTATTGGTCTCGAAGGTTTCAGGTCTCGTCTCGGTGTCGAAGGCTACAGGTCTCGCAACTTTTAATATTGCAAAGAAAGGTTTTTTTAAATTTCTGTAATTCAACGATCTTTTGGCTGTTGTATTTGCAGGTAGGCAACCAAAACATGTCGGAAAAATGCCAGAAATTTGAAAAAAATGAAGTCAGAAGTGATGACGACATTTTTTTTAATTCGGCAAAATGCACAAATTTTGAAGCATCGAGTCTCGGTCTCGACCTTCAAGTCTCGAGTCTCCGTCTCGGTCTCGGAATTTTTGATGAAGTCTCCGTCTCGGTCTCGAGATTTTAACCAGGTCTCGGTCTGGAAGGTTACGGTCTCGACTACATCACTGGTACAAACACACACTCTCTGCACAACACAGGTTAATAAAAACAGACAAAACAGAACGTTTTACAAGGGCAGTGGAAGCTGAATCACAGCGTTACAGACACTTTCTTAGTAAAACGTTTTGTAGCGGCGTTGGAGGCGGAACCACAGGGTTACAGACACATTCTTAACACTAATGTTCGCTAACCCGTAACACTTGGTACAACACTACTGCAGAGTAGGACGCTAATTCCTAAACTGGTCGAGACCAGATAAAGTACGAAGCGTTGCGGCATGACACGCCCTCAAACGAACAAGCACTGCAATGCCCGAGCACTCAGAAATTAAATAGTAAGAAAAGTTTGCTTTTAAAGTGTAACCAACCACAATATAACACTTCTTTGCTGTGTGATGGTATCGCAACATAACGCGTGTTCTCACAAGTTAGAAGTAATGAGCAATGCAGAAGCACATAGCTTTTTGAAGGCAATCTGTGTGAAACCGCCTTGCAGAAAAATTACTATTAAGTCTTTGCAGCAACTTTACATTGTAGGGTTCGCGAGCGCTCCTACCGGACTGCTCCGCGTTGTTTCTTCTGGTGCACAGCGTCTCATGCGGTTTTATACCTTGCGTTTTTGATGGCAAGGCTATTCACTCACCTGTGACGCTTGAATAGTGCTTAGAAGTTTTCAAATTGCATGCAACCGACATTCTTGTTAAACATTCATGGCGAACTTACCTTTTAAAGAAGACGGCAGTTATCCAAAAGACGTCGATACACAAATCAAGCGCTTTGCTGCAAGTATTATAAGCATTTTCTTGCGGCATTGCAATTGCTTGCGAAATTGCATTTGAGGTGAAACAGTCTAAAGCATTTTTTTGTTGGAAAGATGAGCTTGAAATATATTGTCACGGATACGAATGTGCAATGAGACAATGCCGAACAACAGACAACCGTTTTGAGTTCCAGCCACGGGCGAAACGTCACTCAGTGGTCAACCCGCAGCTAAAATCATATTTGCACAGCATGACGATCCTGAACTTCGCGAATCCGACAGCGTGGTTCCGTTTTACTATGTAGCCTGTCTTCGTCAAACGGGATTCAAGGCAAGCCTATAACTTCTTGGCATCTTACGGTTGACTGCGCGCCACAGCTGCTCAAAAGTTTTCTTTCATTCAGAGTTATGGCCAGAAACAAACATTTAAGAGAGCAAACGAACATATTCTTTGCCAGGTGCCACATCAGTGATAAGCAACAAGGAAGAGTTTTGTGGTTTTTGAGAACATTTTTGGACTGCTGAAAAAGGGCGTTTCAATTATTTGATGGCCTATAAAAGAACTTTCGCTGCGACACTGAAAACAAAGTAACAGGTAAACGCTTTTAGGTGGATCTCAGCCTGTTTAGCTAAAAGGATGAAATAAAATGCCTCAGAGGTCTTTCTAATGCGCGTCCGGCAGGAACGCCACTTCGGCTTGTCAAAATCTCGGTTTTAGATGAGTTCACCATAACCACGTTTATTGGGAACAGCGACTCGCTTATAAGTATGCATGGTATTTCGGGTTCGGACAGCGGTTATACTTTCCAAAGGTCAGACGCATAACTTCTATAACAAGTGTGCTTAGAGATGAGTATGGGGCGCCGTTCGTAAAAATATTATATCTGACAGATTTCGCACAAAAACTGCTATCTCTGCGCAGAGATAACTATATCTGCGCGCATTTAGAGATAGCAGTTTTTGTGCTAAATCTGTCAGATATAATATTTTTACGAACGGCGCCCCATAGAGGAGCATCGTAGCTAGTCAAACTGCGGCTATTTCGTTTTCTAGCCGCTGATGCTGCACGGGGGTTTCTGAGTTTTGTTGCCATTAATATCAACATTCCAGGACTTTATCTGGAGAAACGTTTTATTTATTAATGTTAGTGCTAGATGTAGGCGTTAAGAGGCAAAATCGGAAAATGAAAATTTATCATTAAATTTTTTCCTTTCATAAAATATTCTATTTCCCATTTGTGTTCTCATTCAACATTTGCGCAAAGCAGATGCTCCATACGTGCAGCAAAGCAGACGTCATTAGATTTGCAAAGAAAGCAAAGAACAAAGGCTGTGCTTACGACAGTCAGATTGAAATCAGAGTTTTTTTATAGCCGGAAGACATTCACCCGGTACATTATTCTGCTGATTTTCCTCAATTTTACTCGTTTTGTGACACAAAATACCCAACTGACACGGAGCGTTGTGTTCGCTCTGAAAATAAATGAAGAAAACCGCAAAGATTTCTTTTGGCTGAAACAGGTGAAGCAAAGATAAAGCAGCAGAAGTCGGCAGTAGTGTCTGTAGCTTATAGTATATCCTGTTCCGTCAAAGCGGATTATGTCGATTGTCATATTCTGATCTGACGACTTATCTGATTGAAATCGCTCGAAATTGACAAAATGCACAAATCAGCGAGCATTCCTGATGATCTGAAAGGACTGCAAGTAAGTCTTTAGGTTTTGTGAACTTGCAAACCACTAATAAGTTCCAATGTATTCTTGCCAAATTATTATCAAGCAAATAGTTTTTTTACCAATAGAACCGGTTGGTCTCCGATATCGTCTCAAGCTGTAATCAAAAGTTTTCGTCACTCAGCAAACATAGAGAAAACTACTTAACCACTGTCATAGCTAAAATTTTGCGTGACATTGATTAGAAGCATTTCATCAAGATAAAAAATTGTTCATTCACTTCTACTGTTGGTTTCTGAGATCGTACGAACGTTTTTCAGTGATGTTGATCTTCGTTTCAGTTTTGCTAATCGGTGTGATCTGCTCGTAAACTGTCACTCTAATTGTGCTTTACGATGTAGATGCAAAATTATCACCAGCCAAATCTTCGTGAAGTTTTTCCCTTCTCCTGTTGAAACATGTCCTCTTCTTTCAGATAAATTGTGACTGTAGTCAAACATGTCATCACGTAATGAGGCATGTGTTTTGAAGCAGACGTTATTTGTGAAAATCTTTGTTAGGCCCAAGTAAACTAGAAGAAATGTGCGGAAAGAAATTCTTTAAATGTCGTTAGCAGCAAGGCGTTAGGTAGGACTAAAATTACTGTCGTGATGGTTCCTACAACAGGCAGCAAGGGCGTAGGTGTTATCTCACTGCCCAGTCGTTCTTGTAACACTACACCATACAGCTCCGTGTCCCTTGTGTACGGGTAGCTAGCACACAAAAGTGACGGTATGCAAAGAATTTTCATTCGTGAGGAGGCACTAAGTTTTTCGAATGACACTGTTTGTGTGGTAAACGTCTGTCACGAAAACATCAACACAATGCGCTACTTCAATGAAAGAGTGCATCGGAAGAGCCCATGGCCCACATTTGTTGCACAAACGTAACAGAAAACTATGGGCACGATTCTGTCTGACATCACTGCTATGTGAATGCGTAACGGGCCCCAGCGTATACTACACTCTGGAAAACGTGGCAACTTTTAGCACTTTAAACAAGCGCATTTTCATGGTGAAAAAATTGCTCTCTGCTAAGCTGTCTTCATCGACAAGCGTTTCCTGGCAAAATTCAGCATTGCCAACATTGTGACAAACGTGTTACTTCAATGTTTTAAGTGCAGAAGAACGGAAGTGTAAGCTGCTACTGCGATTTTACCAAAAAAGAAAGGATAAGTCAGTTCAGTGATGAGTTTGCTGCAAAGCAAAATTAATAACCCATTCTTGAATCGTCATATGCCTCTGGTGTTTGAGCAATGCGGTGTTTGCTTTGCACGGCGTGTTGTCGCTGAATCACCCTTTAAAATACAATCATTTTATCGGTGTTTTTGGTAATTGAGTAATTTCGATAACCTCCAAATAATGAACAGATATAAACTTGGCTCAGTAGTTCCAAGTATTTTATCTTTGGGCATCACTGTTTTGTCCTTACGCAAGGGTTGAAATGCACAAGGCATGCAACATGTTTTATGCTATTGTGCCTTCCTTGTGACCAGAGTTATATTTGTTTTTTTCCTCACTCTACCGTGGTCATACACTGCATTTGATGCAGCCAACTGGAACGGCAGCTGTTTGCTTACCTTGAAAGATCTAAGAAGACTTGGGCCTTAGGTAGTGACGTATCTTGATCGCTATTGACGTCATAATTGCCCGCCTTTCAATGTGAGCCGATTTGAACAATAGTTTCATCTGATCCCAGCAGCCTCGCACTTGAGTGACGACGCACCTTGTGAGAGCTTGAGTCGCTGACAGTTCAATCAAGTTGTGGAACAGATAGTTAGTCAAGTCCGGATGAGAGAGACCACTCTTGAGCCTTGCTGTTTACGCGCCCTGAGGCATTTCTGCGACCTGCTACTGTACCGACAAGGCTCCCTAGCTGTGCCCCAAATACATGACAATTCCGGGAGTGGGTGGTGCTTCGACTGGAGAAGTTTTTGAACTGTTGAGTATCTGTTGCTTCTTCAGTAAGCCCAGTGTGGCGTGTCTTCCGTAATATCGTAGAAACTGCTCTAACTTTTTCTCAAATGCGGTTTTTCTTACAGCAGATATAAGAATAGTGGTGTATGCAAGATAGAGATATGGTGAGGATTATTAAACTGCGAGAAAAATAATGACAAGCGTAGAAAACGCTCAAAATACTGACACGTGGAAACAGCGTAACACAATCCTCTAAATACGCAAGTGGATGAAGGAGGCTGCAGGTCTTTAATTTACATCAGGTGTGCTGTTTCATTTGCTAGTTTGAAGAGTTTGCATATTTCATAAAATGAGGTGTCCTGCTGCAATTCTTGCTCAGCTGTACATGTCTTTAATGAATATCTGTGCAGTGCAGTATCACGTCCCTTCAAAGCTGAAGCTTGTCTGCATCGGCAGCAGTAACGTTTAACAAATCTGTTAAAACGGCCTTTTACTCAATGAATTTAAACAAATATCAATGTCATGAAGCAACTAAGTTTTGCAATTTCATCCCCAACTGCTGCTTTGTATGATTTCAAAACTTGCGATACTGATTTCTGATTTCACCAACATTTCAATCACTGAACAGCTGTACGTATGCAGTGAATATGCAGCAGTATGCCTGCTTTGCATAAATCAGTTGTTGAAAATAAATTGTTAAATTTTTATCACAGTACTTGTTCAACAATTGCATCAAAGAGTATTCTGCAGATCTATTTGGCGTCTTCTGATAATGCCAAATTTTTCTCTTTACGTATAGTTTGATATTTACTTTAGATCAGGCAACGTTGTTTTGTGCAACAAGTGCTGCATTTCTCTTGTCAAAACAGATTTGGACAACAGGTAATGCTCAATTCAACAGGATTGGCATGTGATTTAATATGTGATCAGCAATAAACTTTCTTAAAACAGATGTTTTGCTCAGGACAGAACACGATTAATTGAAATGATATGTCAATCGCTGTTCAAATCTAAATTTGTTCAGTCTAGGTTTGATGATAAACTGTATCCTGTACTCAGGTTGACACTTGTGGGAGACTGATTGGCCAATCATTTTTGCACTAGAGCCTTCGATTTGCCACGGTGAGGTTTGCACACATGACTCGGAAAGGTTGTCCTTCTTTAGTGCAATGACTAAGTACAATGTTCCATTCTTATGTTGAAAGCTGTTCACTGTCCATGTTAAAATTAACAATCGCTTTTCAGTTGTAGGTGTTCCATGAAATTCACAGGCTTGCCCATGGACATCCAATGGGACGGTGGACCAATCGCAAGTAATTTTAACGTCATATAGCAGGAATTTTCTGAAGCTGAATACCATTTTAATATATGCTGACAAGAGTCACAGCACAGTTAGTATTAGATGTAGATGTTCAGTGCCATAGTGTAGTGATGCAAGGCCCTTAAAAAAGGTTGTTGGACTCATGAAAAAATGGTCACCCAATTTTTATTGCATGCCTATTGGGGTTTTGGAGTGCCACAGACACGATCCTGTAGAGCAGTGGCTCCCAAACTTTTTCTGATCGCGTACCATTTGTGGTACGTCAACACGTATCACCTTGTTCCAGAAGTCAGTGTGCCAAATATAATTCGATCAAAAGTTTGGAAAACCATAATTGACACAAATACAACATTAAGAAAATGACTATGAGAAAATATTATGGCCAATTTTAGAAACCAACAAGGGAAGTAGGCTACACAAAAATTCAGGAATTTATGAACAGAACCCGACAGGTAAAAATTATAGCTGTGAATATATTTTATTGTGAAGAAAAACAGAAAATAGGTCTATTTGTGTACCACCTTGAAGGCCTTAGCGTACCACTACTGGTACGCGTACCACAGTTTGGGAACCACTGCTATAGAGGCTCGACATTAGACATGCACATGATATAACATACCTCGTATTACTAGTTTCGTGGGGATCCCATTGGATCGGACAGTCACAAGTTGCCATGGGCTGGAATAGGGTGGGTCAGAAACCAACAGACTAGCCCGGGAAGTCAGGTGCAATCAACACAGTGTCTTTTATCTGAATTCGCGCTGAGCTGAACTTTTGATCGGTGTTGTCACTGAAATAATTTACTAAATATCAACTGTTATGCGAAACATCTTGTCCAAACACGGAGCACGATCTTTCTTCTGTTTTGCAAACAGTTCATTACCGCCTTGTGTTGCTCTATGCATGGTTTCACTTGAACTGCAGTTCGAACAGTGCCTCAATACAGGAGAAACGGAGCATGCTGAATATAAAGTTCAGAATGTGTTAGTGTTAGTTTTTCTGCTGCAGTTCAACTTCTTTCACGTGCAGTGTAATTTACCGCCTTGAAAAATCAGCTATTAATACACTAATTTGTTTCTTTTGTTATGGAAAGCAATTGAAATAATTCAAGAAAGTTAGTTTTCAAATCCAAGAAAGTTCACACCAACCTATAACGTTTTCACTTCGCTTATAAGTTTTATTGTAGTTATTCTTACATTTCACAGCACATAAACTTTGAAAACAAAATATACGGACGTTTCAGCAGTTTCAAGCCAATCATATTTGGTTTGCTGTTCTTAATCCTCGTTTAAAAAACTTCATCGTTCTGAAACACATGGGAAATCGTAAAAGTTTTAACTGGATGCAGATTCACATAGAAATGAAAAAAAGTTATGGCAGTGGCAAATTTTTTAACATTTCCAGTTTTTTTATCGCCAATACACACTGTGTATTTCTTGTTGCAACCCGGGATGATTACGACGAACGTGACGTAATAAATAGTGCTGGCTTATGAACAGCGCTCTGGCTGCTTTGAACTTGGATGCTTTATTGGTTGTAAAATACATGGATGCTTTATCGGGCTTATGCGTCACGAAACTTTTCGAAAAGCATAGGGCACATGCCTCCGCACACAGATACGACTTAATTGTAAAAAGTTAGTCAGTTTGCACGAGTAAAATACAAGCAAAATCTTAATTATTGTTCAATCCAATTCTTTTACCAAGAAAGTTACGTTAACGCTTGTTTCAGCGTTTGGTCAAAGATCTAATATATCAATTTTGCTTTTATGAGAAACTGTAAAAATTTTGCTTGACATTTCCACAATTGTTTGCTGGTACAGACGTTTGAAAAAGTGTTTTTACGAAATAAACAAAGCAGTTCGTTTTTTTTCCCTGCAAAGAGACAGTTACAGCTCTTCGAAGCCTAACGGAAACAACATCAGTATGTTTTCATGCCGTTTGGCCAAGGCTGGTCTTTGTAGGTAATCAGTGATCTGCGAGAATAAATGTTATGCGGCTATGCTAGGACACGGCTCCACAACCTTGACGAAGGGAAATCCCACACTTCGCTGTACCAGAGATGTGTTGGCCGGATAGGGAAGGAACTTCGAGCTTGGCGAAATCGGAAAGGGGTCAGATTCAGAGACGCGCTGCGTCAGCGGCTTGAACATGACGAAGTTGTGTTACCTGCCCTTACTTGCTCGAATATCGTGCTTACGTGTTAACATTGTAGTGACAGAGCAGTAAAAAGCTGCAAGCTGCAACTGGTTGCTGATGGCAGAAAAGCCGCAACCTCACACCGAGCTTCAACTGCGCTCACGAACAGGTCAGCAAAGAACCCAAGCTCACAGCGCGATCAAGCAGTCAAACGCAGGTTGACACTAGCAGCTTCTCGCCGTACTGATATTGGCGACTCTGCTTACAAGGCGTTTAATCGCACTGTTGTAAATAGATAGACAGTTATCGGTGCTTCCGATCGCATTTGAAACAGGTAGTGTACGAACGTCAGAACGAGTCTTGTAGGCTTGCTTGACTTGAAACTGGAAAGTTATTTGTTTTACTTTATTTTAGAACACATGTTGTGTATAATATGGCTTAGTATAAGAAAACAATGAAGCAGAAATTCTGAGACGTAGCAAACCACAGGATAGGTGCTACTGTAGTTGGTGCATGCAGAGCAGACAATACAGAAGATGAACAAACACTGAAACAGCACACCGGCAAATAGTGCATTCGAACATCGTCATATAAAAGCGTTACACAGTGGGACAAAAATCGAGAATTGTAAAAAACATCCGACAATTTGAAGTGGTCGGATAAAAAAGTTAGATACATACAGACTGTCTAATCAAGCTACCACATGTCCTGACGAAATAGTCACATGCATAGATTTTATGTAAAATTGAGATTTTTGGTAATGCAGTTGGTAGGTATGATTATAACTTCACAGTCGAATTAATAAGTGGCAGATTTTCGAAACATGATTTGCTTTCGTGTTCTTTGCACTTTATTAAGTCGCACATTCAAAGGTTTAGATAATGTTGAACACGTGAATAATCCAGTAAATGAATAGTCCAGTAAACTCATATTCAGCATTGATGAGAATATTTTTTGTGCCTCATTATTAAAGTAAACAACTACGTTAATTGTCGTGCTGGCTTTTACAAATCGTTAGTACAGTTTCTGCAGCATTTACGTCTATTGAGCGGGTACTTTAAATTCAAGCATAGCTCAATATAAACACTGGATGTGAGGCTGCTTTTTGCATCCTTATTGTGTATCAAAGCAAACTCTTCCCAGAATAGCAAGCATGAGCTTAAGCAAAGTATGACGTACATGTTCGCTCAAGCATTGTTTCGTTGTGTATTAGCTGCACCTTGTCCAGCTAAATTAAATATATCCAAAACACACTTACAAAACTTGTTTATATATCTACAGTAGTAGATGAAGATCGCAGAAGTTTCTTCTTGTGTCTAGACCAGCTATGTCCAGCCCGCGGGCCGCATGTGGCCCAGTCGAAGGTTTTGTGCGGCCCAGTTTAGGTTTTCGCTGTAGTAAAATATCCTATATACTGACAACCTGCCCTTATTTTGATAATGTTGATTTTGATATTTTTGATGCAGGTGTTGTGTTTTTCAGTGCCAATTTATCACGTCTTTTACCATTGCAGTTGGGATTCGAACGCTTTCAGCACATTTGCTTGAGCTACATTTAGTTTGCTAAGATCAAGGTTAGCTATTCAACATGCGGCCCTTGGTAAGGCAGTGACATAATTGTTGGCTCCATAAGCCATTTGGGTTGGACATGGCTGGTCTAGACTCTAGAATCTGGGGAAAGCGTAGGCATATTATTGAACTTACTAATATTTTTTCAGCATAAACCTAGCGAACATTTTACTGTAAAACATTAGGCAAACCATTGCGTATTTCACTCTTCAAACTTTTTCTGCGCAACCAAAGCATTACGTAGAAGCTGAACTTCATGCTTGTTTGGCTATCGTTTCTTTCACTTGTCTCCAAAAGTTCTCCACATGTGTAAAGCTAGAAAGAACTCAGTCTTAATTGGTAATGGATTTTACACTGATAAGTGAGTCAAATTATATAACCATAGGTTTTGTAGTTCTGCTTGATGAAAAGCAATTATTTAGTTGTATTTGTGTGGAAAATAACTGCAAGATAAAACAATCGATAAGTCACACATTTACTGGAAATTGCAACAGATATTTGGCATTTATACTTCGATTGGTTTTGACGTACACTTGTGCGTCCACCATATTATTAGTCACTAATTTTAGAATGATTGGTTTTTGCATTTGGAGAATGATTATTTTTTAGAGTCTCCACATAAAGTGAAGAAAAACTTCAAAGAGTTGGTGTTTCGGGGTGACTGCGATGTTGTTTTAGTTTTCCTGATTAGAAGCTAAGGTTTTGTTTGGCATTTTGATAGACACCCACTAATAATTGCACATTTGATATGCTGGCATCAAATACCGTGCGATATAGTTCACCACGCCGAAGCTGTTTTTGTGTGTATCTTGAAGTAGTCTTGTAATTTGGTTAAATTAGCGCCACATTCAATTTAACGCCTCTTAACGATGGCAAAATTCAGCGTCAACAGCGATAAATTCTTAGAAAATTATTGATCAGCGACAGATTTCGTTTAACTGTTTCTACCACTGATTTCAAGTTGATTTAATATTTTTAATGCATATTGTTATCTGTCCCGTACCTTCAGCTTCACTTTCAAAACTAATTTCACAATTTTCATAGGTTCTATACATTATACGTAAAACTTTTAATTTTTTGTTCATTAAATTTCTAGCATACCTTGTTGTTTTGTGCTTCGAGAGGCGGTGTCCCAAACCAAATACTGTTGCTCACTTAAAGTCGAAAATATTTCGTTCCTCCCAAACTTTTGGGTCGGCTACGCCACTGCAACTGTTACGTACAACTATGTTTTCTATAAATACCACAGCAACTCAAACTCATCCGAAGCTGGCAAATTAGACTGACTTTTACAAGTGGATTTATGGCTGAAGCGAACTACTTGGAACGTCGTGACATCAAAGCGCGGTGCTTGGGAATTCGACGACATCGCCATTTTTCAGTGCTTTCCGTTAAAAAACTGTACGGTCTCTGAGTTGAACCTCCCTTGTTTGAGTTATTGGCCTTTTGTCAGAACAACGTGTTTTAGATGGTTTTAGTTGGTCATGAAGCTAGATGCTCAAACTGGGAATATCTAATGAGCAACGTACAAAAGCTAAAGACACAAATAATCGTCAAATTTACTGGCTAAAATTTTTTTGGTTGAATCCGGCTGGTCTAATTTGTGGCATCAGGTTACCCGACAGTTGCTACAGTGGAAATAATTGAAGCGTGAAGGTGATTGTACAGTGCAAAGCTATACCGGAGAATAAAGCGTGGACCGATTTTTGGACGTGTGCGTGTGTCGTGAGTTGCCGCGGCATTATCCATTACTTTTAGTTGTTCGCAGCATTTCGTCATAAACTTCCATTGACGTCCTTCGCACATTTCCATGTATTAAGTCTCCATTTAAAGACAAAGAGATTTTTACAAATGTTCTGAGTCTTCACTCAAACACGGTGCTTATTTTCACGCTTCGCATCGTGCGTAGCAAAAACACTCCAGTGTCTGGGGACGAAATGTCCTCCTAAGGGCAGTGAGGACGGCATCTATGACGTCGAATCACACAACAGCAGGTTTGCGATGCACACCACTGGGTCAACTAACTTCGCTCAGAAACTGGCGTATACTTTAACCCCTGGTTTCGATATTTTGCTGTGTAGCTTTTGCCTACGATTGTGGTGCACCAAAAATTTTTATTTTTTTTGATTCTATAATAATATTTAGTTTAACTTTGTAATTTACGCACGGCAGGTGAAAGACAGTTTTCTTCTGTGGCTTCATTTTTTTTCAGTAAGCAAGGTAGTACAAACAGTCGTGGTGGTGGAAATACAACCACACCGGGATCGTGAAATTTTGGAGCGGTTTTTGCTTCATATGCTTGAAAACGCTATCATCGCGCATGACCAGAATGCATTGTTCACTGCATTAGTAATTTTGCCTCTAAAGAAATCTCCCTGTTTGATTTTTGTGTAGAAGAAATCTCTCCCTAACATTGTAAGGCCGTGAGAATTTCGGGTAAATAGCAAACATCATTTCATCCACTTCCGGCCGTGCAACAAGGTGGTTATTCCAGCTTTCAACAACCGCTATGAAACGATTGTGTTGGAGGCGTTTCAAAATAGCTTGAAGTTGCATGACTGCGTGGCAAATTTGTGACAGATTTCAACATATTAGTATTCAAAATACTTAGGTTCGTAAGGTTAAGACAAAAAACCGTTGACGGTATCGATAACAAGATGGTGGTGCTGGGAAGTTTGTTTGGTGATTTCAGATCGAAACATAGAAAAGAGTTTTACCGGTCACGAGCTTTCGAACTATTCGATTTTATCGCATCAGCGAGCAGCGCCTTAGGTTCCTTTTTTAACTGAGGATTGTCCATACGAAAATTGATCAAGGCCTGGTGCTTGCTAGAGCTGTCCTTGCGCCACAAGTTGGTCAGAAGATTATTTGCTTCATTTGCTGATGTATTTCGTAAATATTGGCATATTACATGTGTAAAAAAGAAATGAAATTTAAAATTAAACTCTAAATTACAGGGGGCAAAAGAAACGAAATGCAGAAATATGTTGCATACTTCATCTTTTTTAGTTATAGTCTACCGATTTCGTTTACCCAGAGTAACTGTGAAACAGCATTGCCCGAATTTCACAACTACTTTGATTTCACCTCTGACAGGAGTTACTTCGAGTGTTTTGCTGTCATGAACCTTGTATTTTTGATGTGACTAAGGCCCACTTTTTATGTTTCTTTTATAGCAATTTGGAAACAGCTTAGTGTTAGTTGGTAAAGCGTAATTCAGCTGAAACGCAGGCACAAAAGCCATGCTTCTTACATTTTTCCCGGTAAATGTATTCAAGTTATCATTTAAGTCTAATAAGTTGCGTCTTGTGCAATCTGATTAGCGTGTTGCATTTTAAAACATACCACTTGTCCCACATTCCTCTAATCTTTTTTAAAGTCTAATCTAAAGGTATTAAAAGTATATTATGGATATCTCGTTAAAAATGCTCAAGCACTTTGATGTTTGATTTTTAACTTGACACGTTGTCGTGAACCCTTGAAGTGCAGCGTACATACCTAACGCTGGCCGTATCCCTAACATGTATGCTTTAACATGAATAACCCCAGATACGACGCAACACTTTTAACTTTTTTCACGAGTGTGCAGGATTGAGATACGTATTTTTATGAAAGTTAGTATATACACTTTCAAGAAAGCTTCGGGCGAGTTGCAAACAGTATGCAGGTGTTAATAGAGACAGTCAGCAGTAAAAATCACCGTTCCTGTTTACAGCAAATAGTTCAGGAAATTAAAAAATATGCGAGTTGTATTCTTGACCTCTTCGCAGTCTGCAGTTTCCCTGCGCTGATGTTCACGCTTCATCGAGCACGTTCAAGTACGTCGCTGCAACCGAATGTGTGAAGCGCTGGCTCAGTTTTGGTGAATCCGAAGGATCCCAGAGCTATTTCGCTCGACGCGGAAAGAAAATGCAATTAACAACACTACCCGCACTGCTTTGCGTTTCTTTTTCACATTTACAACAGAAAACTCATGAGTAGATTGAAGGTGCTTCCATTGCGCGTTCCGTCATGCCCATACGTAAGGTCATTCAAAGCTTGGTAAGCGCTCGATAGCGAAAATCGGTCAAAGCTGCCTTGTTATTATAAGAGAATAGCAGCAAAGCCGAGAAAAAGTTTCGAAAGTGTACTTACGGTGACCTTCATAGGTGAGACTCTCCACAAACAGCTTGTTGTTCTTATCGCCGTCGATCTAAATCATTGGCGCGGGAATTGTGTGGCTCTGAAGATCAGTCTCAGTTCGCGCCCTGCTTCAGATGCCAGTCGCTCGTTGTCAGTTTTCAGCAGTGACTATAACGAGCACGAGACTGAAGTGCGTCTATCATAACAACGCTGTAACAGCTTATGCTATAAAGTACGCGTGACGGATGGGGCGGATTGTGTCAGGTTGATATTGTTCTATCCGACGCTAAGTAGATGTTTCAACATGTTTGGGGGGAGTTGTGACGAATATTTGCTTCGCAGCCTGTCTGCGGCTGACAACAAAGTAAGTGTATTGACATGAAGGCTTGTTGCGTAGTCACTAAGAAAGACAGTAAATTCAGAAGTCTTTTGCCGTAGTTAAGTCAAGTGTTGTGATGCGTTGCTACGAAATCTGAATGACTTGCGACTCTTGAGTGCACGAACTGAGCTCAACGTGTGTTAGTGGTGCAAAGAATGGATTTACTATTGGTTGCGATAAGCAAATACATATTTGTTTATCGTACACTTAATGCGTTAGGAATCAACACTTACCCCACCTGAGCCATTACCACGTATGTTTGTAAGAAAAACGTTTGCTGTTGGCAGAACTGTTTGATAAATTGCCATTCTTAAGCGGTGAAGGAATAGACTTTTCAGAGCGAAGGAAGTTGATATTCCTGTGAACTTTCGAGATACGGTCTATAAGTAACGTGTCGTTGACTTTCTTCATTTCTTCAGTTTTGGAATAAAAAAATTAAAAAACTTAATAATTTGTTGATGAAAGCAAAAGGAGCTTAAAACACTGTTTCCAACTTTATGTTTGCGCCCTCCTAATTAGCAAAAACTCTGCCCGAAGCATTGGACTATTGCCAAACGTGATAAGTAGTTTGTGTTGACTGCTGCTCGTTGTAAACTGTTACTTTTCTCTCAGTGCTTTGGTCTTTAACTTTCGTTGATATTTTCCGCTGTCTCAAACTTTCAAGTCCCTCGTCGTCTGTCTGATTGCTATTGACATTGAGATGATTGGAATAAGGACCTTTTGTAATGTTGTTGATACACAAAAAACTCCGACAAGAGCCGTGTAGGGATGCTTAACGTAGTCTTGAGGGTTTCGAGCAGCTATGGACTATAGTGCTGAGTGGCACAAGGTCAAAATATGTGAGTCTTTAGTGCCACAAAGCACGTCATTTAAGAGAACATTCTACCGAAACAAGCTTGTTTGTCAGCACCTGAAGCTGAAGGACACAGGTAGCAAATATTCTATTGCAGTTTTTTCGTGAGCGCTCAACTCTCATTGCTGTGACTGTGATTGTGTGGCTGGTTTGCTACTGGAGCGTATCGCTTACAGGAACAGCCTAAGTTTGCCGATAAGGCACAATCCAATCACAATCAAGATTCGCTTTTCTGAAAGTGCTTGACAGCAACATTTATCCACACAATCACAATTGAATGCTTCTGCAGATGTTCGGAAAACTGGAGGCGTTTTTTTTACGTTGTCACCCCTGACGGTGTTACTGCTACCTTTCATATGCAGTACTGAGAGTTTGTTCCTAAGTTGAATGAAACGTCCTAATCGTTTTCAATGACACAATTACACAAGACTTTTCTGGCAAACGTGAAGCTTGGGCGATGGAGATTTGAATCAAACTTGTAACAAAGCTTCAAGGAGAATTAAAAAAAACTTTATCTTGAAATCAACTTTCCACATATTCTTTTATCTCTCTTTTGATTGATTCCGCGCAGGCCATTTACTAAAATACTGCTTAAAACAATGTTTTTCTGTACACGACATTTCTTAGCGAAGTAATGAGGGTGGTTATCGAGTCCAGTGGCACAACTAATCGCTATTTTAACCTGTAAGATCCCACGTCAAAAAATATATTCAAAATAATTCAGCGAAATTATGTTTTGTAATGGCTGTTACCGCCTTGTTAGTTAGTCGGACTGTTCTTGCATTTTTCCTACGTTGCTCTGACGTCTCTTTCACTACCTTACACTGTTGATATTCAGCAGCGGTGACGCTACTCGAGTCAGCTCTTTTGGAAGGAGATACGTGGTGCTCTTCGCCTTCGTGGCATGTTCAATCAAATGCTTTGTTATTATCGGTGAAACAGTTATTTCTACATTGTTTTTACTATAAACCGTAAATGTTACTTTTTCAAAAATTCAAAAAATCAGATACAACCTACACAAGTGTCAAATTATGAAACTGTTTGTGCACATTCAAACAAATCGTACGTCTTAGTTTTGGTGAAGGTGTAGAATAAAGGTCCCCAACCTTGGCCCCTCAGATGGATTTATGCAGCCTGCGGTGTCATATTGAGTTTAGATTACAACGCGGCCATCCATACCGCTTGTTAGTCACATGGTCAGGAACAATTATCAAAACGTTTTGCAATTTTTGTTTTGATTTTGATTCATGTTAGACTTATGTGATTTTAACGCGGACATTATTTTATCGTACTTATTTGCAAGAAGAATAGATCCTGCAGTAATTATTACCTTTTCTTAGTGTTTTGGTTTACATGTCTAAAATCCACAAAATTTACTTTTAACTGTACTTTCTTCTTATTTGGAATTTAGCGTCCTGTGTTGGGATCTTGCCTCCCGTCTAAATAAATGAAGACCCCTTACCTAGAAGCTCAATTGAAAGATCGAACGAATGGTAGCATGAGACATGGTAGCAAAGTGTTAATTAGTCCAGCTGCTTTATATTTCATTATTAATGAAAAATGAATCAGGAGTACTACAGGAACTGAAATTGATTCACGCTGATGGCCTCTCCGATAATAAATCGAAAGGTAGTAAATTGACGACTTGTAACACACCTACCCTTGCAATTACAAAAAAAGTTGCGTTAACATCAATGTGGCCGCTAGACAACCAATACCCGGGAAAAATAACAAAGACGTGGCACTACCAAATTGAAGGATGGCAAAGTAATTAAAAATAGAACAAAGAATTTGATACTTCATGCAGTTCCTTCAAAAAATTTCTTCGGGAACTTGACCCAAGTTTGCAACAAGTAAGCAAAAACATGAACACTACAAAAATATCTGATACAAGTATAATGAGAGGCCAATTGTTGAACAAGTCGCTGTTTTTACCTTAATGTTTGTTCGCAAAAGCTGACCAACTGGCATCTACGAAAATGTTGGTGCAGCGCGATTCACACAAAGTGTTCTCCGTTTTGCAGAACTTTCTCCGTTCAAAATAGATTTGTGACATCTCTTCTAACATAAATGAAAACTGAATCAACCCCCGTCGCCATTGCACCAGATGAAACATTCGTCTTGTTCTGGTTTGCTCGGTTGAAAACGCGGTTTGTTTGAAAGGAAAACGCACTGTTATTCCGCCCTTCAAACATCACCCACTTATAAGCAGAGCGCAAAAACGAAAAAGTATCTTATGTGCAGAAACCCCACTATTTATTTCATCTTTTACCCTCACCGCCATACATAGCACGAACAATGCTGGATTGTCACATGCGCGAAATTACTACCCTGGTCATTTCTTCTGAAGCTTTAACAACATCATCCGCAAAGCTGTGTTCCGGTCGAGATCGGATATCGTATTTTGCCGGTTTGGTTATCAGCTGTAAGTTGTTATTGCTCGTCATTTGTTGATCCCTGCTGCTCCAGTAACGACAGCGATGAAACACTAAACAAAACCATGTTGTTGTCTTCTGCGTCGCAGCTGTACGCCTCGAGGAGCAATCGCTGATATTTCAATAAAACCTTTTCATGCTTGTTTATTGTTCACAAGCTTGTCAATATAGTGGATGATTGCAAGAACAATAAGACATTCTTCAACTTATTTTCCAGGCCCACTCTGTTCAGAAAGAAAGTGTCAATGCGGAAACTTTTTCGATAAGCACAGCAGTTACATGCAGTTATGATGTTTTCCACTTAGCTTTAATAGCAAAAAGAAACATCCAAGTTTTCACCAGTATACAACTTACAGAACATATTTAACGGCTTTGTAGTGGGGGAGGATTGTCTTTCATAAGGGAACCAAGATACCCGCCTATTTCAGTGATATATTTGGTTTACCGAACTTTAACCCACGTAGACGGGTAACCACGTATGCATCTAATCGTGGAAGTGGACCACCGTAGAGACCTTCATCACGGAAAACACTATTCGACTCCAAAGCGAGCCCGACTCTAATTTTAAAATATCACTTAAGTGAATTGTTTTAGGTCATCCGTTTTTACGATTATAGTCTGTAGCAGATTTATTGTGTGAGACTATATATACCGATGTATTTAACGCAGTCGGGTGCAAAAAACATTAACTGAAAAAAGAAAAACGTCCTGATTGGGAGGTGCGGAAGAGCTAAGTGAACAAACGTCCTAGTAACATGCTTGTTCAAAAATACAAGCAGTGATTTCACAAAAGTCTCTGTACGAAATCAAAATAAAAATGGCTATATTATAAAGGAAAAACAAAGCAGGAAGGGAATACGTAAAATGAAACTACGGTGAATACGTTGCTACCACCGAAAACACAAGGTTAGGATTTAATATTCTTCACTGCCAAAGACGTAACGGAGTGACAAAGACCGTTTCACAGCAAGCATTTTATGGATTTGGTCTTTCTTTGGCAACTGTTGACACACGACTAGCCTCGTCTTCAAAGCCTAAACGCGTTTGCCAGAACACGGAATTGATTTTGCACCTGCCTATTCGGCTTTGATAGCTTTGCGGTAGCAAGGTTTTTCGCCAGTCATTGCAAGCGTGCTTCCTTGTCACTTGCCAATGTCATGACGGTGAATCAGTATTGAGATTAAGATAAGCTTTGTGGCCATGCGCTTATCTTTCGCAAGGAATAGTATCGATTTAAGCTTCGAAGTTTAAAGTGTTTTGTTTCGACTTTACTTTCGGCCTCGCAAAATTATTAAGTTGTCTCGATGTTGGCCTTGGTACCGTAAATTTCTTCTCTCTATTTTGCTTCGCAGCCAACGAATTGGTTGGATCCGGTTCGGTATGTCTTCATCTCTGCCTCGAATATTTGCCTTTCCTAGGTCGTTTCAATCACCACAAGTTATTTCACATGGTTGACACCAAGCAGCGTTTCCTTTTTTGTTGCTGGAAAACTTTTAATGCGAAGTTGAATAACGTCAGGTCGAACTTATTAAAGCGGCAGAATAAAAAATTGGTAACTTCGAGAATGGCGTGGTGTTCGATATGACCTACTGCTTCACATTGCTTTGCATGTAAGTCTTATGACATGCACCACTCAGCACTAATCGGAGAGAATATCTATCCATGATTGAGACGCTGGTTAAGCCTCAGTGCAACTAGAAAGAGAATTATGAAACTTTTTTCGAAAATAATTGAAAGAATTTGCTCACTTTCTTTTCATTCATAGACCACATGCAATCGGAGACCACGTTTAGAATAAAGATGAGAGAGCGCATGTTGAACAATCCACTGCAGTTTCTGAATGCAAACGTTCTCGAGGCGGTTCTCTGATTCGACAAACCCAAAGCAACTTGAAATTTCGCCTTGATGAGCACAATTCGTGAAATCTAATAATCACCAAACTAATGATGTCGTCAAACATTTATTTCACATCCAAATCTTTTCATGGACTAGAAAAATCAGGAAACTTTGTCTTTTGGTTTCAATCAGCCCAGCGAAATGTTAAATTGCAGAGACACTTCTAATCAAAGAACAGCAATCCGAGATCAACGTAGATTTTTCCACACATTTAAACGTTTTCAAAATACATAAGATTGTCATGCTAAATTGTTGTTTGATACTTAAGCTTCACACTGGGATTTCAAAAAACTTCGATTTTGGATCAAATTTTTGATCGTTGTGGGAATTTAGAGGTTTGTCATCTAGCAAATGCTTTTGCTGCCTTTGAAAGTTTTGCGTGGCTGCAGTCCTGTTCGCGCATAGCCTTTTGACATCCTGTGTGGTAGGTTTCACGATCCAGCTTCGTATTTTACCAGTGAGAGCCAGTCATCCAAATCACGAAATTGCAAGACTTTGTTGAAATCAATTGTTAAAAATGGATTTGTTGTTCATCACCAAGTAGTCAAGTACTTCAAAGTGCGAAACACCTTCAAAATGTCCTGAATTAACTTTGCATCCTGCCTCCACTTATCAGTGAAATTGGCCATTCGTCGGACTAAGTTATTACACTGTTTTTAAAGCTTAACATCACTTTATCTGCAGGACAAATTTAAGAAAATGGCGCAAAGAAGACAGTCAGCACCAAGCGTTGTCATTAGAAGCGTCCTCAACCGATCGATGCGCTTCAATGCGCACAGTCCAGTCACAAGGTAAGACCACAATCAAACGCTATTTGGAGGTTCTTCCGTGTACTGCTTTATAAAACACTTCGCCCTCTCATCTCTTTTGTCAGCACGTTTGGTTTGCACGGAAATATGCATACAACAAATGGTTTTATATTGTATTAAATGCAGGTTTTTCAATGGCTTTTTAATTATGGCAAAAGTGTTCTTTGTAAGACAAGATGCATTATCATCAGTAATCCGCAGCTTTGTGGATAGATAACACTTACGACGTGCTAAAACAGCGTGGTCCAACTACATGCCTGCGGTCCACATGTGGCCCGCGCATAGAATTTTTAAGGTCCGTGAATTTTCTCAGTATTGTTGTGAGTATCTTACAGTACGTCATTTTAGTTAGAACAAACATAACATATTCTATTAAAATGCACGATACGGCGTTAGACTAGAGACTGTAGAGAGATTCTGGAAATTAGTCAGCAAAGACAGGTTTCCCAAAATGTTAGATTTCGCACAAAAAATACACTCGATGTTTGGAGCACAGTTTCCGCCATGGAGTAGGTCAAATCTGAAAACAGAAATCGAATTGTTCACGAAACACTGGACAATATTCTCCGACTTACTACAACTAACATATTGGGTTTGATATAGGAAAAGACAGTGTCAGAGAAGCCTCGCTCACAGGCATCTCACTGTTACATACTTGTAATAAATTGTTATTTGCTCTTGTGTAAAGTTTCAATAGGCCTATTTACATGGTCGTGCTAGCAAGTGCGGTCGAAGGGAGTCTTGACATCAAAAGAGCTCAGTGCAATTGTACCAAGGCGAGAACGTTGCAGCTGTGTGTTTACATGCGCTTCAGAACGTGTTCTGTGCTGCTGACTTTAGGCTAGCGGCCCTAGCCTCACGAGTAAACTAATTATTTTGGTCGTTGCAGAGCTGTAGGTTTGCCAGTTACAAATGACAAACGGAGATTCAGTCTTCTGCGACAGCACTTAAGAGGCAAAGTAGTCATTACTTTTCACAAAACCCAGCTTGCTAGGTTGA
>JGI24158J21664_10002018_pt1 | contig 23991 bp, 9 predicted proteins | sample Ectturendosymbi3_FD_21664 | JGI IMG/M metagenome (IMG submission 21664) | reverse complement strand
ACCACGTTCATAACAGACCCGTTCATAACAGACCGTTCGTAACAGACCACGTTCATAACAGACCACGTTCATAACAGACCACGTTCATAACAGACCACGTTCATAACAGACCATGCGTTCATAACACACTACATTAGTAACACACCCATTATGAAGGTTGTCTGTTGTGAAGGGGTCTGTTATTAACGTGGTCTGTTATGAACGGGTCCAGTGGTGTAGGAGATGGGGGTGCAGGCGCACGCCCAAAAATTTTGATTTAGTGAAAATCTGGGCAAAATCATTGAAAATCCAGGCAAAATCTGTGGAAATCTGGGCAAAATCTGTGAAAATATTCTTAAAATCCGTGAAAATCTGGGCAAACTCCCTGAAAACACTGGCAAAAAAGGCGCCAACCATATTTTGATTTGAAAAAAAATGGTGCCCAACGTGCTTTGATTTGAAAAAAATGGCGCCCAAAATCACACGAAGACAGTTTTTTTGGAGGTCATCCGAACGGTCTTCATGAAAAGAAATTCGCACAAAAAGTGGCCCAAAATTTTTTCGGGCAAGTTTGGGAAAATTCGGGCAAAAATCCTTCGCACCCCCAAAAATTTGCCTGCTTCTACACCTATGAACGGGTCTGTTATGAACGTGGTCTGTTATGAGCTGGTCTGTTATGAACGAGGTCTGTTATGAACGGGTCTGTTATGAACATGGTCTGTTTCGAATGGTCTGTTATGAGTAGTCTGTTGTGAACAGGTCTGTTTTGAAAGGGAACCGATTTTTTTCTATTGCAAGTCTACTAATACATGCGGCATGGATTTAATTTTTCGAAACTTGTTTTGTTGTTAACACAAATTTTTACGCATTCAAATGCCAGTAGTTCTCAGCTTCTTCATTACCAGGGCAGGAGCGGATCCAGGGGGGCGATTGGGGCGATCGCACCCCCTAAAACCTACGAAAGTAATTTTATTCACCATGATTTAATACAATTCCGAAAAAAGCATTTGCGAAATAGGGCCATTTTGCCGTCCATCGTTTTGTCACAGCAGTGCTGTGAAGTGAAGTATACTTCATGTCGGTTACAATAGTGAACCCGCGAATGGGACTTGACTTTCAAATATTACTGAAATCGCCGCCGCTAAACTTACTGGCTGGATCCGCCCCTATACCAGGGACCTATACCCTAAGTGTGTGGCGCGCACCCAATCAAACTGATAGTGACGTGACCAGAGCCGTCGCCAGAAAGTCGTCAACAGGGGCTTTACATTTGTGCGGGGGCTTAACATTCAAATTTAACAAAAATTCCACTGATTTATAATGTTTAATATTTTAATTTTGGGGGGATTGGAGCTTTGTTTGGGGCGGCTAAGCCCACCAAAACCCCCCGTGGCGACGGGAATGGACGCGACTTGTTCCAGATCGTGCGATCTAGAGAAAATTACAAAAAGTATTGAAAGACAATCAGGGTTGAGAAAAACTAGTTTTTTTGAAAAAAAACAACCCACCTGTTTTTTTAAATCCGAATTTTTTGTTTTTTTTCAAAGAAACAGGTTTTTGTTCTTTTGAAAAAAACACGAAAACCCATTCTGAATTGTTTTTATTGCATCATGCAATATCACCATTTTCAGAATTACACAATAATAACTTGCATTACCTGTTATGGCATTCAAATTTGAGGGTAAAGAAATGTACCCCATCTTTATCTTCGCAAAGTGTTGTTGGTCAATTCACTCCTAAGTGGTAAGGCTTGGCAAGAACGTGCACAGCAAACAAAGAAAAACCACTCCCACACAAACTGCAGTTTAACGTCAAGTTTATGTACATGCCCTGCTAGTTCAGCATCTATATAGTGCATTTTTTCAACATGTGGTTTGGTATGGTCCAACATTAATAACAGCTTTAATGCAGAGAAGGCAGAAAATGTGATAAAAAAATATACCGATTTTACAGAGCTGAAGAAGATAACCAGTAGAATTTACTCATATTGTTCGAATTATTCTTCTCTTTTTTTCAAGTCCTTCAAATGTCGTCGCTGTTCGTTTTGTTTAATTTAAAAATGTACAATTACTGTACAAGTGTTCTGCTTATTTTAGTGTTTACTTCATAGTACATTCTTCAAAGGAAAAGTAAGGAGTGGGATTTTTGGTGGGTCTTATTATTTTTTTGAAGTGGACCTAAAAAAACTGGTGTTTTTATTGGTTGGCTCCAATTACATCAACACTGAAGATAATTATGGACGTTTAATTGAATTTCTGAGCCAAATTTCAAATCTGTCTTGACAACTGTCCTAGATGATTTTATGATGCATCACTAGTTTCCCATTTCGATTTTTGTGCTAATACAGTGGCACACCTGTGCTTGCAATATGTGCTTCGTTTCATGTTTTGTCATTAATTGGTATTTCAAGCGGATTGATCATAACGGCTCACACAAGCCCGTATCTTTTCTCCCTTAGTAAATATACGTATAACAACCGCATATAATAAAAAACAAAAATTTTCTTGCGTACTTCATGCATATTCTCAATTCTTGTGTAGTAATTCAGTGACATATTGTAGCTTACAACAATGAGTAAAGAGAGTGTGTGTAAAATAATATGCACAGGGACGCCGGAGAATGGAGTCATGGCGAGGGCATTTTCCCCTCTGCCCTTTCAGAAGAGGGGAAACGGGGGCGGAAGTGTCTTTTCATCATAGGTGTAGGAGCAGGCAAATTTTCGGGATGCGAAGGATTTTGCCCGAATTTCCCCACAATTGCCCGGAAAGTTTTTTGTGCAACTTTTGCCTACAAATTTTCCCCCACAAAGATCATGAAGATCTCTTTTTAGCGTAACCTCCAAAAAAGGTCTTCATGTGTTTTTATGCAAATTTTGGGCGCCATTTTTTGAAGTCAAACAACGTTGGGCGCTATTTTTACCCGGATTTTCAGGGCTTTTGCCCAGATTTTCAGCAAACCAAAACTTTTGGAGGTGCGCTTGCAACCCCTTCACCCCCACACCCCCACCTCCAACAACACTGCTTTTCATAACAGTATCATAGGTAATTTCATGGTTTATCAAGATCGACTTGAAACAAATTTATTGCAGCTATTCCGGCACCCAGAAAATTCGGAATGATTTTCTATGATTTCTGTTATTATTTTTGAGGTCAACATTCAGTAGCGGACACAGGCTAATTTGGTGGGTAGGGATGCGATATTGATTTGCAATGAACCCAATTCTTCACAGGACCATATTGTGTAATTCAATCACTTTCGCATGCGTANNTTTANGATTGGTTTAGAAGACGCTTGAGTAATAAAACTGCACCGCTACGCAGGGCCGGATTCAGGGGGGGCAACGGGGGCAATTGCCCCGNGCCCTCCGCTCCAAGGGGCCCCCCGTGATGANATTTATTTGTTTCAAATAAAGCATTCGTTTCAAAAATTGTCCTGATTCAAAAGAGATACAAGAATACAACTCTATATTCCTATGTTGCATTGAGTATCATTAATGATTTCTCTGCAAGTTTGACTTACTGCCAGTTTTAGTAATCACTACTGAATATAAATATTTTTGGTTTTGTTCAATGCAAATATATTTGAATTTTGCTTGTAACTTGTCCTAAAAATCATTCTTTTGGCATGGTTTTTATCTACTCGAGCATCACACCTGCTGCACAAATGTCGCGAAAACGATATTATTTGCGTGCTAAATCAGCAAAGCTAGCTCTGCTGTGGTTGCTGTTTAGTGTTAATGATTCCGTAACTTCTTGTACCGTCTGGAGGAAGCCGCAGCCGAAGTGCAACCTTTGTTTGGTCATAAAGGGTTACTTATGGTGGAAACGTACTCTTCTTCCGATGGCTACTATTCTTGCGTTACATCATAAATATATGAAGCTAGTCAAGCAATTTACACCACATGTTATTGCGTGTTCCGTCAGAAAANGTTTTAGATCAGTCGATTTGCAGAACGAAAGAGCAAAAAGCGAGATTGCAGTACTTAGCTGGCATATTCTTATGCCAAATTTTTGAAAATTGGCATTTTTTTGAGATGGTTGGCATAAATATTTTTGGTTTGGCATATCTGCCAAATTTGGCTTATTTTTCAACAACCAGTTTGTTTGCATAGACAAAACGTTGAACCTCGATAAAAATGACCAAAATGGCTATTTTTATTAAGATTTTGGCCATAAGCTTTGGAAAAAATCTGGCAACCCTGCCTCTGTTACTTGTTTTTGCAAGAACTCTTGTTTCCGAGGATGATTAATCATGTTGCATGTCCGTATCAACACAAAACTTAGTAAAATTTAAAACTTTCCATGAAATGCCATTTTGTGGGTAAGACACAGCTCAGTAATGAAACAAATCTTTACCGTTGCAAAAACTTTGAAAGCGACCAAAAATGCAGGAAAATTTCATTGTTTGTATGTACCAAGGTAATGTTGGAGAACGAGATATACTACTGCACATATGGTACATTACATAAATAATATTACAACATGCCATGGCTGTATTTTTTACTGTGAGATTCTGTACCTTTTGCAATATATAACCTAGCATTAGAGGACTCCAGTGTCCTCTGGATATTTGTGGCGATTATGCAGCTGAAAATTAAATCGCTTTTAATTGCAAGAAAAGTATTGGTCTACTTTTTTGGCCAAAAAATATAAACAACCTGCTCCATCGAATGCTTTTCGGAATGGTGTACATAACGATTTTTTGAACAAGCCAAGTATCTAGGTCTATTGCTAAATGCCTCATTGAAAGATGATGATGATATCCAGGGACAAGTGAAATTGTTGTACTGTGCAGTAAACAAGCTCAGAGGTAATGATGTAACTGACAGAGGGGTGAACTGCCTCCCTGGCAGAGTAACTGTAATAACCGGGCCCCTACATAACCTATTTCTGTTACGTTTTCTTCGTTTTCATTAGTGTTTTCTGGTTAATTCGGCTTTTAGTATAGACATCCACATCCAGATTCACTATCATTTCTCAACATTTTTTTTATGGTTAGCTAGTGACTCCCTTATAGTGGCCAGTGGGCCCACTTCAGTTAAGTTTTGCTCCCTTGGCTCTAAAATCTCTAATTACGCCACTACTCAGATGTACTTTTGCTCAGTGCTCACCTGCAGTAGAAAAAAACACTATTCTGTGCCTAGTGCATGCCATTGTTGAAAGTGCCTGTCTCGTTAGCGTCTGCTGAATTTGAGCTTGTATGTGTACACTGTATGTGAATACAATGAAACCCCGCTTTTTCAAAGGTAATTCATGTGATGGCCACCACTCAAGAGTCAGTACTTGGTGACAAGAATGTTATACTGTAGTACCGGTCTATTAGTAAAGACATGACAATAACATCACCAAGCTTTAAAATTGCTTAGTTGTTCCCACTTCGTCCTTTTCCTTCCTTGTGCAAAGTGTGGGCAGCTGCGGCTACAATTTTTCAATTAAATTCTCTTAAGTGGTATATCTTTACTCTCTGTAAGCTTTATTTTTAAAAAATTTGGCATATTTTGTCCTGTTTGGCATTTTCTGAAACACAATTTGGCATATTTTGTCTTTGCGGACTTGCAACACTGAAAATTTGTAATGCCATCAGGAGCTAAAAATGACAAAGTTTCTAAGGAGGTAAAGCGAAAAATCTGGCAGTGTTAGCTAAAACGCCGCGACTGAAACGTTTTTTTTTTCAGCAACGCTTTTAAGCAGGAAGGTTAAAACAGCGGCGTTAATCAGAGCACCTGAAAATGTACTGTAGGTGAAAATCACGACGCAGTTTCGAAGCACCTTTCATACTCAGACCGGCTGGCCATATTGACATGTTATTTTTCCGGTGTTTTCGTTTGTAATCTCTGGTTTCTGCTTATTGTTTGGGTGAATGTTGTTTCTTGTTGAGCCACTCTCTAGCCTGTGAAATATTTTTTCTTAGTACGAATACATTGCAGTGTTGAATCATAAACTCTCTTCTCGCAGCTAACTCTATGTTCAGTTGAGCACCGCGTTTATTCGATTGTAAGCCGCGGCTTATATTGTTTTTTTCATCATTTCACGCGGCTTACAATCAAGGGCGGCTTACATTCTTTATTGTTTTGCTTGATCACGAGGTATATATGACGCTCAGTCTTTTCCTTGGCTACGTTTTGGGAAACACACGAGTACGCGAACGTCACAAATATGTCTCAAAGGCTAAGTTACCTACGTTCAAGTGCGGTTTACAATCGAGGGCTGCTTACATTAATTTTTAACACCATTTCGTGCGGCTTACAATCAAAGGCGGCTAACAATCGATTTAATACGACAGGTACATGGTCGACTACAGGAAAAAGCAAACGAGAACGTTGCGAATTAGCGAAAACATAAGTTTTACAAATGATGACGTCATGAAATACGTCATAGGGGTGAAAATTGCCCCGGGCCCCCCTACCCTTTAATCCGGCTCTGATTGTTGCTCAATATGCATTTTCATCTTTGCATGGTTTTCTCTTTGAGAAACGCAAGAAGAGAAATCCAAAACCACTTCAGTAAAAAACCCACCTTACAAATGTTCACCAAGTTTTTAAAAATTTTAGATAGACGCAACTGCACTGATAGAACTCGTGCTCGATTTTGACAACAGCGAAAATTTATTGTTCTTTATTCCGCAGAATTTGTTACGTCATAGTTCAATCAGTGACAAGAGTATCAAATGCAATGATAAAACATCAAAAAGCGATTTTCCACAATAAAGCATATTTGGAATGGGACATAATAGAGAATGATTTCTTACATGCAGATTTATCTGATGCGAGACCCCTAGGCTAATCCACTTTTGAGGCCCCATCTCTCACTGTTGCGAAGGAAAAACGGAAAAGCGCTAAACCGAAAATAACGGCATTGACGTTCTATAACACGGGTGGCCAACTGCAGCTCTTCGAAACTTTGCATGCGGCACTTTGAGCTTTCCAAAAATTTGTATATATATATATGTATTTTTTTAAATTTCTATTGCAAATTGTAGAAATATTGTATAATGATGCAGTTGCAACTAGCGTGCCGTACAGTATTACTTTTGCAAGTCGTTCCAAAATGAATTATGATGTCACAGAAATATTGATTGCATATAAATTCGTGTTTCTTGATATTTACGTTTAGGCTCTTTGTAACTTGGGTTTTACGACATGCGGCTCATACATAGAGCAAGTGTGGCCACCCCTGCTCTATAAGTACGGTCAATAAAGAAATAGTAAACCCTTACTGGGGTGCCCCACGATCACTGCGCTTGCTTATACTTTCGACGCAAAAGCGTTTAATGACACGGAATTGTGGAAATCGTGCTTAGCTGGCGAGAACACGATTATTAATTTCGACAAGCGAACTAACCAAAAACGTCACGGTTATATTGTTGACAAAACACATGTCCTACGTTAAGTTTCACATCTCTTTTTTATCTGTGCTCAACAGTAGCATCCAAAATGTGTAAATTCCTAAAATCAAACACACTGCACATATGTGTGGCGGTCATTTGCAGGCCGCGAGGACCATGGCTGTAAAAATCTCGCACACACGAGAAAAAAACGTCAAGTAAAACGACCCAAATGTTTGCAACTGCTTTAGGATCACGATTTGCGTCTTTTTTACTTTTTCAGACTGCAAAATATTGAACACAGCGAAAGCGTCGCGCACAAGGATGTGAGGATTAATTATCCTATGCTGTTATTATTTAAATACGTATTAAGAAATAAAAAGCTACAATCAGCTAATCAAGTAAGGCTAAACAGAGCACAGTTAACAGCTAAAATGGTTTTGTCTTGGCCTTAGTCATAACAGAATTAGATAGGAATTCATTAAAATTTGTTTGCTTAAGTTTGTCACCTTTAATGCACGGAATGCTTAGTGTGGATAACCTATATCCTGGAACACTGTGACCTTTTAATTCAGTTTCAATTCTTTGGGATCTTGAAAAAGACCTTTCTCCTGAGCAGATAGTGAACATCAAGCTAAGAAACAACGCTCCCTGTGCTTGGATAAACCATGAACCACTAATCGAAGGCATCAAACCAAACACTGTTCTGTAATTTTCTTGCTGATTTCTTAATCTTTACCTCCTTGGGGTAGCGTTCTATGTATGCCATTTAGCAATGTGACTATTGCTTCTTATTAAAGCTCATCAAAATTTTATATGATTTGCTTAGCATGCGACCAGTACAGTGGCGGTTCTAAGGGGGGTTTGGTGGGGATGACTCCCCCCAGATTTTTGGCTGACCCACTGCTTGGGCCCCCAGTTCTGTGCTTAATTTCATGTTCAAGTTCGTTTGACTGACATATACAGCAGATAACTTTCAGCCAGTGAAATTTAAACGATAATTAAGAACCCCTCTTGCTTGCAATCAATGTTTCCCAAATGCATGATAAGCTGGGTTGTTGGTTTGACGGCCGAGTAATTGGGAGTTGTTTATGACCACGCATCAGTGGTTGCTCGGATCCGACGCGAAATTTGGTCCGACCGCGGTTTGGGTGGTGAAAGGTTTAGTTCGAAGCTAAGAAACAGTCGTAATAAATGGGAAGATTGATCTATCGTGCATGTCAGTTTGAGGTAGAACTGGATTATATTACTGACAGCAGATTGTTGCTTGTCCCAGTAGGAAATGTTTGCGACAGCATGAAGAATTGGTGTAAGTTAATTTATCCGATTTTATCCTGACTGTAGGGGTGTGCTCTGCTGCCTTGTGTCTCGTATGACTTCGAAGCATCTCATGCAACTGGTCGTGACTTCAGTTTTAAGTCTACCTACACATGTCCTGCAACCTCGTAGAACTTTGTAATAACATTTTGTAATGGTTCAGGAGCAATTCTTTCAGGAACAAATCATTTTAGCTCTTTCAGGAACAAATCATTTCAGCTCTTTGACCCGGAGATCAAACACTTTTATCAGAAGAACACTTGAAAAAATTCGCAAATGCATATTCAATTAGTGAAAATTATTTACAACATGAAACACCTTTGGCAAAGAATTTGCTTTGGAAAGAGTCGCAGCTGCCTACATCGCTCGAACAATTTATTTCATTTATAGCTCCTTACAAAGGTGCTTTTGATTGTTTATACAAGTTGTTACTAATAGCTGCAACTCTTCCAGTCACCAGCGTTTCATGAGAGAGGAATTTTTTCAAAAATGAAATTAGTGAAAACATTTCTCAGAAATTCCATGATCAATAAAAGATTGAGTAGCAATGCTCTAATACTTACTTTCAATTAAAGGGTACGAGCTGAAAAATAGATTTAGTTGGCTTCATTGATGAATTTGACAGTCGACATGATTGGATTAAGTTGCACTGAGTTGATGTTGATATGAAATTCTGACGTAGACGGTGCAGGGATTTGTGTGAGAATCGTATTGTTCATTGTGTATTTGTCTAATTGTAGCTTTTGGTTTATTTCAGGTGGTGCGTGTTTCGCCTATGACAAGATAGGCATAAATCAGTCGTTCTCAATTTTTTTGGCCCATGGACTATCTTTTTGAAAAGTATCCGATGGGCCACTTTGCTATGCTGATACCTCATGAACAGCTAGTCAAAACTTGCCAATAGGTCTGTGAACGTTTTATCAAAGATTTATGGAGCTCTCTGTGGATAGGTGAACCGCCTGGACCGCGTTGAGAATCACTGTCATAAATTAACGCAGGGTTTAGAAGTCAGCTTTTCAGGATCAGTCAGAGAAAAATTTAATGTGAATATTAAAATAAACGACTTTGTTAGGAATATCTGCTGAGCAAGTTTTATGCCTGCTGTTACATCTTGCTATCAGATACACGCCCAAAACGCCGATACACACATACCTATCTGCGGCGCGGCTTTGCTAGTTGAAGTGCCACTACTGGACTGGTGCCGAAACCTCGCTGTTTTTAACTGCATACTGCATTGAAAGGTCCTTACCCTACCCACGCTGCACATGATATTACACCTGTGATAGTAGTTGCATACCATTATTATTGTTACATCACAAAGTGTTCGTAAGCTAACGCAAAACGGATTAGTCATAGTCACTCATCTATTGGCAGATGGTTTATTTGAAAAAAAACTTGCTTTGTGGTAAGAAAAGTTTGACGAAAATAGTTGGCTACCAACAGCGTGCTTGTCTGTATGTCAGGATAGCATTCGTCGTTGGAACCATTTCGCTTTCATGTGAATTGTTTTCACTTTCGTGCAGCTGTTTTCGTTCATGTGGGGCCGACACCGGCATAATTGTGCACGGGAAATGGTGTTTCGTTTTGCATGTGAAGAGTCAGAGTATAGTGCTGTGGAAGTTCCATGTTTCGTACAGAATATTGGACATAGCAGTGCAAGTGTGCGATTGCATCTAGTGGTGCTTAGGTGTCTCTAGTGAACAATAACGCTAGCTCATATTTAACTATATTCAGTCCAGTCGTCCCTGGGAGCTTTGGTTGGCTTAGACTCCCAAAACAAAGCTCCAAGACCCCTAAAGTGAAATATGCAACACTGTGAATCAGTGGAGTTTTTGTTGATTTTTGGATGTCAAGGAATCCTGCACAAACGTAAAGCCCCCTATTGAAGACTTTCAGGCGACGGTTCTGACGATATTCACAAGCCTCCGTTGGATTTGATAGGGTTGATCATAGCAAATCAATCTTCATTACAGCGGAAAGTCACCATTCAAGAGAGACATTCATGTGGGCCCCCCTAATTTTTCCTTGGCCCTGCAGTTCTCACCCACTTTTTTATTCTAGAATCGCCACTGTTGTCAAACGGCCACTGGAGCATTACGAACTTACGCAAGTACTCAATAGCAATCTTATTTCTGAATGACTAACAAAACGCGTTAGAAACGCCAAAAAAACCACTGTATTGCTCGAGCTCAGAAGAAGCAACTATTTTTTATTGTAGGATAGTGTTAGCCTTACAGATATTTTTTATCTGCAGTGCAAGCTTAAGTTTTGATCAGGTGCATATCAAACATGATCAACCACAAGATCTTTCGCATGATTCACACGTAACAATCGACACGATTAACCAAACACAGGACGCGGCCAACATGCTTTGAGTATAACGACACTATAGTCGGCATGCTGTTTGACCAAGGATCGTATCGAGATTCAAGAATACTCGCTGGAAGACGGGCGTTATCAACAAGAATTCTGATCAGATGAATAAAAGTAAATTTAATTAATAATTTAGACATAAATTGTTGACCAATATTTGTCGAACTAATCACATACCGACAATTGACTCAATGCGTACCACAGTTTGCTGGAAGCCCCCTTAAATCTTGAGGCCCGAGGCTTATGCCTAGATAGCCTACTGGTAAATCCGGCCCTGCTTACATGATTTTAAGATTTATTATATACAAAATTGTGAAGCTGGGCAAATATTAACAAACTACCCATTAGCAACAAAACAAATTTTGATTCAGCAAAAATTGTATTTCGTATGTAAAAAGCAACGCACTTTCAGCGATTGTTCACCACACAAGAGAATGACTGCATTGATTAAATCAACGTTTCTTATACGAAGGCATTGGTCTGCTTTTCGTTGTGTATGGGCAAGCTCTCACCACATTGAACGGATCCGTTTTCTTTTCAATCATTTTCTTCATGATGGTCATCACACTCGGATTGGACAGCGTGGTAAGCCTCTGTGATTACTTAACGCGGTTTACTTTAAGCATCAGCAGTGGAGAGAAGGGGAGATGTGAGACAATCTTACTTGAAAATACTTTTCAAACCCTTTTAGAGAGCTGCGTAGTGTGCAGCAACAAACACTTTGACAAAACAGATATAAAAATTTGACAAAGGAAAAATGAAGCTTTGTTTTTGTTACTGCAGCTTCTGGAAAACACGCATTAGTCGTAAAATCCATTAACGTCTACTAACTAACACTTTTCACAGGGGCAAATTTTCTATTTAAATATTTATGTTTTAAATTTTATCGCACAACATAGCCTTTTGTTTTTCGTGAAGGTAGGTTGGTAGTTTTGTGCATGCGTTTTTGAGAGAAATCGCGAAATACCAAAAATGCCCTGCAAAAGGAACATTATACCAAAGAGTTAAATTGTATTGCACACTAGCAAAATTTATGCGAAAGACAATTGAGTACTTGGGAATTTTGCAAATTGGTGTTAACTACATGTTTCAAAAACAAAGCGTTGGCAATAGACATGATGGGTCTACAATTCAGCCAGGCATATTGTTAAGAACTTTAGGACGTTCAGGTGAAGAAGAATATTGAAGTGTGGAAATACAATTTTCCTCCTTTTCGAAACAGACCTGTTTATAACAGACAACATTCAGAACAGAGCCGTCCATAACAGCTTGCGTTGATAACAGACCTCTACCATAACAATGATCTGTTGTGAACGAGATCTGTTTTGACATCAGTCTATCATAAACGTGGTCTATTACCAAAGGGTCTTTAATGAGTCTTCTGTTATGAACGTAGTTTGTCATGGAATGGTCTGTTGTGACATCGGTCTGTTATGAACGTGAACTGTTACGAGCGTGATCTGTCATAGACAACAGTTCAAGAAAAGGCTCTCTCGGTCTTCATGGTTTTGTCTCATTTTCCTTTCTTCTTAATCGCTTAAAAAACGGTACAGTCTTATAATGAATTAAAATTGTTTGCTGCCCACCTGCGAAAATCCACAATCCATGCGCTCCGTGACAATAATTACCTTTTAGTCCCTTGTTCCACACTAATTTCTCAACCATAAGATTGGTCAATNTCAGTGTTGGTAGAGAAACAAANAGTTCTTGAATTTTTTCGACAGGTGCGAATAGATATGAGAAAAACTTATACTACGCCAAAATGAAACTTCGTNATCCTTCTGNCATAAATATCCCATGGAGTTGCAAACGTGTTTGAAAAAATGAAAAATCTANATAGCTGCCTACTTCTTTAGACTTCTTTGTTTATTGAGATGACGTTTAACGTTTCAACGTCACAATGGCAAACCTGAATGAATTCTTGACTTTATATGATGCGATGTGCCTTAACATCAAGCGGTTCGCAAAAAAACAGCTGATTCGCACGTGGCTTTTCGCGGGAATATCTCCGCCCCTGCACGGGTTACGGACCTGGTCAAAGCGTCAAAAGACGCAACAAGTCTTGTGGTTTGCACTCAAAAAACAATTTTTTGCTTGGGGGTGCGGATTTTTTTGTCAGTGACGTCATAAGTGGAGGACGTTTTGGCCATCTTGGCCAACTTCTCCTGGCCCTGGGCGCCAACCGTTAGATGGTAATATTTCGCTGAAGGTTTTATTGGATTCTAGGCTACCATCCGAGTCTTTTGATACTTCGGATGACTTGCCGGGGTTTCGGGTTCAAAAGTTATGATCGAAGTTAGTAAAATTTTTTGACTAATTAGTTAATTAGATAATTAATTAATTTGTTTATTTAAGATCATAACTTTTGAACCAGAAACGCTAGAATGTCGGTCAAAGGGGCAAAAGACTCGTACTCGAGTCTAGTTTCCAATGAAAACTTCAGCAAAAGACTTTGGCCTAGCGGTTGGGCCCTAGGCCTGGCAACATGAGCCAATATGGGCCAAAAAATGCTTCACTTATGACGTCACTCACAAAGAAATCCGCAACCCCCACCCAAAAACTTTTTTTTCAAGTGCAATCTAGAAGACTGTCTAATCCGTTTGAGCCCTTAAACAGCTCTCTAGCGCAATCGGCGCAGGAGCTAGGGCGTTGGTAAGGCAACTGACAACTGCTGGTTTTAGGCCGAAATCAAAGTACGAATATATCGTACCCCGGCTCTCAAAGTGTTTGCTTGCGCCAATAAACTCAATATAGTCAATATGTATATATATATATATATGTATGCAGCAAATGGCTCGAAAACAGTACTACAATTTGCGTCAGCAGTTCGTCAACTCTTTTGAAAACCAATTCGAGTCTTTAGCGCAAAATAATAAAGTAATGTCATCCCAAGTGCATCCATTGTGTTTTTCGTCTTATAGTTTGCGGGTGTGGAAGGAATTATCACAGCATTTTCTGATGAATTTCCAAGGATCATCGGAAAGCATCGGAAACTGACTCTTCTTGTCTATCTCACTTGTATCATGATTTTGTCACTTCCCACAGTGACATACGGCGGAATATACGTCATTACTTTCCTGGAAACGTATGCAACTGGTGCTGCCATGATGTTCGTTGTATTGATGGAGTGTGTCACGATTGCGTGGTTCTATGGTAAGATTGAGAAAAAACTCTTTAAAGTAATCAACGATATTGTGAAGAAAATCCTATCGCACTCAGCCAAACCTGTGAGGTTGATACAAAAACAGCAGTACAAAGTGAGAGATTCTCGAGAACATAAATTTGATTTAATTGGTATAAAGAAAAAGCAGATNAAGTAAAAGTACACTGCCATTACTGGAAGTTTTTATCCATTTGGATTTCAAGCAAAAATTGCATAAAGAACCGTTGATGCGTGCAGCTATCGCATTCAAAAAGCTATTTGCAAATTATCGTAGTCATGCAGCAATTGCTTCATACAACACTGATGATACTGTATCCAGCAAGAAGCTGTGCTTAGCAACATCCGATGATAGTTAGCAAAAATATATCTTTAAGAAAGTTGCCGAAACAAAAATCTCAAAACCATCTAACCTAAAGTGAACCTTTTCAAAGGAGGCAATGCTATAGGAGGATAGCGTAATAGAAACTAAAGCAGAAACAGCGTAAATACCTCATATTGTTGTACAGTAAATATAATTAGACACGCTTGCGACTGTGCAAGTGGTTCACAATATACTTTAGCGTTGTTTTCTTACTTAACAAAAATTACTACGTTACTTGGTGCATCTGAATCAGATGAAAAGCATATCATTTTTGTAGAGTTTTTCTCATCTACTGGGCTGTCACGCACTGGCTGCGATTTTAAAGAAACATGTAATTTACGTTTGTGTCCCGTTCAGTGCGTGGAAACTTCGTTCATCCACTGTTGCATGACTTTGCGGTGCCATTACAAATATCTAAATGAAGATCTACAGAACTGCGTTAGACACAACGATGTGTTTCCACAGGGGTTGATCGCTGGGCAGCTGACATCAAGAAAATGATTCAATCCCCGCCGATAATCTATTGGCGTATATGTTGGAAATTCGCCACTCCTGCTTTGATTCTGGTATGTTACCCAATGTGCAGCTTTCACCATAACTTTCGCGGTAATGAAACACAATAACAAACAAGCTTCTCATAAGAAAGGAGCCAATCCAGAGCAATTTGGGCCTGGAATTATTTTTGATGATTTTCCATCTTTGGTACCACGGCTGAAACAAAAACGAAAAATATGAAAGAAACGTGCATTTTAGTGAAAAACACTGCTGCCATGTCTCTATTTATATGCATTACCTGCATACGTATGCATCTGGATTTCCAGATTTCGAGGAGTTTCAATTAGCAATGTTAACTGCGATCATACTCTACCTATACGTAAATGCTTTGCTGAGCGAAGTATGTAACATAACGCTCCAGTCCAACCGTTTTGAGCAACAGTCAAGTAGACGCGTCAAAAACACTTTCACTCATTTGAAAAACCGTAGATTCTCTGGTGCTGACTATTCATGGGCACGACACAAAAGTGATTACTGTTTATAGGCCAATAAAATGGCTGCTTTTGTTGGTCAAAGTATAGATCTTTCTCGAAAGTATCACAATGAAAAGGTGCATTACAGAAAAAATTCACTAAACCTTTGAATGGGCCGATGTTGACCCTCATTTTTAATTGGCTGCAAAGTCACAATCACCAACAAAGTCACTAACATCTTTGGTGTTTACAAAAACTTTTAAATGATAAAACCTAAAACCCAATCAGCGTTCGTGTTTAACATTTTCCCTATCAATCGCAACATAAAAAACAATGTCTGAAACGTATTCCCAACCTGGTTATATATAAAATGGTTCTTCTTGCAGAAGTAAGTGACAACTAAGGTAGCAGTAAAATAGACAGCTAAATAACTATCACGTCTCCAGGTGCAGCTCGTGGAGTTAGTTGCACATGCAACGTATATGTGAAGCTGACGCGACAATTCAGAAACAAAAATTAACGAAAGGCATTTGCGACGGCATTACTCCAATTTCTGCTGACGCTATGAAATGCAATAGTAAAGTGCCAAGAAGTATGATACGAGGAAAAAACTTTCAAACCGATCGGCAGATATTGAAAAATGGTATCGACGTTTAACAGAAGCAAGTCACCGATAGCCCTTTGCCCAATGATTTGTTTTGCTGGTTGTGTGTTTGCCTATGAATACTTCCTCTTTTTTCAGTCAACGCCACCACACGATTTACCAATCAAAATTTTAAACTTTCATTCAAGTTTTTGTTTATTTGTTATAATTTACGTGGGATAAATAGCAAACAATCTGAGCAGCAAATGGGATTTACCAATCACTAGCAGATTGTCATTTCGTTATCTTAGATCAGGAGTTCCCAACCTGGAATAAATTTTTGCTTATCTTAAGGAGTACATAAAAGATTAGCAATAGAAGGGAAAAATACATGTATGTATTATTCATTTCCAGATATTTGCACCTTAAGCAGTATGCAGTATTTTCAAAAATCTGTATATGCTTATTATTAAATACATCTATGATTAGTCATGATAAAAAATTTTGTCACATGACATTTTTAAGGGTACACGACTACGACACTATCGTAGTTTTCAAAAGCATGTTGCTGCCATACCCGCACACCCCTTGTGAATCTTTTACATTCCTCAAGATGGGCGCTACCCCAGTTTAAGAACCCAGTTTTTAAATTTTGGAGGGTCTTATAATCTTTGTTTTCTGTTAGCACTGAAAAAGTCAAAATTCATATCAAGCATGCGCCGTGCATTGGGGCTACACGTGTGTTTGGATTTTGAAGTTTCCACAACTTCCTCCCACTGGATCTTCCACTGTACCTAAAAGGTACAGTGGAAGATCGTCCTTGCATAAACTGCATTTGAAATACTTACCGCTTTAAACTTTTCTTGTGACAGTAATAAACTTATTACCTTAATATAAGCTCAAGTTCCTTCATTTCATCGAGCCTTTAAAGTACTTTTTACAATGACATCCTTTTCGCAATAGCATGCAGTATGTCAGTCACCTGAGACATGTGATTTCACATAATTTATCAACCTTGCAGTATGCCTTCCAGTAAAATCTCTGAACTATTTCAATGTTCTGTTATGTGTTTTAAGGGCAGATAAAAGCGTTGCCAATGAGTGGCTTGATGTGCCAGATGCCTTCAATTGGAATTTGCACTCGCTGATGAAAATAGAGAAAAACGCTTTTGATCTTTCGCTTATTGTTGCCTTTCGCTTTTTTGGTTCACCATTCGCCAATTCCTAACGACGCAACTGGGCAGGGAATAATATGTTTGAACTGCACAGATTTTACTTGCTCAAATAATATGCAGCATTATTTGCAAACATTTGCATAGTCAGGTGATTGCCATTACCACTCCTGATTTCAAGCAGCTTTATCCAGATCAACATTTGCGATTCAATCCACCAGCATGCAGTGAATAGTTATTGACCGACATGCTATTTGTGAAACAAATGTTTGCTATCTGCTGCTGTTCTCCCGCAGTTTGATTTAAAAATATTCGCTTGTAGGTTTCATTGCATTCATATCCTATTTATCCACCACTTGCGTGCATACTTCCAAGTTTAGCAGGACAAAGGTACAACAATATGCTTCAAATTTAATAACAAATTGTAAGCACATTCTAATGATATGCTGGACACTTTTTCTATTTTGCTTGTTTGCAGCTCATGATGGTCATGAGTGTCGTGTTCGCGCCCGCTCTTGAGTACGACAAATACCGTTTTCCTGACTGGTCGACCGTCCTTGGTTGGATGATTTATCTTTCTTCTGTTGCTTGCATACCGGCATACGCAGCATACCGCTATATGATACAACCGGGAACTTTGAGAGAGGTACGTGTTCGATAGCAACAAAGATAGACGTTCATGTTTGATTTAAACAACTATGAAACGAGGCTTCCCTGTAGCGAAACAAGGTCCAGAATTTGCGGACGAAAGGTAGTGGTTTAATCAGACAAGTCAAGTAGCCTCACGCTATTATTGATTTTCCTATTACTAGTTCTTTCCAAGCAATAGCCCACTGTTTTACAAAAAGAAACGTAAACTAATCCTAGAACTGTCTTTGGTTCAAGTCCTGGCAGAATTTCTGTTTGACGGTTCACTCAACAAATGCTATCTTTAACGCTGCACAACAACCGGCTGCCGTCATCAATGTTTGTATAGTTAGCTTGGTATGCCGGAGTACGGAAGGCCAAACCTTGCGCTTTTTCTGGTAATCTCCTGATTTATTTCACTCACTACCAACTACTTAAGCAAAAACATTTAACACTAATCTGATGGAAATATGACACTATCACGTAATTGGCGCAACATGATAACCAGGGTTAGGTTAAAGTGCGATCATAAGCTGCACGAACTAACGTTGAAAATGACGCAAGAACTTTGATACATACATTTACTCCCATATGCACATGTTGAAATTTTTCAAAAACCTGTGCTGAAGTTTTACTGCAGTTTAAGAAGCTAGCAGGTGTCGCACCTAGTGCATGTGCGCGGGTATATGTTATGCTATTTCAGTCGTTTCATAAGTTTAACGATGCAAGCTTTTTGTTCACAAGTACACAAAAATTATTTACACCAATTTTCTTTTCAATCATCATGAACCTTCATTTCATCAACTGAAAAATTTACCGATTCCCTTGCGTATACTCGTGTAATATTGTGGAACGGATGCCGTCAATTTACTTTTTCTGTGCAAAAGTAGCAAGAGCGTTTGCACATTCTCACATGAAATAAAACTTTAAACATTAAAACTTTTTTCATTGAAATCAGATTCTGGCCGGCTGTCTGCATAATTGTGAAGAATGAAACGATAACGTGTTAGCGGTGTTTGATAACCTTATAATGAAAATTGTTACATTTGCAAAATTTGGTACACGAAAATCGGAAGTGCTAAATAGCCTTATAATGAAAATCACGGCCAATGAAAACGATACAAACGACATATTGCAAACGCTTCGGGAACTCCTGTTATCATCATCAGTGTGTTGCAAATTGAACTGCAGTGATCTTCCGGCAAGTTCTTATGGTCATTCAGGAGAAAAGCGCTGTGAAAAATGAAAAACGCGAAGGGATGTTTCGGTAGCGACGTAGTGGCGAGAAGCATACGTAGTCACATGACTCAGCTGGATACGTGCCAATGGTGATGGCGCGTGACGTCATGGGTGAGGCATGAAGTTCTGTTACAAGTTAAAAATGCATAGAAGCATCGATGTGGCATTTGCATTAAGCTCTGTTTTGTGTTCTTGAATCAACGAAGATTCCAGAACCTGCAGTCGGGGCCGGTTCTGCATCTAACAACACACGGCAGGTACCCTGCACTTTTATAAGACACAAGGCTGTAGTAAGCGTGAAGCTGCGTTGTTTTCAAAATATCCGAAAGCTTCAAAGCTGGTTCTCTGTCAAGGACCGGCAAGTTTTATTCAACCATTATAACGTTGTTTACAGGCTTACGTGCTCATGCCGTGCCTCCTACATCGGGCATACGCAACGCAATTTAATAAATCGTGTAGAAGAGCATCGAACGTCACTAAGCTGTTCAGTATACAGACACTTGCAAGCCAACCCAGATCATCGGGTTGACTTTCACAAACCCGAGGTCACTGGCAGTGACAACAATTGTCGGCGGCTGCAGATTCTTGAATCTTTATTGATTCAACAACACAAACCAGAGCTGAATGCAAACACCCCATTGATGCCTCTATGCCTTTTCAACTTGTAACAGAGCTTCATGCTTCTCCCATGTCGTCACGCGCAATCATCATCGGCACGTATCCAGCTGAGTCATGTGGCTAGGTATTATTGTTGAACGGATCGGAGATTTTTGCAATCCTAGTCCAGTCCAATATTTCTATTGTGTAATCTAGTCCGACCCGAATCCGGTAGTGCTGTCCAAACGTTTGATCCAATCAGGTTTATATCCAAAAACCCTCTGATTAAGCATTTGACTGCAGGAACCAAGACAGTTTGGATATCCATATCTGATCCGGTAGAGTTTTTTTCGAAATCCTGTCCAATCCGGATCCGGCTCTTGAGTTGCAGAAACCGGTTGAATCGCGATCCGGAAACCGGATCATGTTCAACACTGCTGCGTATGCTTCGTGCCACTATACGTCACTACAGAAATAGTCCTTCGCGTTTTTCATTTTTCACAGCGCTTTTCTCCTGAATGACCATAAGAACGTGCAGCAAGATCACTGCAATTCAATTTGCAATGCACTGATGATGATAATAGGAGTTATCGAAACGTTTGCAGTATGTCGTTGATATCGTTTACATTGGCTGTGATTTTCATTAAAGGTATTGTATAATTTACTGAGTACTAAGATGTTAAAAAACAAAGGGTAAAATTCATTTGTGCGTTTAGGTCTGAAACAAACAGGTTATTTGTTCTTTCATCAACTCTTTCCCAATTTTGCCAACGAACGGCCACAGTGACTCTGTTTTTGTTTTTATCGTTAACAAGACAAGAGTAGGAAATATTGCTAGAAAGGCAACAAACGCTTTTAGAGAGGAAATGCTGCTGAAATGTTCTCTCCTGTATGTAAGCACTGCTCAGCTGTTTACCTGAAATTTTTGGCGACATATTTTTTGAGTGGGATTTGGTTAAACCATTTCTATTGTTTTGTTTTTCACTCGCAGCGCTTCCGAATTTTGATGCAACCAGAACCAGAAGAAGAAAAACAACGAAGTGAGAGAATTCCTTTGGGCCGCAGCGTAGCTTGAAACTGGCAAGTGACGAGATTTATAACCCACGTTTAGCGTGAAAGTATCAAATGAGAACAAACAACTGTTTAACAAAGCAGTGAGGCAAAATACCAGACTGAATTATCTGGTAAATGCGCGCAGCGACGACTAGCAAAATTAACAAGCTATGATTAAAGCTATCACGCTACGACACGCTACGTGGTCACCGAGTTTTAACATGTGCTTTTTCAAACGTCAAAAGATTTTGCTGTATTTTGCACAGGCTTGAGACATGACCGCATTTTAACAGTGTTTGACGAATTATGCTGCCTTTCGTGGCTCGACAATTCTTTACTCCTTTGTGCCCATTAGCAAAGCTTGGGACAGCGATGTCTGTATTAATGTACTTGTTATTCTGTTTCGCTTCATACAAAGCGCACCATAAATTTGCCTGTGTTTATTACACGTTAGTGATGTTTTCGGCTCTTCCACGTAAGGTTCAAATTCTGTCGTTCCTTCGAAACAGGGACGTTTCTGATAAAACGCAAGGAATGAAAATAGGAAGTGTGCATTTCACGTGATTTTGGTATGTAACTGATTCATTACGCTTCAATGCGTGCAGTAAGAGGATTACACCACGGGTATAGTTCGCTAATTGGCATTGACATTGCAACAAATATTGCAGTTGTTTTTAGAGTTGTGTGTTTGATTTTATTGTAAATAACCGCAACTGGGTACTGGTCTTATTTGTCATGTTCTCTGCCAACCAATAAAGAAGTTTTGTTTAATCCGTTTAGATAAAGGGTGCACAACCTGCGGCCTTCGATAATGAAATTTGCGGCCGTTCGCATGTAATTTAAAATGTAAGATTTGGCGACCGTGCTGGCGTATATTGAAGCAAAACAAAGGCAAAGCAAGAAAATCAGTCGACACGATGCGTAACAATCTGGATGGTGATGTTTCTTTAAATAAATTCGTTAAAATCTTTGACAATTTATTATACTTTTAGGCATAAGTAAATGACATATACCGGATAAATCCTACGTTTTAATTAAACGTATCTCATAAATATCACACGAACTCATTGGCCGCCGTACTTCATATAAATAAAAGTAATGCTGCCGCCGGCAATAGCAAAAGGTTGTACACACCTGGTTTAGATGCACATGTAGAAAGTTTGGTTTTGCTTCTGTTGTTTTGGAGAAATTATATTGGATGATCGATCGCTGTTGAAGTTTGCATAACTCGTGGCAACAAGTGTTTCCGCTGACCGTCGTTTGTTCCGTGCTCAATTTCTGTAGGAAATAGGAGGCTGCAGGTCTGATGATGCGCAAAGTTTATGAGGCGTCAGACAAAGTGACGTGTTGTCGAATACACTTTGAAAAACCCTGTGAGTGCTGAGTTCGCCAGAGCTTGCAGCAAAAGCTGGCCTCAAAATATTATCTGTGAAAAGTGATATTTACATGAAAAATTTGCAGTTTGCTTCCTTTTGAATAAAAACTTGAAACGTTTTGTGTATAATTGGCTTTTGCAATACCAGGTCTCAAATGAAACTTAAATATAGTTTAGTTTGTAAAAAGCTTTTAAGTTTTGATGCAGTTCTTAATACGCTATTTCAATTGTAGCACTCATCGTATTTAGTCACAAAAGTTGTGGAGTTGTACATAGTGACTTGTGATATGGGCATACGTATGCAGTCAGGTCAGTGAATCTACGTAGGCAAAACTAGGCTAGGAGATCCGGCGCCATTTCCATACCTGCCTAAGCGTCTTTCCATGTTCTCTTTCAAAGCAAGAACTTGCTGATGCAGAGCTGCTAAATGTTAGGCTTCAACACTCTTTCGCAGCTTTCCTTTGCAGGTCAGTTATACCAAGGCTTCCTGAATAAAGTGTTTTCTTGGAGGCCTTGGTTATACTGGATGCTGGCGGCTGCATCCACTTCACAAAAAATCCACTTCGAATGGCCATCGATTTTCCAAGAGGCATTTCCAGAAAGCAAACAGTCATAGAAAGGAGTGTGACTAATTCAACCGATAACGACACGGGTGTTTGTTAAAGGTTGTAAAATATTTAGCTCGTCAAAAGTAAGGGCGTGTTCATTGTAACCAATTAAAGAAGGGGTTACGTATTTTCTGATTGTCAAGCATGTCATGCCATTTTTAACCTTTCCTTGAATTTTAGGGGCACATTTCAGCGTCAAAAACAGGTGCCGGATGACATTATATATCATACGGTATCAGGACAACCTCCACCTGACATGGACAACTGGCACCCCTACAACTAAACTGGCGCCTAGGCAACAGCCACCGGACAATCGCCAACCGAACAACTTTCGGGTGGCAACTTACCGATGGAAGTTGTTCGGTTGGATGTAGTCACAGAACCTTGTGATGCATGTAACATGCACGGTGACTCAATCTGCCAATACATGAGCAATATCAAGACAGAAGAAACAATATGTAGAAAGCGACCCAATATTTCAACAAATTCAAGGAGTCCGTCCGCTTGTTCAAACAAATACTTTGAAAAAGCTTCATGTAAACCATTCGTTCTTAATCTTTTTGTCATTATTATCCAATTCCGACTGAGACTGAATCTTCACGTCCCATAAACCAAATAGAAATGAACCACTTGCACTAGTTCTAACGCTCACCAAAGGAAATACTGTATGGAACAAATAGCCCCTTTCAATGCAAAAGAACAAGAAAAACACAAAAATTTACAAAATCAATTGAATGTGGCGTTTGCGCTTGCTTTTTGGTGACGATCGATGCAATACCAGATTTGATTTTCTGATATCGCACATGGAAAATCTGACTCCGGGTTCAATTACCTGCTCCGGGTATTTCTGACATTTTCACAGCAACAAAAGGTTTTACTTGCAAGTTCAACACTGCCGAATGCCTGTCACGTAATGTTCTTTACGTATGCCTGTCACGTGATGTTCTTTACGTATGCCTGTCACGTGATGTTCTTTACGTATGCCTGTCACGTGATGTTCTTCGAACATTAAATACATGGCGTAACAAATCAATTCATGGCTGCTCACTAAGTTTTGCAGACAAGCTTAGAACATTCAATACGATGCTTGAATAATGTTACTTCGAATGATGTGATTTTGTTGAAACTCTCTGAAGTTTTTCTTTTGACACGGTGCAAGAATAGCGGCATTGAGACCGATTGATGAGGTATGGGCCCAAAGCATGTTTAAACCAATGTATTGTCGTTTTTTTAAGAAAATCAACATTCAAACTT
>JGI24158J21664_10002017_pt1 | contig 23992 bp, 24 predicted proteins | sample Ectturendosymbi3_FD_21664 | JGI IMG/M metagenome (IMG submission 21664) | reverse complement strand
GATGTGCCCTCTTCAAACGGTGAACGCATTTGCTGTCGAACTTTATTGCAAACAGTAGATGGTTGCATTTAACGAAAACATGTTAATTTTATTGGCATTTCAACTTGGTCATACGTAAATTAGGAAACTATATTAAAAACAAACCAGTGGCAAGGGAAAACGAACATACGGTTTCTGGGCTTTTGTGTCATATCACGTGACAGAGGTCGTTCAGTGTCGAACAACGGGACCGGAACTGATGAACCGTGATCGAGTTGGTGCTTGCGTTGCAAATGAAAATCAAGTAGGGGAAAACTACTTTGTGCGACGATTCTTACTGAATTTCTGACTGCCTGAAATTAAATCACCGCGTAGTATTCGAGGACAAATGCTTCTAAATTTTGTAACTTTGATTTTATGTTCGTTGAATCAGGTTCCTGCAAAATATGTAACAAGACTTGTACAGCAGGAGCCTAACACTTACAAGCAAATACAGTATAAATTGTGCTATTTGTATGAAATGCATGGTGAAACATCTATCTTTGAAAAGGGATTCGATGTCTTATTCGGAAAAAATTGTTTTGATTTTGCTAAATTTGGATCAGTTTTTCCTTCCACTGTTGGTGAAGTTTATTGAGTGCGTTACGCATAAGCACAAGCACAAAAATGTTTGCCATATAGGGGACTTCTGCGAAACTCTAAATTTTACAAGATTTTTTTTTTGATTGTTTGGAGTAAACGAGTTCATATGTTCTACTGCAGGTTTTCCATTTTCCACAGTAGCACGCAATACCATTGTGATCCACAAATTACACGATTGTTACTCCCATATAACAATCGAATAACGACGCTTTAGACCAGTATTTTCATTTTTTCCCGACAGCGTCCCATTGGACAAATTACTGTTTATCAAATGCCCCACAAATCCAAAATAGTAAACAAGAGTTTCTTATGAAACTTTGCGTCTAATGCGTCCGTGCAAGATTGATGCAATGGTATTAGCCGTCTCATATCAGGTGTCATTTTGGACAGAATCAGTCTGGAGTTTCCCGTCTGCCTATGTCAAGACGGTTTACTTTCCTGTTTGGAAGATCTGTCACGGCATTTTGCACACGCTCCACCAACTACAGTTGGAGTTGGAAAGAACAACTATAAAACTGTTGACCCGATCCCACGCTCTTTTATATGGTTATGTGGCAGAACGATTGATATGAGACATACTGTAGAGTTTCAGTTTCAGTTCGAAACCGCTTTGCAATGTCACAAGTTCGCCCGCACGAATTCGACTTTCGAAAATATAATTGAATCCCTCCATTCTCCAGTAACTTATTTCTAATTGAAATACATTCTATGATTGAACTTTAATGTTTTCTTTCAATTCCTGAAAATGTTTGCTGCACGTGTATATTTCAACATTAGATATGCCTTTACTGCTGATGCAATGCTTGCGAATCGGAAAAATTCTCGCTTAGCTGCAGGAAATTTCGCTGATACGACAACTTGTTTTCAAACGCCAAGAGCAGGGATCTCAAACTCAAATTTATCCGGAGGCCACATAGGGAGGTAACCCGCGGGACGCATTATGACGCTGACGCAACAATGGCGGTACCTGAACCTACTAGAAACAGCTTTTACATCTTATTTCCTGCGAAAAGGTATCATGATGACAGGCAAATTATTTTTAGCCGTCTAAGGAACTTGTTCACTCGTCAGCTGAGCACTTTTAAGTACAGGTGAATAAACAAAATAACGTAAAAGTCATTCATTTCATAAAATTTTATGCCCGCTTTTCCTCTAGGGTGGGCGAGGGGAACAGCAGCCCTAGGAAGGCTTGGAATACCTCATTGTCAACAGCAATTTCCGATGGTTCTGCTGGCCCCACACGAAGACGGGACTAAGCAAGGTCGGAGATGTAGGCCTAGTCACTCCACCTAGGCTTTGGAAAACCTCTGGGCCGATTTCCCGTTGGTTTAGCCAGCCCCATGTCTCGCCAGTCTTCCGTGGGGCATTCTGGACACATGGCCAAACCAACGTAGCTACGATCTCCCAGTTGACATTCAGGTCTCTGCGAATTTCACAGCTGCGCACTTTGTCGCGAAGTGTCACAGTCTCACCGTGGACTCGCAAAAATCCCATTTTTGCCGCTTGTACCTGAGATAACATTCTTCCGGTATCCAAGATTCATGACCATAGGTAAGGATAGGAAGAAAGATCGATTCAATAACTGACTGCCTTGCGGTATTTTAAAGCTCCCGTTGTGTGACCATAGAGCAGTAAAGCTCACGCAGGACTGCCTCAGTTTGACCAATCCTTGCATCAATCTCCTCGCTCCACCTTCTGTCACTCGCAAATACCACCCCAATGTACTTGACCTCCTCCACCTGTTGCAGTGCATTGCCGCTCACTTGCAGCATACACTGTCTTGGCTTTCTAGAGAGACATAATACCTCGGTATTTTTAGTGCTGATTTTCATTCTGGCACGGTCGCACGCAGCAGAAAACCGATCGAGTGCGTGCTGAAGAGCCTGTTCCCTGTTGAGAAGATGCTGTCAGTACCAAATCGACTTGAAAAAGTAAAAGGTTGATCCTCCAGCTCCAAACTGTGACACCCCCGTCCACTTGACTCTTACTGTCTATCCAATTCATGAGGAATTGGACTATGAAAAGGAGTGGTGACAGCACACAGTCACACACACTTGTCGGAGACCAACACCAACAGTGAACGGTTGTGATTTAACTCTCCCGACACGGACAAACTTCTGAGCAGGAATACAGTAACTTGACGGCCAGTAACAGGCGGCCGTCAACACTGTACACCAGGCCTGCACAACTGAGAAAGCTCGAAGGACCAAATTATCAACATAAATTGGCCACGGGCAGCAAACGTCTATTTCATTTCGATGTAGAGATTTCGTTGTAGTGGAAAGAAATTCTGGAACGACAATTACTTATTCAAGGTCGAGCTTTTTGCAACATATTCTACAATTGAGAAAGCTCTCGCGAGCCGCAAGGAAAGCTTTCGCGGTTTGCATGCGCCCCGCGGGCCGTATGTTGTGCAGGCCTGCCTTGCACCCACAGCACTCCCCAAAGCTTTTCACCAGGAACCCGATCGTATACTTTCTCGAGGTCGACAAAGCATGTGTGGACGTCTTTGGCATGCTCCCAAGATTTCTTAAAATATTGCTTGAGAGTGAAAATTTGGTCTGTGGTGCTACGGCCGGGACGAAAACCGTACTGGGTATCATTCAGCTTTGCTTCAATAATTTCGCGGCACCTTTTTACAAGGTACTTGGCAACGTAAATGTCATTTATTTGAAAATTCCCAAAAAGCATCGCGGCCAGCACAAAATATCCTCGCGGGCCACACTCGGCACGCGGGCCGCGTGTTTGAGACCTCTGGCCAAGAGTTTCGTTTTGACTTTTGTTATATTCGCTTCACTACCCAGTAGAGATCAGTTCAGTTTGTGAAATTTGTAATATACATCTGAAAAGTCGGAAGTAACATTTATTGCAATCATAAATTTGGCAAAGTCAAGGTTAAGGAATTGTAGGACGCAAGTAATCAATAAGCATTTTTCTGTGATAAGTTTGCAAAAATCGCACCAACGGCGTTTCATTTCTTTTAAATTGTCGCTCCTGCTTGTCAGAATGAGTTTATCCTTAAATCCTCAGAATGTCTGGAAGTTTTCATGATTTCATTAGAAATACTTTATTACATAACAAACACATCGATTGCGACTCATAAACTGGGAATGGAATAAACCATCTTGGATGTAACAGATACGACATTTCCTAAATTTACGCATCGCTGAACTCATCGTGGCACTTTAATATTAGCTTATAGTTGCGTTGAATGTCATTCCAATCTCACTGGCCTACAACACATAACACAATACTTCCAAGCACTGCAAAGATCTATCTATAGCACTAAATGGTCATGCCGCAGGAAACTGAACAAGCGTATTGGGACTTCACAAATGCAAGTGCAAACAGGGTGCCTGCAAAACGATGAGAAAAAAAACATTTCAATTTTCACGATAATTTCTTCTCAACCGCGACGATTATCATTCTGTTGTTTCGCAATTTTCTGAATTGAAACATTACAAGAAGTTGCTTCGTCGTCCTAATCTTCGAAGGCACCAGTTCTTGCTCTCAGTGCACAGCAGTCGTCCATTTTGTAGTCAGGGCCCCACTCACGCCGGTCGTACAATCCGACTTGGGGGGTTGCTGCCCCCCACTTTGAGAACCGCTGCTTTGCACTATTGAGCGCGGTACATACTTAGCAACCGAGTGAAATAACTACAAACGGAACTGCTATCGACAACATGGGCACCGTTGTTTGATACATATTTTAGAGTCCTGCGGGGATTGAAAATTTTTTGTCCGCTCCCGCCCCGCACCCGCAAAATACGTACTCCTCTTCTTTTTCTGCATCCTGTACGCGCTCCACTTGCGGCAACTGCTCAAGACTACATTTAGTCACAAATCAAACAATACTTTGTAGTTTTCTGCATAATGCAAGCAAAGCAATTTATTTTAGTGTTGACTATGAAACACTTAGCGAAGATGTAAATTGTAAGAGTTAAGTGACGAACGTATTCTGGGATTGCACCTGTCGATTGTTTCCGTTCGGCTTCTTTTAACCAAACTCGTTTTGTGAAAAATGTTTGTGTCTTTAAATTTTCTTAGTCCACTGTCTTTTTAATTCCAAGCAAATTTTCAACATAATTTCAAGAAACTTTCTCCGCTACAAATGAAACAAGTGATGTTGCGCAAGGTATTTTGCACACCGAATAAGATGGCTTCTTTTCTCTTTGTTGCAGTGTAAAAAAAACGGAATTAATTTCGTCGACATAAAAGATGGCCACAGAACGTCGGAGACGCAAACATGAGGTGAAGAACGTACTATATATAGCACAACACACCAATGGGTTGAAGTTATTTTTTAGTTTCTCGTGCTTCACACGCAACTTCACAGAGAATCAGATATGGCCGTAAATTGCCGGAGACGCGAAAAAGAGTTGAGTCACGTGCTGAACATTTTAAGCAAGTGCTGAACAAGTCATTCTGCCAGGTTTGCATGCTTCACAAGAGTCGGTGGTGCAGAAATCCACGAGTGGGTGGAAATAACCTCATCTGCAATGTGAGTGGGAGGAGCGATTGCGTGAAGCTTCGCTGCAAATCCGAAAATTTCGCTTCCTCTTTTGTCTTACACGACGTCTGTATTCGTGGAAATACTGTTTGTTAAGATTTGCTTCTTTTTTCGTTTCGCCGTAATCAACTCAAGCAAAAGGCCTTGATATTTTTGTGGTCGCGTGGTGCGGTAAATGTGGTTGTTCAGGGTGTTCAATTTAAGACTTTGTAAATTGATAACAAATATATATCTTTCATATATTTCCATATTTTGGCGTAACTAATGACATTTGACCTGCCTTGATGGGTACGCAAGAATTTGGTTTTACAATAAGGTAAATAATTTTTTAAATGCTTGGTGCTTCCCAACAAATTAAGCAAAACTAGAAACAAAAGCTCAAAGTTCCATGCAAGCTTGGTTTCCGTAAAGGCGACGAAGTCGAATGAATCCTAAAAATATTTTCATAGGCAATCAATTTCACATAGCTCCACGCATCCTTTTTATGTTTTCCATGACGACCAAAATGAACACCGTGCTTGCAAAACCCTGACACACGTTTGATTTGCTTTTCGCGTTTGTTTAAATCAAGCTGCTTGTATATGGTTGGATTATGTCCAATTGTGATAGGTATTTTGTAGGTAAAGTTATTGCCTTGGTATTGCTTGTTTCTTTTTTCGAAGTTGACTTACGGATAAATGACGTAACCTAAAGCTGTGGAAAATTTTTGCTGTCACATTTTAGAGGCGCCGTGTTTCTCTCTGTTGTGATACTATTGTTATAATGTCATTTGTCATGTCCAAATGAACGTTTGAACCGGTCACTCTTTTCTTTAGTTTTCATTAGTCGGATTAAGATGGTAAGGTAATTCCTTTTTTCGGTTCAGTCGCTTCATCCTCGTATTTCCGAATACGGTTGACTTAACTCCCGGGTTTATGTGGTGTGATTTAACATTTCAATGAATTGCCTTCCCTCCGTTGCGGGTTTGCGCTTTCATGTACTTTTTGGCGCCGCAGTGTCGGCGACGACAATATGCCGGCCTTTTGGCGCAGGATTGTTTAGGCACTATCCGTCTTGGCGCTGAGCTGTTTGGCGCCAGTTTCGAGACTGAAAGACTGACAAGTGGGTGTAACGAAAATGGATAGAAACAATGATGAAGTTCTAATGTATATCGTAATTGAGACCTCAACCTCGCAAATATTCTGTGGTGCCAGTGAGTCAAAATGCTTTGCGATGTTTAGAATACGTTGATCAACTTTATTGGAATTTTTGATTCAGAGCTTTCCCACCAATCAACTGCTCATAGCAAACATCGTGTCCTTTACGTTAATAGAAAAAAAGAGCGTAGTGCTTAATCTGAACAGTTTCTTGCTTTTACATTTATCTCAAACGTAAAGGTACCAATTTGGGAAATGGTAGGTTTATCCCTCTTGCTAAGATTCTTTCCGCTAATTTCAGGTACGGCCTCTAAGAGAAAATGAAAGAAAGATTATTTAATGAGAAACACAGATAACCATACATCCCATTATCGTTTCAAATACTTTTAAATGAAGTGTCCCTGAGTCAAAAAACATGTGTCAAATACCTAGGCGTCCTCTTGACACTAAATTGGGCTGGTCTTCTATGTACAACTGGTGAGAACTAAATTTCAGCATGGATCTCATTTACTTTTTAAAAATCGAAAATTCGTTCCTGTTGCTGTTCTTGAAATATGTCACTATAGCTTTGTTTATTGTAATTTGCAATATTCTATTATGTCATATTTTAACCCATTATTGACCACTACCAAAATACAAGTCATATCGTTCTGTTTTTTAGTATCCGGTTTGTATCTGACCTAACATGAAAATTATAACAAAAATCGGTAAATTTTTTGCGGCTGCTTAGCAACAACATGTTACCTTAATGGAACAAAGGTCCAATGTGGGTTAACAGCTGCGTGATAGCGCCGGTTGACGTTTCTTATTCTTTCTTTTCTGTTTCTCCGGCTAGACAACTGTTTAATCGTGACACTACCGCAATTTTTTATCGTTGCTCTGATGGGTATGTTCCAACAGGTCCATGGCCAGGTTTTAGGGTTTGGGGGATAAAACACATTTTAGGGGTGAAATATTTTGGTTTTTATTATTGTTTGAAACAAACTGCAACATGACAATTGTCAGGGCGAAAGTTCCTTTAGGACAATTTTTTGTAACAATGAGGTACGCTTTTAATGTAACGTGGTAACGTACGGTAGTGTTGCGAGTTGGCGTAACACTTAAATTAAAACTGAGCATTTGCAAAATTTGTTTGTTTTGTCGAGTTTGAGTCAGATTATTATCTACATAAATCTATAAGAAAATTTTCTGAGCACAACAATGTTTGAGTGGACACTGCCCCGGAATGTTCTCATGGCTGCGGGCGTTTGCATCAAATTTCCAGTGGAAAGACAATGAGGCTGTTTACAATGGTTCCAATCATGCCGACGTAGCAGGGTGAAAGGTCATAAACAAGAAATAAAAAAATGATGCAATTAACCTCTTCGCTTTTACAATATTAACAAAATCAGGGAATGAGAGGTGCGGATTTACCAGCCAGATTTACTAGTCAATAGAGACTGCAATTAAAATGTGGTTCTGGCCCTTACTTTTGAACTTTGATAAAAATGGCGACTATACGAGACTGCATGCTACGGCTGAATGCATCTACTTGAGTTTACAAGGTCACTTGTAGTTGAACTGCTGATAACAGCCACGGTGTCTTATTTAATGCCCAGAGAGAAAAGGAATATCAACACAAAACCTGGTTTACATGACCATCAGTAAGCAGACACGTAAATGCGATGTGATGAGTGTGGCAAAAACCCTTCATAAAATCCAGGGATATCTAGAAACTCCTAGATATCCCTGATAAAATTTCTAGATATCCCTGATAAGATCCTACGACTGTACTGTTAGGTTTAGTGAAAAATGCTTTTTAGGTTATCACAAACAGAAACGTTTATTTTGTACGTTTATTCAGTCCCATGATCTTGTTCTCATTGAATAAACTTAGTTTATATAGTTGCTGACTATGATTTTAGTAAAGCATTTACACTGCAAAGGATTCTTGTAAGGATGTTGATTCTGATACCGGTTTGGAACATTTTTTCATTTTGGAACATTTTGGAACAAAAACTTTCAACTTAAACAATTTCTTTGAAGACCGCACCAAAGACTTGCAAAATACATCATTACATTCAGAAGTGTTTTTACTTTCGATAAATGTAGCATTTACCATGAAGTTCTTTCTTGCTGAGACAGCATTAAAGAGCCAATGGACATCGCTCAAATGTGAAAAAATTTGACTTTTTTAAGCAGCCGGTAGGAAAAAAATTGAAAAACTTTCGGGCACGGAATGCTTGCATTAATGAGAATTATCATTCAAATGAAAACTAAGATGATGCAATGACGTGGAAACGAGCGTTGACCATGTAAAGGTCATGTTCCAAAAATGGAACAATGTTCATTAATGGGTTAAGTAGTCTACAGCTAACAATTCCGTCTTGCAACCTTTACACATTTTGTATAATAATACATTAATAACAACGACGTTTAGTAATTATAGCTGTCATGTTACTCCTTCAAAGAACCAACTTTATTTGGTGAAAAAATATGTCATCTGTCTACGTGAAATGACAAAATTTCTACACAAACTATATCACGTCGCGTTGCCCAAAACCTCTGACAATTTCATTTAAATATTTCTAGTGTTCTTACCAAACCAGATTCTCTGAAGACCAAGCGCTTTTGTACAAAAGGTTTGTACATATTCTGGAATATTGTTTCTTTTAGAGGGGCTGCACTCTCGACAGAAATTGAAAAGAGTCTGAAAACCTTGCTCATGTCACGTTCTGCAAACAGTATAGGATAGGGATTGCTTCTTCGCATGTTATGAATAGGTTAGGTTTTGCCTTAAACCGTGTTTAGCTATATGCCTTTTGATGGTTACATCTGTCTTCTCCAGGAGTGACCAGTAATACTTTCTTTTGCTTCTTTTTTGTCAATTACATCCTTTTCGCATTGTCTTTTTGTTTGGCTACGCTTATGATGTAATTACGCATTGTGGTACTGTGCTTCTTTCAACAAATATTTGGGGATCCTCCATTGGAAAACTTCAGGTGTTTTTTCGGCGTCCTGGTTACGAGTGCATCCTAGCAGTGTTTGCTTCCGGGTTGCTATGCTGCATCGTAACAAATAACTTCACTACTGTACATGACCCTTCCTGGTTTGAAATATATTCTTTTTTACCTTACAATGTTCATTGACACATTACGCTTCTTTTCCACTTTGGGAATTTTTTATACCATTTCGTAACACACATGCAGGTTTTCATTTTACCAATTTTTATTCCCCATGTACAACATTTATCATTTGAAGGCCTTTCCTAGAGTGCACCTGTCAACCTCATGATCTCGTTTCTACTTACGCATTCTAATAACGCTTTGTGCAGAGTTATTGCCGCATTGCTTGCACCTGATTTTGTATCTCTGCAACTAGCGTCAGGCAGTTTTTCGGTTTAGGTGAAAGTGATCATTTTGCAACAGCCTGTTTTCCAGTTTTTACTTTCAGCAACTTGTGTTTTTATTTGCTCCTTTCATTCTTGGGTTTGGTTGCTTTTCTGCCCTTAATTTGATTCTTCGGCATTTCCCTCGTGAGCAATTTCCTCGCAGTTTTCAAGACTGAGGATTTGTCGAGTTACAGGAAATCGATTTCCTATTAAAAAAATTTCTGATTAGTTCGATATCGTTGCCTTTGTGGAAGCTAGTAACTTGAACACAGCAACTCCGAATCACGGCAAAGTTATAAAAGCAAAGCTCAGTCNGCTGATTCCTCGAAAGCTTGTAGAAAACCTATAGTTCTTGATTTNTTGTTGAGTTGCATTTATTTTATTTAAGTATATAGCAGTACAACCAGAGAAAGTATATAATGTTCATGTTTCACGGAAAAAGTTTTGGGTCATAGAGGACGAAAAACAGCGTTCAATCTTACCCTTCAAAAATGTTAGCGCACAGCACTACCTTACTTTTCAAGGTGTAATGACTGCCGAATGCTTTCACTGCAGTTGAAGCGCAATGTATCTCTTTCAAAAATATGTCTGAAGCAATGCGATATCGTGGAACCAACTGTCTCCAGGAAAGTTCACTTTCAACTGGAGCTATTGTTGTACGGACAGGTAGAGATTTTTCGGTTGCATGCAACAAATGTGCAAGTGCAAGCAAACTATAACGTTAGGATAAACGTGCGTATTAATACGGACATTGCTTTGATTTGTGGTAGAGCGGCTAAAACATTGTGAAAAAAGTATACGCAAACGCGATGATTTTCCCAATCAGCAATCCACATGAAGAAGGGACACAATGGCCCCTCTAAGCATTTATGAAGGGCATGTCGTTTTAGAAATGTCTAATTACAAGAAACAAAAAATGTCAATTTTAGACCATAACTGTCCAACCGCTAACTCTGGAAGGCTTCGAAGATGTGGATTTTCGCATAATTTATTTGAGAACAAACAGACAATTTTGGCTTGATCTTTCATCTCAGGGAATGATCACGCAATTTGGTCCACCCAGTCACATCAGGCTGACTCAAAAAACGTCCAAACCTCAAACTGTCCATTTTTGTAAAATCCAAACGAAGCCTTTCTGCATCTTTAAAGGGTTCAATTAGCTCTCTAGCACTGTCGGGCGGCGAGTTATGGCTGCAAATGTCCGAGCACTTGCAGTGGCTCCCGAGGGTAAACTTGCTGATGGTTTGCAATGCATCGGCGAATCCATTTTTTCTCCGAAACGGTTTCTCACATGAAGGTTTGAAATAAATGCGATGCAAANAAGCTTGCGCGGCAAAACTGGAGAGCAAGCAACAGAAAAAGGCAACAAAAGGCCGGTATCTTGCGCGTTACAACGGAACTTTTTGGAAGACAGACGCAAACAGCTGAAGAACTATTTTCTATCTATAGCCAGAACGTGGCATTCGTCATAAGCAAAGCGTGTTGTAATATTTGCTGGGCGCTTTTATGCCTGCCTTTCGAGCTGTTTTCGAAATGCATTGCAAAGGCATCGAATTGAGCCGTAGTCGAACTACTGTAGCATTCAAGCATCTTGCAATGATAAAAAAATTGAATAGCAAAAGTTAAATTCTAGCATGACGATACAAATCACTAGAGAAAACCTTTCGCAGTTAATTTGTCATTTCAAATCAAGTGCATGCAGGTTTGTGATAAAAAGGGAATTCTTTGATTGGAAATATAGCTGATTTTTACTGAAGTTTGTATTGTTATTTTATTTAAAATATAAAGTAAAACTGCGGTGTATGCAACGTTGCAAGGTTTTGTAGCAGTAGTGATCAACTTGAGCAATAGATGGTGATTTACAAGAATAGACGAAATGGTAGTTTTGGAATAGCAATTAAATTCATTGCAGCAATTAAATTCATTCACACGGTTTTCAAAGCTTTAGTAAAATTTTAAACAATGAATAGTTGTACTTTCAACCTTTATGATAATTTCAAAACGTGATGTTATTACAAATAATGACAATTTTTGTCTGCAGACTTATCATTACTTCTTTGAACGAATAGTTATTTAAAGTGTCACAATTAAACAGTAATGTAAAAGTTATTCAGTGATGTGATTCACCATGTTGTGTCTGCACAAGTGCGGAAAAAACAAAATCGCATTTCAAATTTTTGGTAAGATAGGTTGGTTGACGATCACTTACTGACATTGGTTTTCTTGCTTTCTGTGCTGGAATCGACAAGGTTATTATTAATGAAACCAACATGAAAAGCAAACTTTGATAGTGAACACGATTAAAACACCATTATTTCCGCAATAAGGTCTTTTCACAATTTATGGTTTGAACTACAGTTTTTGCCAAATCAGCGTCACGTAGAAAAAATTTTTTCAATCTTTTTGCAATTGTTTTTCGTTTTTTGCTTCACACGCTCTCGCTCGACCCCATGCTCAGCGCACCAATAGATTATTTTATGCTAGAGATATTTTGCTGGTTCGAGAAGTTCAAACTGCCTTAACTACAAAAAGCAAAGTTAAGTCGCATGCTTTGTTATTCGTGCGTGAACGTGCTTGCTAGAGCATTCTTGCGTGAAAGTGCTTGGAAAACGTAAGAACTCGAACAGACCTATTTCAATGAAACCGTTAAGTTGCTCTTGACACAGATGGTTAATAACATTATCTTGTATTTCCTTGCTTTACTTTCAAAGAACAGCAAATGTTTGTCAGTATTTTTGTAAAAGATTGTGAAATGTAACAGCTCGCATGTGTGGACGTCGTTCTCGACAAAATGAATTAACTGAGTCTTAAATGAGTAGAGATTTAACTTCATTTTGGAAGAAATCAGAGATATAAATCAGTGGCGTATATAGGGTATGGCAGGCATGGCACGTACCGTGGGCACTGCTTTGACTGAGGCGCAAAAATTGCTAGGCAAAAATTAAAAGCTTTATGAACAGTTCCTTGAACCTCTATTTTGAGCCCCATACATTCATAAACTGCAAAGCTGCATCAACACATCGACAACACCCTTACCTAAAGCATTAAGTGGGGCGTGTTGCGCCACAACCACCAAGCATTATGACAAAATTGTGGCATTGTGACATAACACGGCGGTCAAACATTTGTGACAGAGCAAGAACTCTCGCATGTCGTAGCTACAACTATAAAACATCGTCCTTGTCACGCTATAGGATAAGTCACTCCGTGCTACTGCATTTCAGGCAAGAAGATATTAGTCAGAATCTGGCTGAGACGAGTTTTAACTCCGTGGCTGTGAGAATCTGACTGTTAGGCAAATAATTGCTGTTGAGGTCCTGCAGATTTGTAAATTACTTAAACTATTGCGGTCCTCTCCGACTTTAAGAAAATTCTCCACTAGAGTCCGATAATAATTAGGCTGAATGAAATGCCCCCGCCCCAAGTCCAGAGACTAAGGCAGAGAACATTAGTTAGTCTTCGAAAAATTAGTAGTTAGTATCGTTACCGTGCCAGTTGAGCAAAAAATGTTCACTCATGAAAGAGATTTGTTAGTCGTGTTTAGATCTAGCTTTTTCTGTCCAAATTTGACTGTCTGTTCGATGTCCAAGGCCTGTGAAACATAGGCGTAGCCAGGGGGCTAAAGGGGCCATGCCCCCCAAATTTCTAGCATATGTTAACGTTTTGTGCTTCGAGACGCGATGTTCCAAACCAAGCGCTGTTACTCGTTTAAATTCAAAATATTTGGCCCCCCAAAATTTTGGGTTGGCTACGGTACTGTTGTGAAAATATCTTGCCTGTGAAAAAGTAAAATCTACGTGCGACAGTTCAGGAGCTGTGTGCAGTTCAGAATCAGATGTAGGTGGCAAGCAATTAACGTGAAGATTCTAGCTTGCAAAATGTTAGTTTCAAGTCGTGCAACTTAAAATCATCGCGGCCTGAAGTCCTTCTGGTATTCTTCGAATTGCTTTGCGGATAATGCTGACGATGGCAGTCATATGTATTGCAAGCTACGAACGATCTGGTCCTTTCGTACCTCCGGGCCTCAATGACAATCCAAGAAGACAGGGCAGGTTTTGTGATCTAGCTTTGATGAGAATAAAAAGGGACGAAACAGCGAAAACTGACTTTGATTAAACGACTTTGCTTCGATAAAGGTATACGGCAAGTGTTTTTTTAAGTAGCATTTTTGTCTAATTTAACCGAAAAAAGCTGGATGTATTTATGTTTTGATCAGCGGGGCGATCGCCCCTCCCTTAAAACCTACGAAAATGACTTTATTCACCATGAATTTTTAGAATTGGGAAAAAAGTATTGGCTATATAAGGACATTGTGATGTCCATTTCTTTGTCACAGCCGTGTTGTTAGTATACTTCATATCTCTTACAGTAGCGAAGCCGATATGAGACTTGAATACCAAATATTACTGAAATCCCCCCCCCCTTAACCTTACTGGCTGGATCCGCCCCTGGATTTAATGAAATTGTGTTTGTCGAACACAAGTGACGCATGACTTGCATTAAAAAATTTATTGTAAAATTCAAATTAAATGTGGTCCTTGAAATAAGCTGTCTTTTTCAGTTGCAATATGTTGTTTAATTTTTTTGTGGGCTATGCTATTTAGACCTATAAACTATTATAACGATATCATTTGAATGTTTTGATGTTTCTCATAATAAAAATAAGTGAGTACAGAAGTATGTTGGAGTGCTCAATGGATATAATTTATATTTTATTTGCTGAAAAATTTGAAGCAAAAACAAACAAATATTTTCCGTTTCAAAACATTTATTTTCTGCATGGCAAATCTTTCGTAAAAATTGTGCCTATATCTCATATTTTAATCATTGGAAAGGGCGCACATTCAAACGTTTGCCATGGGCGCCACTTTGCATAGATACGGCACTGATATAAATAACTTTTCAAGAAGTGCTTTAATTTTATATCAACAGAAGAAAACATCACAAAACGAATGCAAAGTTGCTTGTTTGGATTTCAATTCATTTCAAAGCAAATGTCTGTCGGCTCCATGAAACCGCAGTTCTTTGATAGACTTACTGACGTAAGTTTCATCACAATATTATATTTTTTAAACTTCATGACATATAACCCTAGGGTAACCGAAGTCAAAGAGTTCAACCTTTGAATTTTGAGTAAGCACCTTTCTTATGAGAGCAGAGTCCATGCAATGACTGTTGCTATGTTGCGAATTTTTTTCTTAATGATGCATATATTGTTTTCCCGGACACACCACTAATCTCGTATCCGTAACAATTCATAAAACTTAAACGACTGCTCACAAATGGCGACCACGTTACTGATTGCATTGCGCATCTTCTCACGGGTGAATTGTTTGCTGTTTTGCATTTATTTTTACGACATTATTCATATCTTTCTGTAGACGATGTTCGTAGTTTGCGCAAATCAAATCAGGTTTATCTACTTTATGTGATACACCGATACCGTTCTTATATCTGAATTCACTTTTAAAGCGAGATCTTGCCTTTCATTTATATTTATATATTACGACTGTTTGAAATGTTTCATTGTTTCCAAAAAAACATTTGCTAAAATTTTATGACTTTTTCAGTTGATTTAGTTGTAATTACAAAACGTTGCTGAACTTTCCCATCTCTTGTTTTTTCCCATTTTGCTAACATAGAGCAAATGGACTGCTCGTCAAGTTACTTTAACTTGACGTTGCTTTTGAAATGCAAAGCAGTTTTTTGCGTTCTCTTGGCTGAGGTAGCGAGACGAATTTCCCTCGGTAGTAGCTTGGCAATTTCTCTTGCGTGGAATAGTTCATTTCATACAGTTTGTTGACAGACATTCTTTTTGAGTATTGCTGATGGACAACTGCTAAAAATATTTGCCAACTCGTTACTAAGCTGAAATTTCCCAGCGTGATTGTGGCAGTGCTATACTTCAACTAAGTTGTACTGTTTAACTCGAGAATGCGACCAAATCGATCCAATACAACGTGGGGTGATTGCATAGTATAAACGCGTGGTTTGTTATTAGAAATTTGGAAGTCTAGACAACCAACTGGGAGGGAGAATTTTGGAAAAATTGTTTTTGCATGCTCTGGGGTCGCCGCCATTTTTAGATGCCATGGCGCTCGGCGTGCACGCAATTTAAAATGACTCCACAACCAAATGAAACTCAGGCACTGGCAGATCGGGTACCTCACGCCCATGCCCGTCTGTGCATTGACATATGCGCGCTCAGTGAAACCTGGCTCAGTGGAACCGGGTCCACCCGAGAGGGTCACTACACGTTTCTTTGGTCTGGTTACCCTGATGATTAAACTGAAAACTGCAATTGAAAATGCCATCTTAGCAAGCAACTAGTCCATGGCGCTCTTACCATTGTTCCTCGTCTCTGAAAACGTTCTCTTCTCAGAGCGGACAACCCGTTGCCACAAGAAACTTAGCATCAACGGGGTCACAAAGCCGAAGCTATCGATCGTGCAACAGATAGCTGATTCCTGCAATGCAGGTGTAGCACTGCTGCAGGAAACGCACCTTCTTGTTTCTAAAAGTCTTTACTTGGCTGGATTCTATCTTGCAACACACCAACCTAGTGCCACTCACGGCATTGCCATCTTCGTGAGACATAGCTCTCCTGCAACAATCACTAGCGAATCGACGCCCTCATCGGTATACGTGTCGCAGTGGCACACCATAGAAACGAGCGGTATCTCCATCACCAATGTATACTGTCCTCCACCCGCACCATTCAGTGTCCATACCCTCCCACTACCACCGGCCTGTTACACTGTCTTCGTGGCCGTCGACTTCAATTGCCACCATACCAGTTGGGGATATTCTGCTGGTGAGGAAAACGGAGAGGCACTCCTCACATGGGCGGAGTCATCTGACCTTCAACTGCTCTACGATCCGCGGGAGCCAAGGTGGAACACAACTACCAATCCTGACCTCGCATTTGCTCGGGTAAGGGTGGGCCAGCCATTGAATCTGAGGAATGCCATTGAGCCCTTCCCGCACACCACCCATAGGCCATCCGTCATCGCGCCTCACAACCTCTTCTATAGTCTCCCATCAAAACCAGTCCTCTGCTGGAACTTCGGAAAGGCCAATTGGAACCTTTTCTCCAAGTCAACCAAGGAAGGCATTGCGCATCTCCCGCCGCTACAGAACCGCGACGTAAGCGCAGTATACAACGCATTCTGTCGAATGCTGCTCAATACAGCTAAACGAGTTGTCCCTCGATGACGCAGAAGTCATTATGCGCCTTACTGGGATGACCATTGACCAATGCTACACCTACTGGAAAAGAATCAAATAATCAGAAAGCTGCAATATCTGATCAACCCACAATTACAAATTCCCTGTGTTAGTACATGAATGTAAAACGCAGGAAACGGTGGGAAGACTCAGTTGAACAGATCGACTTTGCCCATTCAAGCCGGAAGGCCTGGTCTCTTTTAATCCGCCTCACAGGGAAGGCCAAACAGTTTAGACCTGTGCCAGTCACTGCAAATGCTATCGCAAGCCGTCTGGTTGAAAATGGCAGATATAAATAGCCGGATCGTAAATATTCCAACTCTGTGCGCAAAGATGTGCACCGACTCACAGCTAACACGTATAGCGATGTCAACCTATGGGAAGAAGTGAGCAACACAGACATGATGCAAGCCATACATAACACGAAGTGTGGTAAAGTACCTGGACCAGAGAAAAATTCACCCAGAATTTATCAGGAACCTAGGACCCTCCGGTTTCAAGTGGCTAGCAGCTTTTGTTTCCACCTGCATGCGCCTCAACCTCCTCCCAAAACTATGGAGAAAAGCCAACATCATAGCAATCCTGAAACCTGGCAAGGACGCTAAAGTGCCCAAGAGCTACCGGCCGATTTCCTTGCTATGTGTCCCACTGTCCCATTTAAAATCCTGGAACGAGTGATTCTCAGTCGCATCACCCCTTACGTTGAAAAATGCCTAGCGGACTTTCAGGCTGGTTTTCGTGCTGGAAGGTCAACCACCGATCAAGTGCTCCAACTGTGTTCGATCATAGTGAACGGCTTCCAACTTAAACAGAAAACTGCTGTTGCACTCGTTGCTTTGACAGCTGTCTGTGACACTGTATGGCACCAAGGTCTGCGGCTGAAACTGCTTCGCACAATACCCGATAAACATATGATAGCCTTCATCATGTAGACTCTAAGCAACCCCAGATTTGTCCTCCTAACAAGCGACGGACAAGAAAGTCGCGCACGACGCTTAAAGAATGGAGTCTCCCAAGGGTCTATTATTGCTCCTTTTCTTTTCAACATCTGTATCAGCGATATCCCAACGACATTGTCCACCAAACTGGCTTACGCTGGTAACTTAGCTCTCGCCTTTGCTGCACCGGACTGGGCAGACGTCGAGAACGCCATGAACAGAGAGCTGTCAACACTCCACACCTACTACTATCAAAATCGGATTCAACTTAATATAGAAAAAGCTGTGTATGCCTTATACCATCTTAACACACGTGATGTGGGACGACGACTAAACATTTCAGTGGATGGCAAAACCATGGAATTTGAACCAAACCAAATGTATCTTGGAGTGAAACTCGACCGGACGCTCACTTTCAAGCCTCATCTTACATCTGTGCGGCAGAAAGTTTTGTCACGCTGCGCGCTGTTAAACCGGCTGGCCGGCAGAGGGTGGGGTGCCTCCGTGAACACGCTCAGGACCAGCAGCCAGCTCTTGCATACTCCACTGCTGAATACTGCTCCCCAGCATGGTGAAGAAGCAGGAATACGAAGGAGGTTGATGTGGCTAAAATTCTGCTCCACGAACAATTATTGGATGCCTAAAACCAACACCGACGCAATACTTGCCAATCCTTGCAGGCACTGCCCCAGCTTCAGTCCGACGAAATGCCGCTACCCTCCGATTCCCCTTGAAGTACGCACTGACGGAACATTTCAATAATAACTTAGTACCCCTTAACACAAGACCTCGTCTCAAATTGCGAAGGCCGTTTGCACAATCGGCAATTGAACTGATGGAGTCTTTTGCGGCGCATGAATGTATCTCACAGTGGACTCAAACCAGTGGCTCGAGGAGTGGAAGAAGTCAGGGGTCCCACCTCATTCCCGTCCACCACCCAAAGTGGGAAACCCCGACCTTGGGCTCAGCCGCCGTGCGTGGTGTAAATTGAACACCTCCGAACGCGAGTCAAAAGCTTCAGGGAATCACTACACCGATGGAAGATTGCACCGGATCCTTGGTGTCCATGGGGTTCTGGAGAAGCTCAAACGTCGGAACATATCATAAGTGGACGTTGTGACTCTTTCCGGATGCCTGGAGCGATTGCAGATCTTGCTTCACCTCTACCGGCTCTGTGCGCCTGGTTAGAAGAAAACGATCTTGCAGTTTAATCATACGCACGACATGCGCCGACCCTTGCTCCCTCCTGTAAGAGGAAACGTGTATTCTACGATCAGTTGTCCAGATCTATCAGATTGATCCGGCCGGGCAACCGCATTGCACTTCCCAGTGACGTCAACGCCCGTGTTGGTTAAGAATATACCCCTGATCCGGTACGCTTGGTGCGCATGGAGTGGGCACCTGAATGAAAATGGTCAGCGCCTGTTTGAGCTATGCTTTGCCTTCCATCTCTGTCTTGTAAACACATATTTCGTTGGCTCCACAAATTCCAAAGTCACATGGATGCACCCCGCTCTCAACAGTGGTACCAGCTTGATCATGTGATCGTGAGAAGGAGACAGTTGAACAAGGTCAGTCACTGTCGCAGCATGCATTCTGTGGACTGCAACACAGATCATATAGTAGTCCATAGTAAACTTGCCTTGCGGACTAGAAAATTTCACCTGTCTCACAACAGACCATCTCCTTCCATTGACTGCTCTACCAGCTTACGACTAATCACCGCAAAAGGTGACGCGCAACGCCTCACACGCGCAGCTCTGCATCGGTACTGGACTCGCCTCAGCTAACGCATTCAGTGCTGTACAGACACTGGTGACCTCCATGGCATGTACCAGGGTATCAAAGAAGCAATTAGCCCAACATCCAAAAAGACTGCTACTGTTTTGTCCGAAGACGTCAGACCAATCAGCGACCTTGGAAAGCAGCTTGATCGCTGGGTGAACCACTTCAGTTCGCTATATGACAAAGTGTACCTGTGAAGCAAGAGGCAATTAATGGACTGCCGCTGATTACAATGTTTTACAAGTTTCCCGCCGACATCCCTCTAGGCGGGGTGCAAGTTGCATTCAAACTGCTAAAAAACAACAAAGCTTCGGGAGCTGGTGGCATACCTGCCGAAGTCCTGAAAAGTGGCGGTGAAACCCTAAATGCAGCACCGCACGCAGTCTTCGAACTGTGATGGCGACTCACTGTCTTCCACAAGACTGCAAGGACGCCAGCATTACCACTCTGTACAAGAACAAAGGAATTCGGCAGGTTTGTAACAGTTATCGAGGAGTTTCGCTGCTTAGTGTTTGCTGGAAAAGTTTTAGCCAGCATGCTTCTTCTGAGGCTGCAAGTCATCGCAGACAAGGGCCTGCCGGAGAGTCAATGTGGTTTCTGTGCATTGCGCTCAACTATTGATACGGTGTTCAAATTACGACAACTTCAGGGAAAATGCAACGAGCAATGGCATCCCCTAGCTGTATGTGGCGTTCAGAGACCTGACCAAGGCTTTCGACCTTGTTAGTAGGTCTGGGTTATTTGTGATCCTCAGCCGCTTTGGCTGCCCTGGAACATTGCTCAGCATTATTCTGAAGCTCCACGATGACATGCATGCTACTGTTCAGGTCGATGACTCGATATCTCGCCATTTTCCACTCAAAGGTGGAGTCAAGCAGGGGTGTCTCCTTGCTCCCACCCTCTTTGCAATTTTTCTTAATGCACTGCTCATAGGTGCATTTCCGAAACCGTCTGGAGTATTATTGCATTGTGTAAACTCTGGAAATTGTTTAATCTATCCCGTTTTCGTGCAAAGTCCAAGGTCAGACAATTTTTCATCAGAAAACTGCTCTATGCGGACGATGCTGTCTTTGTGGCAACCTCCACATCCACCCTTCAAAACCTTTGCAGCTCCTTCGCTAGTGCCTATGCTGAATTTAACACTAATAAAAGCCTGACTAAAACCGTAGTCCTATCACAGGGGCCTAGCTCTTCTCCACAAATCAGTATAAACGGAACAGTGTTGCAGTCAGTGGAAAAGTTCTGTTATCTGGGGTCAACAGTTGACAACACAAACTCCCTGAAATTGGAGCTTGAAATTCGCATAGGAAAGGCTGCGACAACATTTGGTCAACCTCGTCTACGTGTTTCGTCTAACGGCAAACTCTCCATCCGAGTTGAAATCCAGGTGTACATGGTCTGTGTTATAAGTGTGCTAGTCTATGGTAGTGAAACGTGGACAACGTACCGGCACCAAGAACGCCGTCTTGGCGCTTTTCATCTGCGTTGTCTTCGCTCTATCTTGAAGCTGTCCTGGAGGGACCGTGTGCCCAATACCTCAGTACTGCAAGCAACTGGTTGCTACGACCTCATAATCATCATCAGACATCGACGTCTACGATGCGTTGATCATGTATGGCGGGTGGAGGACAACAGCCTGCCGAAGTAAGTTCTGTGTAGCGAACTACCCAATTCTCCCCCACCGACTGGGCATCCAAAACTGCGTTTCTGGGACGTCCTAACCTGAAGCGTGACTTAAACGCATCTGGCATAACAGATACGGGGAAAACTCGCTTGCAACAAAAGAGTGAAAGCCAGTCATTGAAACTTGAAAGTAAACATCGAAAAAATCATTCTTGGAGGATTATGAACGCCGCAGTGCTCGTCGTCGCACACGACCGGATAGGCCGTGATGAAATACTTTCGTATTTTACCTTGATTTATTAAACGATAAAGTACAAGCGAAAACAACTATATAAATGTTGACTGTCTAGCTTCTCACTTGGACTGGGCTTGTGTGTCGCCATTGAATTGGTTCCCAAATAGGATTCATTACTCGTGTACCTTCATGCCTATCGGCTTACAGTAGATCATAGGTTCCCAACCTTTCTTAAAGCTGGCACTCCCTTCATAAAAATCAAGTGACGTTCTCATCCCCTCGTTTCAAAAAAGCGTATAAATCACGTAAACAGTCCGATTCTGCAGTATCTTCATTTTTTAAACTACGACTCGTGAAACATACTGACAACAGAAAACACTCAGTCGTACGGGTTAACTTTCATAGCTTGCTGCTCATTAGAGATAAACCTAGTGAGTTGCAGCTTCTCTGAAATTATCCCCTCACTCCTTGGCACACAATTACTCAGAACCACGCGCAAATCGTTCGAGGGGTTCAAACGGTTCCGATATCTGTTTTTCAAATGAGGTACAGAGGAAAATCTAATTCGCACAAATATCTAGACACGTTTTTGCTCATTTTCTTGTAACTTTGCATGGTCACACACTAGAAACTTTCGAGTTCTGCAGTATCAAATATCAATCTCATTGCTTGGGTTTCTTTCAAGACAATGTGATCTTCAAGAACATCACCATCTGCCATTTAATCAACGTTGATAATAAATGGATCTATTATCCACTGTTTACTAACATTGAGCTCTCCACCTGAGAAATACCCATCAAAGTTAACTTGCTGCGTGTCAAAATGGGCAGACGTTTCTTGTTCTACACACTGATATATGCACCCGAATTCTTTCACTGTTTCCTCCGGCCACGTCAATCCTCAATTGAAGTTACAACCAGGACAGCTCGTCTAGACAGGTTGCAGCTCTCCCTCAAAAATGCAAGGCAAAAAATTCCGCCAAAATCGCCTTAAGTTTGGATTTANTTACGAAATATCACATCACCATCATTTTCAGTACTTCCGATACCAATTTAGCTCAACGTTTCCTGTGGATCAAACAAAACCAATGTTTCGCTCTTTTTCAACGACGCCGCTTATGCGATGGCGTTTTCAGCAAACCTGCCGATGAATTTGGCGGTTTCGGGACTGTCTTCGGCACAGCCCTAAAGGAAGAAAGGAAGGCAACCAAGCAATTGGCTACAAGAAACATGGGGTAGATCCGCCTATCGCAAGGCGTTCTGTTCGTTTGATGATGAATTTTTAAAGGAAAATGTTTTCTTGACTTTTTTTACTACCTGAATTTCTTGAATATTAAATTTGATAATTAGATAATTGAAATAGAATGCTGTAACTAGTACTTTGGCGATATTAGCGGCATTGGATTTAAATCTGGCCGCCAATCTCGGGCTGCGAAAATCAGCCCTTTGTTTACTGTATCTGTACCACTGCAGCTTGCAACAGCAAGCTGATGATCCGTTTAGGTTTGGGTTATTAGAGTTTGAAGATGGAGGGCAGTTGTTGGTGGAGATCATTTTTGGACAACAAAAAGCATGACTGATTTGAAACATTGAAATGAGAAAGTTTTGATGCATGAGAAATCTGGCAATCATGTAAGCATTCAAGTAAACCTTTCATTTCTTGGTAAGGTAAACATTACAGCTGAAATCGATTCAGGATACAAGCTTTTACTGGACATGCATAACAGTCAAGTTAAAACCAACAGAAATTTTGTTTAAATCAACAACTGTTTATATAAATTATTTTTGTAAACTTTGAACTTCCTTTGAGAGGACGTGATGAAAGTACCGGCTGAAAGCACGTGGCTATGAATCTGCTCCCTTGACACTGTTTGAATAAAACGCTAAATTTATCTAATTAACGGTAACGTCGCAGAAGTCGAGAGGAAGCACCCAAGTTTACTGTGCGAGTGGTATTGGGTTCGACTTCTACCTTTGCAGCTTTTTTTGGCGGTAGTGGTTTGATAGCTTTGGTTTTTATTTACTTTTGTTTGACTTTCCAATACTTCTGTGTTTCTGTTTATGCTTTAGGGTTTAGTTAGGTTTAGGATTAGGCTTAGGGTTAATTAAACTGAATTTAATGTTTCCTATGCATCAGTATGAACAACTGAAAATTACAAATGTGTTAAGATAGGACTGCTGGAGTGACTGGAAACGCCACTAATCATTAAAAACAGCCAGGGCGACAATCCCAGATGTTCAACCAGAGATAAAAGTTCGCAGCCCTCCCGGTCATTTTTACCACGAGCCGCCACTGCTAACAGCTTTACTTTTTTACAGAGCACTTGCTCTGAAAATACTGTGAAGCATTGCGCCATTAACGTTTAAACGCCACAATCCGCTTGCAGTCGCAACACTGGCCAACTTCAGGGTGGTAACCTCACCGTGTTTCCAACACCCAGGGGCCCTCTTGTTTCCAACACCCAGGGGCCCTAGGACCCCCGGTCTCGAACCACTGGACTGGATGGAGCGGATACGGTTCCTACAGAACCCTCCTCTGAGTAGAAGT
>JGI24158J21664_10002015_pt1 | contig 24007 bp, 11 predicted proteins | sample Ectturendosymbi3_FD_21664 | JGI IMG/M metagenome (IMG submission 21664) | reverse complement strand
TTAGATGTTTTGTCTAAGAGTAATCGCATTCCATTATCTCGATCATTTTTGGCCACCGTTTGCAGCATTTCATTGAAAAAGCTGTTTGTTGCTGCTTCTTACGAATATTTGTGAAATGTTACCTTTGTCCAAAAAAAAGTACGATATGTTGAAGGTTTGATGTCCGAAAGCAACAATGCATATTTGCATAACTAGTTTTTTGCTTCAGTATAGAAATTGTGTAAGCAAGAATGAGTTAGGGATATAGGGGTACGGGAAGGCGTTGTACTGGGGGGGCGAAAAAAAGTTGGCCTGAAAATAACAATTTGCCCTAAAAATAAACAATTTGCCCTGAAACTAACTTTTTTAGTTTGATCCAAATTGGTCATGAAACCTCTTGAAAATCTGTTCCATATAGTTGAATTCGTTTATAACGGCTTCGTATGTAACATCAATTCGCCTATAACGTTACATTTTGTTCGGGCTCGATGGCATTTTCTATATGCCTTTCAATTCGCTTATAACTTCAATTCCGCAATAACGTTCTTTATACAATCCCCTAGAGGTGCCGTTATAGGCCAATTCTGTAGTTACCTTGCTTGTTAACTCAAAGGGGTGAAGTTCCTTGCGTGTTGTGTTCTCCCTGACAAGAAACTTTACGGTAATTGCCTTCACTGCCTGAATATACTGCATTGAAACATTTTTCACCTTCCCTGAGAAACAGAGTTGCCGTGAAATTTTCTACTGTATTGAATATATTTTTTACCAATCAGGATTTTTGAGCAACTTGAGATTGCCCTGAAAAACAGAGTTTGTCCTGAATATTTTTACTGTGTTGAGTATATATTTTTTATCATTCAGGATTTTTGAGCAACTTGCGCTTGCCCTGAAAAACAGAGTTTCCCCGAAATTTTTCACTGTATTGAGTACGCTCTTACATTCAGGATTTTGGAGCAACTTGCGCTTGCCCTGAAAACAGAGTTTGCCCTAAATATTTTCACTGCATTGAATATATATTTTTTATCATTCAGGATTTTTGAGCAACTTGCGCTTGCCCTGAAAACAGAGCTTGCCTGCATTTTCACTGCATCAGGTTTTTTTTAAGGAAAATGTTAGGTACCCGGTATGGATCTGTAGGGACTCGATTTCTCTGATTCTAGGGACCCGATGATAATTTTCTCTGATTCATGGGACCCGAATCGGATCCCTAAAACGCCTTAAAAACCCTGCTGTATTGAATATATATTTTTTATCATTCAGGAATTTTGAGCAACTTGCACATGCCCTGCAGACAGAGTTTGCCCTGAATTCACTGTATTGAATATATATTTTTTATCATTCAAGATTTCTGAACAACTTGCGCTTGCCCGGAAAACAGAGTTTACCCTGAAATTTTTGAAGACCGGGGGGCGGCCGCCTTCCCCGACCTCCCGCCTCGTACGCTTATGAATATCATAGCATACACTCTGTTTGGCAAAGCCTTTCAGCGTGTTACCAACAAAGAGGGACCCATTAGGGAACCACTGATTTTAAAACTTGGGTGCATTACTTCAAAAAGAGGATCAGAAGCGTGATGTAGATCAAAGAACTGGTTTAAGATTTTTTGTGTTTCACACGATAGCGATATAATTTATAAAATAATGACAGACGCCCTGTGGAAATATACGTAATAGAAAACTCAGTGTCCAACGTGACACCATTTGCAACCGTTATTTTTCCGAAATGTTGTTTCATGGGCACGGAGATTCGTTTACATTTTTATGTGCCGGATATTGCGTCACAAACAGGCGTCTTCAACAATGCGCAATCGTTTCTGCAAAAAAGACTTAAATTATTTTTGTTGAAAACTTTTTGTTTTGGCAAGGACTATCGAATAGAAACGCACGATTCACTCGAGATGTAAGCCTGAAACAAGCTTTTAACGATTTTTCATATTATTCATTGTTGTGCTGGTGCTGCCTCACAATTGAGAACGAAATGGTGTTGGAGAAAAGCGTTATGTCAAAACCCGAGCGCAGAAAAAAGCGCTTCATATTTCAGGTTGCTCGATTCGATATTTCGTTTTGAAGTCTGACATTATAGTGCAGTTTAGAATATGTCCAGGCTTATTCCCGGCATTTTCATTGTCATGAAAAATATCAGGTGGAGCATTTTATCATCGCCTGTGGCTAAACTTTCATGGTGTGAAGACTGCGAACCTCGGACATTCAGGAATTAATTTCGCAATTTCTTGCATTGTCAATCTAAGGTTCAAACCAAGTGGAATCCATTTTTCCTCCTTCGTAGCCAAAACACCCCCGTTTTAGCCTCTTATCGTCGCTAAATTCGTTTGCCAGCCACCAGTTGGAACCACAAGCACTTGCCGACAGATGTCGTGACGTCTACCAGTTAGTTAGACGTGAGCGGTCGATTGAGAATTCGAATCTAATTGCTCGATTTAGTTAAACGACGTCGGCTGTAAAAGAAAGCGATCGATACACTTTCACGCAGTCCCCTACGTTTCAGTGCGACGTGCACAGCGCGTTACGCAAACACACAACATCGGTATTTGCGCGGCAGCGGGCCAGAAGACGACGTGTGCGCGGCTTACGCAACAGACGCGAGCAGAACAAAGGCTGCCATCGCAAAAATTGGAAGTAATTTTATGAAACGTGTCTTCTTTTTCAGAAGCAGTAGTGGCCATTTTAGCGTTCGACACCGCCAACGCCTTTTAACAGTTTTGCTTCCAGATTCGCAGCGCTTGTTTTGGGCAAAGCCGTTAGTTAAACTGTTGAAAGTTCACAAATAATTTGGCAGCATCCTTCGCTCTCCTGTAATACATACTCTCACCGAATGAGGTAAAAATCGTACCGAAGTAGTCTTGTACTTGAAAGCAAGTGGTCAGGTCTTGAGACAAGCTTCACCCGACTTAGTGGTTTCCCAGAAACACTAGGACCATCGGCGGCTCTCCAAGTGACAGCAACATATTGACGGCAATGTTGGTTTAAGTGAATTTTCCCATAAAAAATTGCAATTGTCTTGACTTTGGACTGCGGCGAACCATCTTCTTTTCGCAGCAATGCCTGTCCTCACCTCATTTTAAATAAATTTAAAAATGTATATCTGAATAAGACAAGCCAACACGGTCACATAAAAGTCTTCAAGAAGATTATATATAATTCTACCTGGACTAGTTCGAAGTAAAAACTAAGTAGGTAAAGAAAATGTTCAAAGATCAATATCTTTCAAAAATAACATTTCAAAACTTTTATAAATTTATTTCCGTATCTTAAAACATCTTTACTGTCACTAAAAGCGCAACTTCATGTCGAATGCAAAACGTCCTAGAAACGTTTTCATTTAACATGAACTAAAAATATGTCGAGGCAATCTAGAGATTTGAAATAATGGAAGTAGCATTTATTGCTTTTTTTCACAACATCTATTTTGTTTCCTGTTGCTACGTGGGATATTGACGTGCTTATGATATTATTTGATTTTTAGCTTCTTTTCCCGTGTCTGAAACGGCGTTCAAGCAAACAAACCCAAAACATATCAGGCTTATTAGTCGGAATTCGTTTTACTTTGTGTTGGTTGAAACCCCACTAGGACAAGTAAATAATATTATATATCTTGTTTCAAGGATAGAATTCTCATAATACATTTAAAATTGCAAGACGTGTGCTCAGAGTTTACCATTTACAGATTCCGAGGCCCAAGTACGATCTCCCCAGAGAAAAGAAGATATTCTTTGGATGCAGTTCAATCAGCAATAACTACTGCAGTGAACCACATAGGGTTAGAAAAATTCCTGCTGGAGAAATTTGACACTAGGAACCATGTTTTGCGCTTAATAATAATAAGAAGAACAATAAGAACGTAATAAGATTTTCATATGTTTTACGCTTTCGATCAAACTGCAGTGCACAGGCAACATCTGTATACATGTCCAACTTGATGATAAAACCCCTTGATAGTCGCAGACGCGTTCGGTAAATCGATATGCAAACGGCGTGGGTATTGATTTCAGTGGCGTGGCTCTGATGATGTATGTGATGCTCACAAAAAAGCGATAAACACTTAAGGTATTTCTTGCTTTGCAGCTAACAGCGAACAACCAAAACATTTTTTACCGAAACCCTGCACTGAGAAGCTTCATGATGAAGTGTTGTGGTGTTCAAACAGACCACATGGCCCACGCGGCCGAGATAGGTGAAAATGATATGCTGCATTTAGTTATAATGTATCACATGCTTCACGTATTGGAACGTGTTTAAAACGTTTGGACTGGTGGTTCTACTGAAAGTGAAGGTGGTGCATATGAGCAATACATCACTCTTTTGCTCCAAACTGACTTTTCCTGCGTTGTTTACCAAAGCAGTGAGCACCGTTTTTCACAGATGACATTTAAACTGGTCGTAAATTGAACCATTACGGTATAGCGAATGTATGCTATAAGCTCAAAGCGAAGCAGTTTATGCAGTTCAAGAAACAAAATAAATTCAGTGCATTGTCACGCAAATACTAAACTACCTAAAATAGTGTTTCCCAAAGTGAGCAATACCACGCCCGTAGCCACAGGGGGAATTCGCGGGCAGTGCGCTGCCTTCCCAAATATTTTTTGCCCCCCGAATTGTGTTGTGCCCATAAATATGTGTTTTAAACATATTATGATAACAAAAATCTTGCCCCCTGGAAAATGTATTTTGCCACCCCCCAACTTAAAACCTGGTTAAGGGCCTGAGCAGTACTTTTAGTACTTTGGGCGGTGTATAGATCTAAAAGGTGACGGTGAGGCAAAAAGGGGCGGTATTGGAGGCATTTGATGCAGCAATTTTGGTAATAAGATTGCGCCAATCTCTACCTTGCCTTACAGAGTGAAACGGACAGACGTCTCCAACGGTGTGACATTTGCGACGCAACATTTCCTCCCACGCTGGGAGAGCAAAACCTTATGTTCCGCTGTGTTGATGAGCTCCATCAATACTGGAGGTTTTAGTGCCGCAATATTTATATTAAGACGTAGATGCGGAGCGCAAGTCCAGACGAGGAACAGTTGACAGTAGTTGTTCGTTTTTTTTGACAGAAGCTACATGTTTTATATCACTGATAATTTTTTTCACAGAGAAACACATTCCACCTCCTATCATTCTTGCTTGTGGAATAGATGGAACACCTTCGATTGGCCATCGTGGCTTCACCACTTCCTTAAAAAATGCTATACCTGGTGTGGTTACGGTGCATTATGCATTCCACAGGCAGCTTCTGGTAGCAAAAAAAAAACTACGTGGTCGACTGCAAAAATCCATGGGCACAGTTATCGCAGCGGCTTATAAGATCAAGGCACATGCTCTCATTTCTAGAGTGTTTCGACAGCTTTACATTGACATTGATGAAGAGTTTGAATGTTTATTGCTGCACACAGAAATTAAATGGAGGTTGTCAAAGAGAAACGTTCCTGAAACATTTCTATTTCTATTCACTGTTTGACATAGTGACAGAATTTTTGCAAGATTGTAATTCTGCGCTCTGTGATGAAGTAAAAAACACCAAAGGTCGCATTGCTTATTCGTGAGATTGATTCACAAAGTTAAATGAAGGCAGTTTGCAGTTGCAAGGAAATGATATAAACCTTCCCAAAGTCAAATCAACTCTCTCCGCCTTTCCTGTCGAAATAGCAGTTATTCAGACGATACTCAATCCGTCATGAACTCCACTAGTTTCCAAGTCTCTCTGATTTGAAGTAGGAGAAGAGCACATCAGATGACGACCTTCACAAATATTGTGCACACCTGGATGATTTGCAAATAGACGGGTTTGAGAGATTTCAGGATGGTCTATTGCATAAAATACCAGACTGAGTGATCAATTTCTTATTAGCTTTCAACAGTGAGGAAACAGGAGTGCCAGAGGAAGAATTAGATTCGATCCAAAATGAGCTGAGACATCGAGCTGAGACCAAAGTACAGAAAATAATAAGATTTTTGGTAACAAAAATATCTGACTGCTATCCTGTTATATGTCAACCAAAAGCTTATTGAACGTGGGGACTACTTAAAGAGTTCCATCCTGATGTAAGGGAACTGATATCCCTGAACCAAGCGCATCCATCCCATTAACACCAATTGTAAAAACAACATAAAATAGTTTGCTAAATTAGATTTCATTTGTGAAATACGTCTATCTGCTTGGTCTAGTTGTTTTCAATTTAAGGCACAAAAAAGTGCGTGATCGAATGTGTGTATCAGCGGAGAGAGTGAAGCTAGGTACCCACCTGGAAGCAAAAAGGGGTGTCACTCACAAAGGTTGTGAAACTGATCTAAAGTATGACTTGACACATCTTGGTGATTCAGACAAGAATTCAGATTAGGCATATGACTTGTGTTTACAGCGTCGTCCACCGTCAGCAATAGTCCATGCGCGAACGCCTGGCAAAAACCTTGAGCTAGGTTATGATGGTGTCGGGTGTCGATCAAGCGAAAGCTATAACCGCTTCACAAACTGCAAGGTACAGTATAGTACAATATGCGAGTCAGCTGCATTTTTTTCGGTTGTCTCGCATGTGACAGACTGGCTATCGTGCAAAAGTTCTGTGATACAACAAACGCAAGAGCAAACATTGATTGCGACCTTATGTTTGGCAAGTACGGTTTGTATAAGCACAGATTAGTCACAGAACCTGACAGTTTAAAAAAGTGCTTGAAGCACCGATTTAAGCAAGGTTAAAAAAAGTTGAAAAACAGATGAAAAGTTAGACTTTATTTTCTGTAAAAAAACTTTTTCCAGTGAACTAAAAAGAACAGCATGAACCGTGCTCTGGTAATCACGGGTCACGTGATCATGGGCCTCGCAGAACTGGACGTTTTCCTTTTTGAATTTCATACTATTAGGAATACGTTAGAAATCCAGTGGCGATTCTAGGTTTACAAAAGTGGTGGCCACTGCAGGGCGAAGGAATAACCAGGGGGGCCAACATAAATGTCTATCCTGCATGGACATTTTCCGTTGTTTTGAAGAAAATATTGCTATCATTAAGCCTAGCAAACCCAACATAGGCTTGTGAATTAAATATGGCGACTAGCGTTATTATTCACGAGAGATACTTAAATGTCACTACCACACTTGTGCAATTGCACACTTGTTCTGTACTGCTATGTCGAATATTCTGTGCTAACTATGCATTATGCAACTTCCACAGCACTACACATGTAAAACAAACACCACTTTCTTTACACGATTGTGCCGGCCCCACATGAACAAAACAGCTGCACGAACATGAAAACAATTCACATGAAAGCAAAGTGGTTTCAACCACAAACTCCATCCTGACACAGAGTTAAGTAGGCTTTTGATAGAGCCAACTAGTTTCCGTTTTTTTGGTAGCATACGCACACGTTGTAATTGTGTGGTAACCATGACAATGTTATGCAAGTACTATCACGAATGTAATACCCACCTGCAGCGTGGATAGGCTAAGGACTAGTAGTCAATGCTGTATGCACTTACCAACAGCAAGGTTTCGGTACTAGTGGCACCTAAATAAGCTGTGCCGCAGATGTGGGTGCATCGTCGTTTAAAACCGTACCTGAGAGCAAGATGTAAACAGGGACGGATCCAGCCAGTAAGGTTGCGGGGTGGGGCGATTTCAGTAATATTTGCTAGTCAAATGTCATAACGGTTTCGCTACTGTAAAAGAGATGAAGTATACCTCACAAAACTCCTGTGACAAAACAATGGACAACAAAATGGCCTTACAGCGCGAATACTGTTTTCCGCATTGTACAAAATCACGGCGAATGAAGTTACTTTCGTAGGTTTTAGGGGAGCGATCGCTCTCCCCCAGATCCGCTCCTGGATGTAACACCAAGGATAAATCCAGAAAAAGACGTTCATTTTAATATTCACACTAAACGTTTCTCTGACTAATCCTCAAAAGCTGACTTTTGAACCCTGCGATTATAATTTATGACTGTCTTGTTATAAGCGAAACACGCACTACTGTACCTCAAATAAAACAAAAAAGGATTCAGACACATAGACAATGAGCAATACGATCCTCACACAAATCCCTGCACAGTCTTCATCAGAATTTCATATCAACATCAACTCAATGTAAATTAATCCTTAGATGTTCAGTGTCAAATTCATCAGCGAAATCATCTAAATCTATTTTTTTCAGTTCGCACCCTTGCAATTGAAAGTAGAGCGATGCTACTCAATCTTGCACTGGTCATGGAAATTCTAAGAAATGTCTTCACTAAATTCATTTTTGAAAAACTTCTTTAGCCTGAAGCGCTGGTGATGGGAAGAGTTACAGCAATTAGCAACAACTTGCATGAACAATCAAACGCAACTTTGTAAGGAGCTATAAATGAAAGAAATTGTTGGAGCGATGCAGGCAGCTGTCATTACTTCCGAAGCAAATTCTTTGCCAGAGGTATTTCATGTTTCAAATCATTTTCATTAATGGAATATGCATTTGCAAGTTCTTTCAAATGTTCTTCTGATAAAAATGTTTGACTTCTGCTCCGAGGCAAAGAGCTGAAATAAGCCACCCCTTAGAATCGCCACTGTAGAAATCAGTTCTTTCATGACATTTTTAATTTCAAGCACGAGTTTTTTCATTAGGTAACCATGGGATGTTAACACACCCAAATGGGTCGTTTAAAACCCAAACCCGTAGCAGGTTTTAAGGTTTGGAGGGGCAAAATACATTTTTAAGAGGGCAAGATTTTTGTTTCTATATTATGTGTTGAAAAAACAAATTTTTCTGGTTAAAACAAAATTTTGCGGGGAACAAAATAAATTTAGGGGGCACTGCCGCCGAATGCCCCCCGTGGCTATAAGCGTGATAAGACCGATGGTTATTTGACGTGGTTCTCGGCCATGGTCCATTTCCACATACAGTTTCCATGTGTGCTTTCCCGCTTGGGTGCCTGTAACTCACTGTTTACCTGAAATGTTTCTCGCTTAAAAAATCGAATGAGTAAAAACCGTTGCGTGGAAGTCAAAGATATGTTTGACCGGACCTTGGAGAGGTCACGTGTCCCAAAAAACGTAATCTAATTTTGGATTCCGTCAGACCCGTAGTTACCTGGCGCGTTACGGTCATAAAAGACCACCTGAGCAGGGTTTTGTCGCAAAATTTGAAAAATGTTTTTTTTCGCAAATTTGGAAAACGTTTCTTTGAAATACAATACCGACAGTGAAATAGAGCTCATGGATCAGATTCGTATTCTTTTTATTCCAGATATCAGCCACAGACCTCCTGACCAATGCGAAGAGGGGAACGTCTACACGTTTAACAGCGTTAAGCAGGGGTACTTAATGAGTTCCCAGTGAGAAATGTGGGTGTTCTCAGAAAGAATACCAAAGTGTTTTTTCTTTTAACCCCCAGACGCACAAACAAGAACGACCACCACTTTAACTAATGACATAACCGCAGACGACGGGTCCCCAAGCCAATATCTTGAGGAATAGGGGCCCGCGGAGTGGAAAGGTTAAGAAGCACTGGTATAGACGCAATGCGATGTGCTTTACTACGTGGATACAGGTCTGCAACTGCGATGTATTTCAGGGTCAATGGCAGGGACGGATCCAGCCAGTAAGGTTAGGGGGGGCGATTTTAATAATAATTGATAGCCAGCCCAGGTTTCATAACGTCTTCGCTACTGTAAGAGAGATGAAGTATACTCCACAACACTGTTGTGAGAAAAAAATGGACGACAAATTGGCCTTATGTCACGAATGCTGTTCTAGGAATTGTAATGAATCATGGTGAATAAAGTTACATTCGTATAGGTTTTAGGAGGGGCGATCGCTTCAATCGCGATCCCCCCGGATCCGAACCTGGTCAGTGGTGAATTGCAGCTCAACCGCACGTAAAAACGGAGGTAAAATCCGAAAATTTTGGTAAAGTGTTCTCAGGTTGGTATTACGCAAATAACAACCGGCTTGCACAGATCTTGGAATTTTTTAACAGCAGGTTTACGTGAACCGGTTGAATGGCACCAACAGCATTAAAGCTGTAACCCCAAGACTTCTGTTTGAAAAGTAAGATTTAACTCTGATAACAGAACAACATAGGATGCTATGTAAAATGCCAGCCAACAATGCAAGCGCCATTGCAAAGGTTGGAACAGCTGGGCTTGTTGATGTACGTTGGTCCTCAACACTCAATGGCTCCTATGTTACCAGAAATTTCAAAGAAAAAGCTTAGCATTGTCAGTGCATTTGTGACGTTACACAAATCAATTCTTGCTGACGTCATAAAAAAAGTTGTTTCTTAGTATAGGCGCAGCTATTATGAGGGAAACAAAAACTAACAATAAAAAACAAAGTTTATAATTTTTCAGTTCTTTCTTCATACACGATCGTTACGCCGATACTGACGATAGTTTTGGAACGTAACTAGTTTGTCGGATTTTATGTTTGATCATTTTGCAACAGACAGATTCAAGATGAACACCTCAAATTGCGCATTGACAAGTACAACTGCGTCTTGAATCGCTTGCATTTATTCTCTATAGCTGGCTGATGCCATACCAATGCACAAGTTAATTTTCCTAGACATTTTTGTCGCTTTTGCAGTTGCACTTTACCTAATAACACCCTGTTTTGGTTTCTTATGATACATAGGCGTTTCTGCGTTGGCAGTTCAGCCAACTAAAGTTTATTAAAGTTTATGTCTGCCTTAGAAAATTAACAACGTGCTTTGATTTATCAAATCTTCCAAACGGAGTTGTCGACCGGCGTACAACGATGACAAGACACGATTTCTACTTGCTGTGTTTCCTATCTCCAACACAGCAGCTGCAGTGGATGTATTAATTTACGCCTGTCTTGTAGTCGACGCGGTTATGGCACTCGACTGTGACGTCAGCGCCAGCTCCGAAGAAGCTTTGAATTTGCTGACTGATTGCGACTACCTGTGCCACGTTATTTATACGCTCTACATGGAACGCAGCAGTCAGGAAAAAGTGGCGGGTGAGTGACGTTGGGTTTGTGCTGTCGATCTGAATGCAGACAATATAACACCGACTGGTGAGTTCAGGCGTGAGATTGCTTAAATTACGCAACTAGTTTCTTTATTAACTGAACGTGATGATTGCAGCCTCACAAATTTAGCTTCTGAATGATAACGATATAACCGTCAGTGCAGCTATGGCTGGCAGGAACTATCGTTGATGTGTCGATGCCCAACTATTTTGCATCACAGGAATATGTTTGGGGCTTCGGTGGCTTGAATGGTGACCGATACATTATAGGTTTTGATAGGTACCTGCAAACAGGAACTGCCCCGTTTCTATAAAAAAGTATACATAAAAACGCGCTTATTGCAACAGCGCAATGTTTCACATGAGTATGAGAACAGGTGTAGTGATTGTTGCTAAACCGCTAAAATGTAAGCTTTTCTAGCACGGATGTGCCTTACTTTTATGTCAGGCTGCGCATTGGATGCAGACGCTGGACAGCCTGTAGATTGGAATGCACGTTTAATTATTCGTAGGTTGATCATTCGTCCCGTTTTGATAGGGACAGGCCCGATTTTGGAGGTCGTGTACTGTTGTCCCGGTCAGCTGCTTACTTGTCCTGGCAAATCAGCCCGACCGCAGGCCACGGGAAAAAGTATCGGTTTCAACGGGAACGGTGGGAGCAGATGAGCAGCGCAAGTTTCCGTTTTCGTTGTGGGATGATTCTGTTTTGCTCGTCGCTATATTTTTAGCAACAATTTTGCTAATTCGAGACGCACGCAAGTTGCTATGAACGTTGTTTTAAAGTAAACCCTAAATTGCACGATGACCTAGTTTACGAAAAAATCTGCGGTCACTCCCCAACTATGCTCTGAATTTGTTCCAAAACAAGCAGCTAAGACAACTCGTATTCGCATGATTGCACTGATGTTAATGACAAAATACACAGATAAGATACTGATTTCAGAAAAAGAGGTTGGTGTCACGTGTCAGTTCAAAAGACAGCTAGAAAATTACAGTATTATGCATAACATGCTCTAGTTATGCTGCCCGAAACAGCTGTTGAAAATTAAGGAACAACTTGCATAGTTTGTTGTTAGACTAAATGGAAAAGTTAAAAAAACTCTTTTGGTGTGTCTTGGTGTGCCATGCAACAATGCTGAGCTAATAGCCAGTTGCATCGGTAAAGCGATAACTAGCAAACCAGCTATTTCACCCGGTGCCATGCATGTATGTTTGGTGAATGTAGAAACATGCGTCATAATGAAACTAATCATTTTCGAAGCATCTCACATAGCCCAGGCTTGATCAGTCCAAGAGTAACTTAAATTGCACAGTGTTGAAAAGATAAGGAATGTTTGTGCCTAGAAAAGTCAGTTTACAGGAAAGATTTTATTCCCCAAATACGTTGCACGTGTAATTTACACTGAATCGTCGCCAGTCTCTGGCAGTATTGTTTGATCACAGAAAAAAGTGGACAGAGGGGAACAAAACCCTTATAGAGCCTATTGAACATGACGAATCACTAGATGTCCCGATTACAACTCCACAATTTTGTTCTCTTTCTCGTGAACTTCACCCATAGGTCACATTCTTCTGAATCAAAACAGGAACTCTCAGAAATAATTTGCGTCCTATGGGAAAGTGTGCCTTGCTTTGACAGCGGCCTGTCCGCACGTGCTCTGTTACTGCGGAGCTTCAGTAGCGTCGGCGGTTCGGCGCACGTGCCAGATACCAACTTTCCTTGGATGCGAGCTTCGTACAGTCCAATAAATGCAGTGGCAGCTGGACGAGGAGTGACAGAGTGACGTCGCGATTTTCTGCAGCGTCCGCCGATAAGACCTAATTTTTCGCGGATACGCTTAAACCTTAAGAATATTTTCACAAGATAATTTTAGCGAAGAGTTTAAACCAAAGGGTAGTTTCTGTTGTAATAAAAAGCAGATCGCTTCCTACCTTTCTACACGCAACTCAAAGTTGGAAAACTTATTCATAGAAGCGAAACTGAAAGTGATCGACTGGATTCACTTGCTGAAAGCTTTCAGAAAAAAAGTGCAGTTAAAAACATTTTGCGCAACCAGTGCTCCACTTCCGATGTACCCTTTCTTCAGCAGTAGCCAAATGCTTCGACCAAAACACACCCGCATTTTTTATATTTCACCTGCCCATTTTGCAAAGTCTCTACAAAAGGAACTACTGAACTAGAAAGAAAAACAAGTAAATGACTAAGATAAAAAATCGTAAAACCAAGGCAAAGGGTTTCTCAAAAATTAGTGTTTTAGTTTTTAAGGTGATTGTAGAAACATAGCTTGCGCTTGTTGAAACAAAGGCTTAAGTGAACTAGTTACTACTTTAGCATTTGCCGCATTTGGTACACTTCATAAACGCGATAATAAGTTTCTGCCGGAGGCAAACTTAGTTGGATAATCGCGAATCAGTTGCAGGGGCGTCTGGTCTACTCAGAAAGTTGACGCATGACGCAATAAGGACTGACGTTTTCAAGTGCTGCGAACGACAACTTAATTTGACTGCACCTCGTGAGCGTGTGCTCAGACCGTCTGCTACGGCTGAAACGAAATTTTCTCCGATAAACATTGATTTTGAGCAAATCTGGATAAATTTTGCGAAAATGTGAGAGTTTTCGTGGATAGAAAAGCTTACACCGCTAAATGCAGAGAGCGAACGAGCAGCACATGTATGGTGCCGCTTTGCATCATGCAAAAATGTTGGTACATTTAAAAAAATACTGTAATTTTGTTTCACAATAAATGTTTATTTTTGAAGAAATGTACTTCAACTGACAAATTATTTGAAACTGAAAATTTTGTTTCTAAAAAATTTATTTTGCAAAAATATTTTTCGAAGAACAAAATTTCACCACGAATATCTTTCCTTTACTACGCCCAACTCCTCCCGAGAAGTGTTTACCATTGCAGTTTTCGAAAAAGCATGTGGTTAATTTATATATTGCATGTTCGTTTCTTACGGCAATTTTTGTCTAATAAATCACGAGTAATATTTTTTCTTCCACGACATGTTGCTTTACATTCTCTCAACGATGTGTAATGTCTTTTGTAATAATCTGTGTTGAAATCGATTTTAAATTATGACTGTTGCTCTGTTGAGCGGAAATTACAAAATGCATGTCAGGAATCGAAACATTTCGTAAGGTGGCTTTACATTTCATACCTTGCAGTTAGATAAGTCCAAGTACAGTAAATGTATGTCATGGGAGCACGTGGGATACCAGACCACAAGCATTAGGAAAGGTCATCATTCATGTTTGTAGTAACGCTTGTGGCAGACCTTGAACTGTTGTGCAGGGTTCTTAACTTGCATCAGAATGTTCGTAGAATTACTGTAGGTACAGTAGACTATAAACGTTTCAACTATAGAGCCGGTGAACTCTGACAGGATAAAACGATTGCTTCCCATTTTCCAGTACTGGATTTCAGTTAGCATGTTAAAAAGACATTTGATTTCGCTGAAAGAATGCAAAGCAATATGCAATAGAAGAGAAAAGGTTAGCGGCACTTCCTTAGATGAAAAGTTGTCATAAATAACGAACATGCACATGGTATGACTTTACAACATGGTTTATTCGCAAACTTCAGTGGGAGAAACTTTGTTGCCGGAATTGGGCGCATTAAAGAAAAAGTAATTCGTGATGAAATATCTCTCGTAAAAAACTACTTTTGCAAAATAGTCTGTTTTAGGCAATTGTTTTCATTTTCACACCCTTTTTTCCTCTGGGGAAGGTGGCAGCAACCCTAGGAGGACTCGATATATTTCACGGTTTTCAGAAATCTCAGATAGTTCTGCTAGATCCACACCAAGACTGCATGGACCAAGCAAAGCTGGAGATGTAATCACGCTACCTGTTCCATGGTCGACCTCTGTGCCGCTTTCCCGTGAGTGTAGTCAGCAGGAATTGCTTCGCCAATCTTTCATGGGGGAATTCTGGACACATGGCCGAACCAACGTAGGTTGGATCTCTGTATTCGGAGAAGTGGTTCGACGTTCAGGGTTTTGCGAATTTCACAGCCGCGCACTTTGTCGCGAAGCGTCACACCGTGAACTCTTCGCAAATCTCCCATTTCTGCCACTTGTGCTTGAAATAGCACCCTTTCAGTCATTACACAGTATTCGTGACCATAGGTGAGGATCGGAACAAAGACCGATTTAAAAACTGACAGCTTGGCGGTGTTTGAAAGCTACCGTTTCTTGACCAGAGATCGATAAGGCTTACGCAGAACTACGTTTGCTTTACCAATCCGTGCATTCGGTCTCCCTGTCTTGCGTCACTCGTGAATACGTCCCTAAGGTGCTTGAACTTCTCCAACTGCTGCAGTGTATTACCGCTTCCTTGCACCGTACATTGACTTGTTTTTCTGAAGAGACATATTACGTCAATTATTTTAATGCTACTCTTCATTCCCGCCTGGTCGCACGTAGCATAAAAAACAATCAAGTGCACGGTAAATACCCTGTTCAGAATATGCAAGGCTTACCAAATTGTACGCAAAAAGTAAACGGTCGATCGTGCAGCTTCCAATAGTAATACTTTTTTTCGTCCGGGAACATTTTATCGAAATAATTCGTTTGAAAAAAAACATTTTTTGTGAAAAAATTTTTTTCAACAAAAATATTTTTGCAAAAAAATTTTACAACGATTTTTTCAATATAACATAAGTATTTTACATGGTGCAAAGTGCCACCATACACGGGCTGTTGTTGCTCCCCCTGAATGCAACCCTGAGCCTTAGGAGGAACCCAGGTGTGCACGCGGCTCACAGGAACAGGGTTTAACTGTATTTTAATCCACTTGCGACCAAGGAGCCAAGAAACTGGTCTAGAAACAATATATAGATATATCTTGTGTGATTACCCACACAAAAACGATGAAGCCAAACGAAGAAAAACTCATTTCGATCTTTTCTTTGCCTCAGACACCCTTCAGAGTAGGGGCGAATTATTGCTTAGATTTATTTCTAAAACGCGTGGTACCCTTTTTGAATTACCTACATTTGCTAGTGCAACCAAACAGGTATTTTCATTCAACTTCTGCTGTTAAGCGCGAATGATAAGGTAACAAGCTCTCTTCTCGAACTTTTGTGACGAGGCAGTAGAAAAGTTAAAACTCTGTTAATAACATACGACAGGATCTCTGTCCACTCTTGCAAATTACGCTTGCTTTTGGTCGTATCTGATAACGACGTGGAAGGGAGCAAGTCAATAGTCAAATGTTTCGCACAAATTACGATTATAGCAGGGGTGTGCAACCATGCAGCACTGCCGGTCCAAGTACACATAACCAGATTGGTCCACGGGCCACAGCTTCCTGTGTCACGCTCTACGGATTAGACAACTCACTGGCCACCCATGGAAGATTGGCATTACCCTTTAAAAGCCGTAATGATTGCTTGTGGAGCAACGGGGTCTGGAGAAAGCGAATACAAAATGTGGGTTAACTGGTATGGTCGTAAGGGAAAGTAACGTAGACAGCAAACTATCTTTCTCCTAATATATTTTTAGGTTTTTGACTCGCGGGCCACACTCTATTCAAAATCTGGACCTTTCTGCGGGCCACAGAACTTCAGCTCTCGGGCCACTTTTGGTCCGCGGGCCACGGGTTGTACATCCCTGGTTTGTAACATTGTTGTGGTGAGCACTTTGTTTTTGGCATTCTAACGTCTTTCTTAAAATAGGGTGCGCAACACTTCCTAAGCTGAGGTAAGTTCAAGACAAATGTTTCTCAGACCCCGTAACAAACTAGTTCCCAAAGTGTAAAATTATTCTGTTTAGGCTGCCAAAGCACCAAGAGCGTGGTACAGCGTTTAATGCCGTTTTCCTACCTTCTGTTTCCAACGAATAACCTAGTGATAATGACCTGTTGCTTTTGACGTCCTCCAAGAGCTTCGCTCTGAGAAAATATAATTGGCGGCCCCCTTCTTGACTCCACTGGAAAGAATTAGGCTAAGAGACATTTTCTTAATGAAAGTGTACCACAGTAAATATTAGTCTCGAAATGAATCATAACAATACATCCCGAAAGCAACAGCCCTTTGAAGACAAGACCTCCCAACTGAAATTTTGCCGCTTTACGAAACGCGAATAAAACACAACTGCTCTTGTGAGCTGTTCACTTTTATGCAAGAAATTATGGTCGCTGCAGTTGACAATGATGCAATTGACTGCAAGTGCACAAAGCAAGCTGCTAAGGCGTAACGAAACCTCGGTTTATCTGTGCACAAGAAAGCAGAATCACGATTGCAAAAATGTTTCAAGGCTATGCACTTAAATTTCAAAGTTATGATAGAACTATTAAAAACTTTCACACAGCCAATGATTACCAGATAATCGCCCTTAAAAATACTGGTTTCGGTCTTGGTTGAGAGTTGTCGTGAAGAACGTTATGTTGAGGTCTTTGTGGTGAATCCAGTGCGAGTCAAAAGCGACAACTGTCAATGAATCTGTTTTACAAGCTGCTTGCCGTTCACAATTTGTCGTTACAATTGAGAAATAAAGAGTAAGAGATGCACACAGCAGGCATTACAGTTGTTTCCCGCAGAGTTATACAATTTCAGTGCGCCATTTGTTCGTGCAATTGCTCCTGCAACTTTCTAACGAACACATGATCAGGTGATAAGAAATATTAATGACGTCTCACTTCTTACTAAACAATGGGCACACTTTCCAATACTTTCTTATTAATAGTCACTATGCAGCTCTTTTTATAACCGTTTTTTTCGCGCTTTTCCAAGAAACGCTGTCACCTTTTGCATAAAGAGTAGTAGCTCTTAGGAATTTCTAAACATTGGTTCAAGAGCCATCTTCGCCGAACAAAAATAAAAGGAACTGGTCCTTTTTCGAACTTGTTCAAAGAGGAAAAGTAAGTGAAATTGAAGAAAGCGAAATTGCTTTATGATACATCTGGTTTTTGCCACACTCAAAAACTTTTGCTTGCTATATCACGTTTTGTCGCTTACTGTTTTCAAGAGAAACGTTTCCAGTCTACAGCGCTGCAAAAGAGCAAATTACAACCCTACATTTAAGGAAACTCTATTGATCTTGGAATTTGCTGTTGGGCAATGACATTAACATTCTGTGTTTATTTTTTTTCATACCATCAATTTAACCATTAATTCCGGTGCGAGACACGGACGGGGTTGTGACGCGTGTCATAAGATTGGCAAAACATGTTCGTTTTCAGAGAAATCGATTAATATTTTATAAGTTCCAGTGACTTAGATTTGCCATGCGGGAATTCCTTACCGGAAAACGCTACATTTTGAACTAAAAACACACCCAAACACGATCGTGGACTCTTAAACAACCACAGCAATTGTTTTTAATAGCCGATTTAATTTCTTTTTTCCTTGGCAAGGTAACGGTTGATGTAGTTCAGCGATTCCCAAACCTTTTCTGATCGCGTACCATTTGTGGGTCCAGTATTTTCACCACGTACCACCTTGAAAACACTTTGCTCCAGGAAGACTCAGTCTACCCAATATCATTCGATCAAACGTTTGGCAAACCAGACACAAATGCGGCATGAACAAAATGCCTGTGAGAAATTATAATGGCAATTTTTCAAAATTAATAAGGGAAGTATACAAAAATGCAGGAATATATTAACAGAACTCGATAAACAAAAACAAAATGGTTTCTTTTTGTGTAGAAGAACAGAAGGGTCTTGCGTACTACCTTGATGGCCTTCGCGTACCACTAGTGGTACGCGTACCACAGTTTGGGAACCACTGATGTAGTTGAACTCATTTTAAACACAGTTCGCGAAAAGTACTGTAATGGAGTTTTACACTTGATGAGAGAGCATCTTCAACACTTCACGTTTGCTTTCAACAATCATCGTGTTTTCTATTTGCAAACAACATTTAACAATTTCTGTTTGCGAAAGAAGTCCCTCCGTACTTTCAACGGGCCGTCACTGACACCTACTGCCACTTCGGCTTCGTGGGAAGGCTGGATTGCGAGGTGCGCGGTTTTCCCGGCCCGGAAATATCGTGGTACAAAGACGAAGAAAATGTGCGCTTGGAGCAAAGCAACAAGTACAACATCGTGATACAAGGAAACCGTGTTGAGCTTTTCGTTCACGACGTCACTCCGGAAGACATAGGATGCTACACGTGCGAGGTTTGTCATCGACGTCGTGTGTTTTAGTCAGGGATGCGTTTTTTGTTCTCTTTTTATTTATCCTCTTTTGTTTTTTCTTCTTTCGTTTGTTTTTCATTTTTCATTTTTTTCTCTTTTCTCAGTCAATGATGGGTTTTTGTTTTCTCTTAATTTTTCCTTTTTTGTTTTTTTATTCTTTCTTCATTTTCTTTTTAAAAATTTTTTATCTTTTTTCAGTCAGGAATGCATTTTTTGTTATATTTTTTCCTTTTTTCCTTTTTTTATTTTTCGTTTTTAATTTTTTTTCTCTTTTTCCAGTCAGGGATGCGTTTCTTTGTTTTATTTTTTTGTTACTTTTGGTGACGGCAATTGGCGGCAGGCCAAAGCCTGAATTTCGCTTGTCACCAAGGCAACCGAGGCGAATCTCTTTCCAAAGGAGCGCTACGGCAATTCACTCAGTGCCCGTAGATCGAACACCCTACTTCCTGAATGAGACACGGACACTTTACCATTGAGCTATTACCGCCCATTTTTTTTCTTTTTTCTTCTTTTTTCTTTTTATTTCTTTTATTTTTCTTTATGTTTTTTAATTTTTTTTCTTTATTCAGTCAAGGATGCGTTTTTTGTTATATTTTTACTTTTTCGTTTGGTCTCTCAAAAAAGTCGCAAAAGACTCATCGCCACCTGATGTCTTGACTGATTAGCTGATGTCGCCCAGCGATTAATCTCTGGCCGAATATGATCTGTTGCCTCAGAAGATCTCCGTTAGACGAGAAGCCGTGGTAATTGCGCTGTTCCCCCCGTGTCCTTTACGACTTGCTTGGAACCAACGCTGACAAACGTCTGGTGACTAACACCCAGCGCGTTGCAGCAGTCCTCCCGCTTTCCGTAACCACGCTCGATATTACTGTTTTTGCGCAGGTTAAAAACTCTGCTGGCGAGAGCAAGTCAACAGGAAGGATCTTCTACGTCCCAAGCAAAGGTAAAGGCTACGGTCAGTAGGGGACGAAGTAGTGTGAGTCGCTGTCGGTACAGATATGAAAATTGTAACAAACTGCGGCATTCTACTGCTCAGCTATATACACGATTTGCAACTTTTGACCGCCTCGAACCAACATTCGCCATTCAACAAGTAATTCTGATCTTTAGCTTCCATCGTGTATAGCTCCCGTTATTCAGACGATTTCTCGGCCTTGACAGTCAATTTGTCAAAGCGCAGAAGGATTAAGATGCCCAACGAGTGTACTGGCTTTTGAATTCGTGGTCAGTTAGCCAAGCACTATTGTTCTGCAAATCTGCTCGCTTGGCATTGCGCCATTTTAAATGCATCGCAAACCCTTGTGCGATTGTGCATGGCTCGTTTACACGTCACATCGTGCTTTTTCCGTCTTTTGTGAAGGCGTTAAGAGTTTTTGTGCAAAAAAAGTTATTTTCGTTTTCCAGGTACGAAGTGCTGCATTTCTGACAACGAAGCAGCGGACGTCACGTAAGTATATAAACTTCTTATTTGTTTATCAACAGTTACCCATAGTTACATCACAGAAGTTTGTTTGTTTTTCAAAATTATGTGTATTTCACACGTTTTCGTGAAACAGCACCTCCGATTGCAAGACTCAGTTATAAAAACAAACCGACAAGGTGCGCATCATCAGGATGCTGGTGTATCGAATCTGAACCAAGTTAAGTTTGTTTTTAAATAAATATTTGAAAACTAAATATTTAAATGAAAAATTCGGTTTTTGAGGTCAGGCGGTTCGTGTGTAAAACATCTGGTCACATCCCGATTCGAATCGGAATTGTGTTTGGTTTCCTGAATTATTGTCACTTCACAATGCATGGAAGTGTTCGACTGCTCTGATTGGTTTGCCGAAAGTGTTACGGTGCAAAAGTGTTAAGAGTGACCAAAACAGCCAGTTTCAAATTTTCAGTTGTTTTTGTCATAACATGAATTAATTTAATTCAAGAAGTAGAAAGACAAAAGAAAACTTGGTTGCCATTTGAAGTGTGATATTTCTAAAGCAGTCGGTGTCTTTTTACTGGAAGTAGCATTTGTGCGGGCGAGCGGTCTTTCTGTGACAAGTGCACGGTGAAATTTATACGCTTTGAAAAACTTAGTCCAGGCCAGTGAGGGCGAAGCTTTGCCGGCAGCACTGGATTAAAAATTTTGACAGTAGCCAGATCTGAAGCAGATGGATGGATTGCTTTTGTGAACATAAAGAAATAAGATGCAAAGTATTAGTAGTAATTTAGTGGCGATAAGGGAGGTAGTATATTTACATTTCCAAAATAAACAGTCTGCCAGGACACCGAAAAAGCCAGAACGGTTATCATGTCAGGTGTCCCTAGAAAAGCTAACATTAAAACAAATTTCGGTTAATGAAAAGGCCGTGTGAAAAAGATAACATGCTGCGCAGTCAAAGAAGGGTGTTTACAGGATGATTCACACAGTTGCGAAGGTAGTGCTGGGTTGTAACTGGTTTAACTCGTTAGGGTGCACCACATAGGTGTACGGGAGTGCATATTTTTGGGGATGCAAAAACTTTTTGCCCAAATTTGATCTTGTATTTCCCAAATAACATATAAACAGCAAGTCTTAATGTTAAGACCAAAACGCACCATTGTAAACAAGTCAAGGTGTCTGCATGCCTCAATTACCAATTACCGGGGTTCAAAGCCGTACGCCCTCAACTAACAATCAATATTCTGCATAGCTACATGTGAACAATGGTAATATTTATTGTGTTGAAAAATGTCAGTCAATTACAATAAAATCGCCCCAAAAATTGCTGTTCATGCCACCACGTGTGGAAGGTGTTCAGCAGTTGCATTTTCAAGTTTTTATATAATATATACGTTTTAAACTTATTCTTTCAACACGATCATCCTAATAGCTAAGATCTGTTTTTCTCTCGCATAGATGTGTGCAGTTGTACTAGCCACAATCGCATTCAATCTGGAAAAGGAGTAAAATATCAGGTTACGATCTGAAATATTACATTGCTGCAAATAGGTCAAGCCTCAAGTAAGGAGAAGGAAAGAGGGAATTTAATACATAGCATATAGCTTAGCCTTCCACATTTAACACTACAACTTACTTCAACGTTTACAGTAGGGGTCATCAACGTGGTGCCCCGTGGGGGCGCCAGGTCGCCCGCGGCCACAGGCGTAGCCACGGGGAAAGGAATTCTCAAATTCTAGCATTTTTTGTCGTTTTGTGCTTTGAGAGGTGTTGTCCCAAACAAAATACTGCAGCTCGCTGAAAGTCAAAATATTTGGTCCCCCAAAAATTTCGGGCTGGCCATGCTACCGCCCGCGGTCCTGTTCTAAAAATAACATTGGCGTGAACAGTGTCTTAACATTGCGGAATATCTTAATTGTTAATACTAAAATAATTTAAAGATAAAGTGAGCAACATTTACATTTCAGAAGTGTGTATCAAACTGGTAGCTCTTCGCATTAATCTGAACACAAGAAGTAGCTCTCAGCGTAAAATGGTTGGTGATCCCTGATTTACAGCTTCTAAAGTCACATTATGAAAACAAAAATCCACTCCAGTTTAGACAGTTAAATGAGCACTAAACACAGCATGCTAAGAAAAAATAGCAATATGGGACTGATACAGGCAAATACTGCAGCCTATATGATCAACTANCAGGGAATGTGTACAAATNCACATTTCCAATGACAAATGACTTATAACCTCAANAAGAATATTTTATAAAAATANCAGTGTTTTACTGGACTGCATTAGCCTTAGTGAATTATGCAGTGCAACAAATAGTACAATTGCTATTGTTCCTGAAAGCTTCACTTCACAGCATTCAATTGAAACATTAAATTTGGCAGGATGCAACATAAGAATTCATTACATGAAACAAACGGAAAATATGAAACTTAAAGAGTATGAAATCACAGCTACATTACTACCACACAACACATTAGCCTACAGCTGCAGTTACATAGTTAATTCTGTTCATGAATACTTCGCGGTAACAGATTCCCACTTGCAAATCTCACAACATCAAGCAAGTTTGAAACACGAGATCTTCACAGTATCATATCACAGCCACACCACATTACTACCAAAAAACATTTTGCAGCTACAGCTACATTTTAGCTGTAGGCTTACACTTTATAGCAGTAATAATTTGAGTTTTACAAAAATTAGCGTTAGTTGTAATAATGGGTTACCAGTACGTGTTCCTAATTTAAGATGTTTCTAACTCTACCCAAATTTGAATGAGGTTGTTTCAGTTGTCCAAAATTTGATTTGAGCTGTTGTAATTTGCCCAAATATTCATAACATATGCAAATCTGAATGAAACTTCCAATTTGCCCAGATGGTTCCAATTGTATCCAAGTTTGAATGAAGCTGTTTCAACTACCAAATATGATTGAGGCTGTTGGAATTTTCCCAAATGTTTCTAATTGTATGCAAATTTCAATGAAGCACTTGTATATTGCCCAAATTGGAATGAAGCTGTTTGAAGTTCCCCAAAAATGAATAAAGCTGCTTAAAGTTACCCAAAATTGAGTGAAGATGTTCCACTTGGCCCAAATTTGAATGAAGCTATTGCCATTTGGCCAGAGCTGATTTAGTTTGTTGGAATTTAGCCAAATGTTTCCAATTTATGAAAGCATTTCTAACTTTACCCAAATTTGAATGAAGTTGTCCCAATTTTCCCAAATTTCATTGAGATTTTTAAAATTTACCCAAATGATTCTAATTTTATCCAAATTTGAATAATGCTCTTATGGTTAACTTAGACATTTCTAAATGTACTGAAATTTCAAAGGAGCTATTCCATATAGCCCAGCTTTTTACAAGATGTTTGAAATTGCCCACAATTGAATGAAGCTGTTACAAATTGCCAAAGTTTGATTTGACTGATGGACTTCAACAAATGTTTCCAATTTATCTAAACGTTTTTATTTTCATTCAA
>JGI24158J21664_10002014_pt1 | contig 24007 bp, 17 predicted proteins | sample Ectturendosymbi3_FD_21664 | JGI IMG/M metagenome (IMG submission 21664) | reverse complement strand
AGTAGATGCCTGTGGATGGATAACACTAATGGGAGGGCCGGGCGGGCTGGAGGGTCGTGTTTCCAAATAAAAAACGTTAATTTTCGGCGGAAAAACTTAAAGGCAGCCCGCACCTTAATGTGAAGCCTACTGCCACACCCTGTTGCGCAGCCTGCCGGCCCGGCCTTCTATGCAGCCCACCAGCTCACTGAGAATTCATGTTTCACATTCAGTTCACCCAGCTTGCCGGCCCTCTGTTTAGTGGCATCCCTGTGGATCTCGAAATTTGAAAACCTGTGACATAACAGTTGAATAACGCACGACAAGAGTGCAATAGTAGTAGGCTTGGTTTGGTAGAAACGAACTAAACGTAAAAGATAAACCCTAACCTTAACCCTAACTTAAGGTAGCCCTAACCTAATGCTAACCTCATCCTAAGCTAACACAAACCCCTGAAGGTAACGTAAGCCTGAAAAAAAGCAAAGAAAAAAAAAAGTTGGCAAGGTGAGAGTCGAACTGAAAACTATTGGCATAATAGCAGCCGTAACGCATAACCCTTAGGCTATGAGATCCACGCCGTTTGAATGACAGACTGACCCTTTTATTTGAATTGTGTCAGGCCAGGCGTATCCGTAATCACTTTCTAATAAAAAGCATGATAAATGTTGGTATGAAATTTACCTGACTTCCGCATGATTAATTTAATCAAACTTGCAAATGGTGTAAAGGATTTTGGGCGATAAAGTAAATAACTAAAAAATTTCAAGTCACTATGATGTCATCAGTGCGTGGTGTCACTGTTCTCAAAGTTAGGCAGTGGGTATTCTTCACTAAACCCAGTTTGACTATATCTGCAGCCAATTTGACCATACCTGCAAGTGTAGGCAGCAGGGATGAAAATTTAAAAATAGGCATTTTGATCGAATGGTTGAGAATGTCAAGTATGCAAACCCAATGAATGATATGGAATAAGATTCTTGGTGTAGCCAACAGTGTGATAGTGCAAGAGATGAAGATTTATTTTGGTTAATTATTAAATTTTTTTATTACCATGATATGGACTGAAATAGTAAAATCACATATACCATATTTTAGCATAAAAGCAATGTTACAACATAGAACAATATGTAGTCATAGCAGGAGATTGCTAGCACTTCTATGATTACACCCCACAATCACCATAACTTACGAATTCCAATGTACATTTTTATAAGACATTTTTAAAAACGTGACATTTTAAGTAAATGTTAAGACAAAAAATTGTGAAGACATAATTAACTACCCACAGACCATAACGGAGTACCGCCATTGTGTGTATGTTCCACCAGGCACATAGCACCACCAAATGAGGTTGAATAGACAGATGTAAATGACAGATTACAAAAAAGTTTAACAGTAAACAGTAATCCAGTATGTGTTAGGTACATAAAAAACAAACAAAATAAGGTTAGTCAGGATAGCTATAAAGGGAAGCAAAAGAACACTGCACAGAGTTACAGTTAAAGCATAAAAATATACTGAAGACAATAAAGCTCACAGAAAGCACAAACATTCAGAAGGCAATAGCTATAGCTATTCATTGAAGAAAGGCAAGTGATGGGCTGGAACATTGGTTAATGCACTGAAGGTGTAGCCATGTGGTAATGTATAACTGATCCAAAGTAAACAAGCACAACACTATATAAAAATATGAGTACAGAACAAACCCATATATATGACACAGATCATGGCAAAAATATATTTTCAGCCCATTTCCTGTGTTTTTTTAATGTTGACACTTTCAGTTTTTGTAAACATCTCATTTGCTTTGTGTTGCAAAATTTTTTGTTCGCATTGCAACACGTTTTTTGGCCATTTTCATTTTAAGTTTGCCTTTTGCTTTTACACAGACCATGAAGAAGCAATACAGTAACCTGCTGCCCATTGATGAAGTGCCACATTTGCACATAAATAGCCTGCCGAAAGGGACATAACAGTAGCAAACATATCAGAGAGCCATTCAGAGATTTCAAACCTTGCAAATGTTGAAAAAGGTGCTGTATAACAATATTTGGCAATAATTAATATTCAGCATGAAAAACACAAATTAGTGCAAGGATTCCAGGGCATTGAAAGAACTGGAAAAGTATCGACTTGATGCCCCTAACAGACGGTGGAATGAGATTGAAATACACAGATTGGTAAAGCTAACACAGTTTTGCAAGAGTTCTATCACTCTGTGGTCACAAAATGGGAGCTTTGAAACACTGCAAAGCTGTCAGTTTTTATATCATTCTTTGTTCGATCCTTACGTATGGTCATGAATCTTGGGTTATGACTGAAAAAAAAGTATCTCAAGTGCAAGTGTTTAAATGCACAGCTGTGAATTTCACAGAGCCCTGGATATTGGACCACTTCTCCAAATTGAGAGACCCCAGCTACATTGGTTTGGCCACGTGTCCAGAATGACCCACGAAATACTGGCAAGACAGGTCCTGCTGGCTGAACCTACAGGAAAGTGGTCCAGAGGTCATCCAAGCACCAGGTGGAGTGAGTACATCTCCGAACTTGCTTGGTCCCATCTTGGTGTGGAGCCAGCAGAATTACCTGAAATTGCTGTTGACTGTGAAGTGTTTCGAGTCCTCCTGGGTCTTCTACCCCAAATCCACCCTAGAGAAAAAGCAGGCATAAAAATGAATGAATACAATGCATGACCCTGCAACAACTTTGAATTTACATTTCAGTTGATCGCCACTGGTTTGCTAAACACTGTAGGATTTCATAATTTAAAATATCAGGGCCAAGGGATTTTGAGCAACAAGAAGCACTTTTATCTCCCACAGTTGTACAAATTTCTATAATTAGTGTCAAGCTGTCAGATGTCAGTGGTGTCATGTAGCAGGTATGTGGACAGGAGTAAGGGGATAAACTTGCGGATATTTGTCTGATACAGATAATTGTATATTCTGGTTAAACACATAAAATGCTCAGCAAGTTGGCTACACAATTAACCAGATTCGTCTGTACCACCAAAAATTGTAAAACATGTTCATGGCCCACACTGACTGAGTAACTGGTGCCATTATGTCATTCTTTGTAATGTAACAGCAGCAGTTCTAAAACTTGAAAGGAATTCCAACTTTGGAGCATTAAACTTAAGAAACTTCAAAGTGAGATTGCAAGCAGAAACACAAGCTTAAATTAAACTTTATTAGGCATTTGACAAACAATTGTTTCAACAAAGCCATTGTGTGTGATGTATTGGAAATCCATGTTTTCTGCTGGTGTATTATGCAATAGTAACTGTTCTGAATCTTCCAAAAAGTTACATTTGGCAATGTGCATGAAATGCAAATGTATGGTTTAACGTGACATGTCACTTAATTACAAGGTATTGTTGATATAGAATTGATTTTGCTTACAATACTTCTGTAACACATCACCCAAGGTGTCCTATCAGATTGAGCCATCTGTTTTCCAAATTACTGTATTTTTAATGAAGTGTGGACATGATTGTGTCCTTGACAGCTTTTTGTTTTGTTTTGCAGTAACATCAATCATTAGAGCACTGTAAATAATATGTCTTGGTGGTGGACATCATGGATATATTTAGGGGAAGGCATTGCTGCATTTGGCATAGCTCTAAATACTGCTCTTCTCTGCATGCATCTTTGTTCAATTTTATACTCGTGAGTATTTTTGATGCTACTTGATATATCTTTGCTTGCATTGGTAAAGTTCCATTAAGCTGTGAGTGCATACCAGTATTTCATTGTACTTTCAAGAATGAACTGCCTGGCCTAATACATGCTCTCTTTTCTCACCAGGAAATTATACATGAACAAAAAACCACCTGATTTAATGAAAGCAGAAATTGAAGGTGTTTCACTTCTGAAACCTCTCAAAGGTGTTGATCCAAATTTGGAAGATAATTTGGAAACATTTTTTGAGCTGGATTACCCTCAGGTAAATTCACCGCACCAGATTAATGCTGTGTATTTGTTGTGCAGAAATGTGAATTAAACATTCCTGTGTTTTGCAGTATGAAATACTTTTTTGCATCCAAGATGCTGATGACCCAGCTCATGAAATTGTACAACGTTTGATTAGTAAGCATCCCAGCGTTGATGCCAAAGTTGTCTCAGGTAATGTCATCTTTTAATTTAAATGGTTTTGAAAGTGCTTTTGTTCAAATCATGTATATACAACATGGGATGACTTTCACCTGCTGAAAGTCACAAGTGTGACTTTACTGAATCATATTCCATTTTGCATGGATGTGTTTCAAGAAGGCAAATATCTTTTTTAAAAACGGCAAAAAATGTCATAAGTTTGCATTGATGAGGTTGAGTGCACTTCTGTATTTTAGGCCTTTAATGAAGTGCTGTTGTCAACATTAAAATATCTTCCTTTCATTTTTCCATATAGCCAATAACATAAATAGCTGAGAATCTTAGCCAGAGGGATAAGCCAAAGTTTTCCCAGGATTGGTATCTATGCATTTTTGATAAACACAACAAAAATGACCCATTGCTCTGTTTTGGAGATGCGAATTAAAAAAATGGACTAAAATTCTGAACTTCACAAAACATTTTGACTCTTGGGTACCACTTGAATATTTGCAATGTCGAGCTTACATTTACAATATAAGTTAAAGTTTAATCCATGTTTTTATCCATCTTCATTATACACACTTGTCAATCTCTGCACTGGGACCAAAACAACTCTGTGCCAAAACAGATTGTCGCCAAAACAGCTCAATGCCGGTGCCAAATAGTCGTTGCCAGCATGGCAGCACTAAAAAGTACCAGGCCTGTACTGAAATATGATTCAAATCCATATTTGATGTTAACATTCAGCATTTTTCACTCCTTTCTACACAACTAGAATAGTGGTTTACATTAGCATCAAGTGTGTGCTGCATTATTCAAGTTAACGACCTAAGTTAAATGAACATTGCTGTATGTTTTTATTATAGTTATTTGGACACATCACATACTTCTGGTCTTCTGCTACATTTCTTTATTCCAAAACTTTTTTGTCTCTCAATGCAATATAGGCATTTGTAGAAGTGAAAAAAGTAAAAACAATATGTGAGGGGTAAAATATATTTTTGAAATTCACCAATGTTAAATTTCCCAATAGTAAATTTCAAATATAAATTTTACCCCCAATACATTGTTTCACATCTACACATGCCTATATTGCATTGAGAGAAAAAAGTTTTGTACATTAGGAAGAAAAGTTAAAAATCCCATGATCTAACATGACTCAAATTCTGACCTGATGTTGCAGTGCAGCAATGATCTTGATCTTCAAGCAATTCCATTGTTATTATTATTTTTTGTTTAACATCTTCACATCACATGCAACAGAATAAAGCATAAGTATAAATGACAGTAACAAGGAACATGCAGATACATGAAAGAACATGAACAATGGTATGCGGTGGTAGTAGGAAACCATATGCATACACGGTGCTAACATGGCAATCTGGAGGAACATAAGCATAGATATGTGGCACTAACAAAGACCACATGCATAACTGGTGCCAATATGGTTGTTATGACATTTAGCACTGCAGCATTGTGCTGTGGTAAGCTCCAAGTAGTCTGATTCATGAAATGTATGTGCAGTGTATTTATATGATTAATGGAAGGAAAATGTCATGCAGGCTATGTGTAAGTCATCAACAGTGATGGAGTCTCAAGGCTCGTCTTAGTCTTGGTCACGAAGGCTACAGGTCTCGATCACAAGCCTATTGCCTTGAAACTTTGAACACTGCAATGATATGACTTATTAAAACTTCCATAATTCAACATGTTTTTTGTTGGCTGTATCTGTAGGTTAGAAACAACCAAAGCAGGTTGGAAAAGTGCCAGAAATGTGAAAAAATTTCAACTTCAAAATTCGTGATAACAGTATTCACAAGTACATGTTTTTTCACATTATGACATGAATTGACATAATTTTCTTTGGTCGTTTCAAAAAATTAGGTCGATGACTGAAAAAGAATTTGTTGCAAAATCTGCATTTCACAAATGCTAATGATTTTAAGAGTTCGAATTCCAGATGTATTAAAACTTGGGTGTTTTTGTTCATAGACTGAATTTTTTTGAAATGACAAAAAAATTAAGTCAATTCAGTCATAATCTGTAAAAACATGGTTTCGTGAATACTGTTATGATGAGTTTTAATACAATTATTGGACAAATAACCGAAATGTCTCAGTAAAAAAGCAACATCTCATGCAATTAAAAAAGTTATGTTGACTGTAGATGACATGAAGCTGCTCCTCCCCAAGCTTTAATTCCATAATGCACTTGTGAATTCATCAAGCTCTGCTACAACTTGCGAAGTCCTAAGTTACGCACATAATGCTTAACTTTGTACATTGCACCAATATATTTGGATATGGCATAAGACAACTGTTCACAGTTTTCTTTCCATATCAGTTTGTTATCTATTTTCACCAACATACTTACAACTCAGAAACTTTGTTAGTTTGCCGTTTAGATTTTTTCCAATTTTCCCAAATTATTGTTGCTCCATGTAAAAATTGATCTTGTTGTAGTAAATAACAAAGTGTGACTTTTGTGCTAAAACTGTACTGCCTGAACCTATTGCGTTATACTAGTCTGCTGTACCTGTGAATAGCTCTTACAAAGATTGGAACTGTAGGTTGCTGCATGTTCAATTTTTCAAAAACAGCTTTCAGGCAAGCTTATTGCGATTTAAGTTTATTCTGTTTTGTGATAAGTTGCCATTGTTTTGCATTTTTAGGGGGTAAAGATGTTGGAGCCAACCCTAAAATTAACAATTTACTGCCAGCATACAACAGCATGAAGTACAACTTCTTTTGGATTTGTGATTCAGGAATTCGAGTTCTTCCACTCACACTCAGAGACCTTGTTTCAAAAATGACAGATAATGTTGCCTTGGTTCATGCTGTTCCTTATACATCAAATAGGAAAGGTTTTTCGGCTGCTGTTGAAAAAGTATGCATAGTTTGTTTGAGTTTTAAGGTCTGTTTTTTTATCCTGACTTGCTCCCAATAGGATTTTGTGTTTAGTGTGCAATCTTTGCAGTCATTGTCTGCATTTCACCCAACTTGCAATCTGCGTACTTCGTGGACTTGTAGTCAATTAAAATGTGAAAATTAGTAATTTAAGTTACTTGTTTCAGTGATAAATTCAGTTAGGTAGATTTTATATGATTGTTGACGTAGTGGTTGTCTGTCGATTTACCGTGTTTTACCAAATGTCTTCAAACATAATGCCTGCTTTATTAGAATGTAAAGCATTACATGAGCTGCACATGAATGACATGGTCATCGATAAAAATGAGAATGGTTTTAGGCAAAGAAGGTATGGTCGATTTCCCTTACTGAGCTAGACGTGCCAAGCCCTAATTTTTTTTACTCATTGTTACCTTGTTAAATGATGTTCATTAATCAGTGACCTATATTGCTGCATACATTGCTTATGTATATGCATTAGCTTATTTTGCAGAAATGTGTTGATATATATTTAACAAATTAAATTGGTAGAACTTGTACAACTAGCATAGTGAGAGCTGTGCATTTCCACCCCTGCTTGTCAACGGTTGATGCAGTTGATGGAAATGATACCTATTACTTGGAAATCATGCAGATTTACTTCGGGACACAGCACACTCGAGTCTATATCAGCGCCCATCTACTTGCTGTCACTTGCATGACTGGCATGTCAACTTTGCTTAGAAAAGATTATTTTGAAAAAGCTGTTGGTGGCTTATGCAAGCTGTCACCGTACATTGCGGAGGACTATTTTATGGCCAAGTCTCTTTCAGAAGGGTAATTAGATCTTGCTTCCTTGTAATTGTCATTTTTGTATTTGTTAAACTGCTGACTGACTTCTTTTGCAGGGGTTATAAAATGCGGCTTGCATCATATCCAGCTCTACAAAACTCGGGTAATTATGGTTTGAGCAGTTTCACGCAGCGTATGATAAGGTAACAACTTGTTTTATGAAATTACTGTGTGTTTTAAATTTGCAGTAGAGTATTGCTAATATAAAAGTTCATCTTTCTATGCTAATAGCGTCAATACAAGCACATAATCGTTAGGTAGTTGCATGCTTGCAGCATGCTTTTTGCAAACACACAACAATATGCAGACGTCTTGTTGAACTTCGTGCACGCAGAGGCAGTAACTTTCGTGTCAATTTTGAATGATGGTTGGAACCTGACAGTTCTTTAGGGTTGACCGCGTGCTTTCCAAAAGTAATGAAAGAATATCGGGTTGCAGTGGAGCTACAAAGGCTTGGTACCCGCATAGGTGTATGCCGCTTCGTTCAAAATCCACATCTCTTGGAGACGTTGATTCTTAGACAGCAACTGAGTTGCTTACGGCACACTGGTATTGTCCAAACAATTCATTGTTTATTGATGGGTTCAGTTTCTGTCTCCGCGATTTTAGCGGGGCCTTGCTGAAGCCCGGGTATTGTAGTACGTCTTGTTGTTGTTGTTGATTTATCGATTGTGATGTCGCGGCTCACTTGCGTATGGATTGGTCTACTGTAAACGGTCCAAAGTTTTGCCTGTTCCATAAAAGTTGGTACCGTTTGTGGATGTTAGTATCAAGTTTTTCGTGTCTTTGTTTCGTAGCTTTATATTATCGTGCATCACGCTTTGCCACAAATTTTTTACAAATGTTTGATGAATTGAGACCAAAAGCAAAGGCAACATCTTGCCGTTGGCTGTAATGATTAATTACACAATGCAAGGAACACAATCAGCTGGCAGTCATTTCTTGGAATCAGTTCCTACGTATTTTGTACAGTTTTGTTACGACAAAAAGACGTGTTTCATGTTTTCCTGTTTCCAAAGATGATTGCTCACTACCTGGTTTTTAATAAAGAGAGAAACATTATCCTTACGCATTTTCAGGATTTACGTTATTTTATTGGACTTGAACAGTTCGATTTGTTTAACAATTTGACACTTGATGTAAATAAAATGCGTTTCAATCAAAATAACATAAATTGAACTAACATTGGTATAAAAATTGACACTCAAGACGAAAACTAATATTGCATATTGTTATAGGAACGCCTTCTAGCTTACGCCTCAAACTCTGTGAACTAAAAACCAAAAAAATAAGAGTTAGTTACACGTGATTTCTACAGTAGGTTGCGAATCAACGGACAAAAAATGTTACTTTCTACAGTCTGCTTTATTTCAAAGAAGCCAGACACAATGTTTTTATCTTAATGCGGTTTGACGAAGTGCAAGGCGTACAACTCCTCACTGACAGCCTGGCGTTTCTTGAGAAAGGAGGAACACTAGTGCAAGGTATAGCTATTTTCCTAAAGCAGGTCGCTTCACCCGACTTTTATCACAGACCACAAAAGGTTTTATCTGCATTGCTGAAGCTTGGCTTGTGCATCGCAGCCGTAAAAACCAAGAAGCAGTGTTGGTGTAATGCACGAATACTATGCCTGTCCAGTCAGTGATTTTCCGCTTGCTTGTGTTTACGTTTACGAGTTAGTTGAAACATCACTGCGTTAGGATGTTTTAGTCAACAGCAGGCATGTTGAAAACTTCGTCTAGATGTAATTCTTCCAGTGAAATACGCAGTTAGTGCTAAGTGTTCGCCGTTTTTATAAGATTCTCATTCCGAAATGCCGATTGTGCTTATTTTAGTTGTTTTTATGTACAAATTAGTGTTGATTAGCGATCCGTTCACACTTAACCAATCGATAGGCACTGTATCTAACACCTTACACATGCGATCTCGCAAAAAAATGAATCACTGGCTTGAGAATCTGGCATTTTTCCCACCCGTTAAATTCCTTTTACGCAATTTGCTCTAAAAATCATTAGTATTGATCCCATTCACATCAACTACATTTATTTAAAATTATATGCTCTTCAGTTTACTTGCACCTAGTTTCCTGTCCGTGTTGTAATGCAATGTTCGGTTAGGTCTTCTGGTGGCAAGTTTGAAAGTTTGTGTTCCAGACTTGTTCAGTTAGACTAAAGGTAGGATAAAGTTTCTTACGAACATTTCTGACGGTGTTGTAGGTCATATGACAAGATTTTCATTATGCGTGTTGATGTGCTGCATGTTCCCACAAACGCAAACCGAGTAGAAGGTACCTTGGGTTAAGGAATCTGATAAGGAATCATAACCTCCCTGATAAGGAAATCATAACCTCCAATGACAGCGTGGCTAAGTCACGTGCGCTAACGTTAGCACAAGGTAGGGGCGCTGTTATATGTTGAATACCAAAATGGGCTTGACTAATCACAAAAGTTTGCTTGTTGGTTATGCGTAGTGGTAGCAACGATATCTGCGTTGCGGATGTCGTTTCCATAACCATGTCATTTATTTATTTTTTGATCTATATAATTATTCGCTCGTAATTTTTCAAACCTTTCCAGACATTTTCATCCCATTCTGGTACTCATCTTAAGGCTTAACGAACCACAAAAGTCTGCTTGTTGGTTATGTATAGTGCTAGAAACGATATCTGCGTTTCCTTAATGAATATGACGGTAACTTTTTTCGATCTATTGCATTATTTGCTTGTAATTTTTTAAACCGTTGAGGCATTTTAACTGTGAATAATTTTTAGTATTTGTGACAAGTCCTTCTGATTAGTTTGCCATGAAAACAATCTCCCGGCTCTAATTTTCCGTGTTCTTGTCATATCGACGTGGTTATTCTGATGCCAATCCGACCAAAACCATAAACCAATACACTCCAGCATCCCCGTGGCTACGTAGGTTTTCATGTACACTGCACCTTTTGCTTATTTTTGCTATATTAAAAGTGTTTGCGTTAGTAAGAACACTCACGTGATGATTGACTCACGACTCACGTGATCCTTTAGTAAACTAACGAGATGTGTGCCTACGGAGATTGTACTGTACGTAAATTGCAAACAGTGGTGTGCTAGGTACGGTTAATCCATCAATGCTCCCTGTGACACTCGTTTGGATATAGTGTATTCATAGTCGGAAAGTGAGTAGCGCTTCCCTCTGCGTGGCATTATTTCTTTCGTGTGGTGTTCTCTTCACTGTTTTGTGAACGACCACTTCTATATATCTTAGACCCGCCGTCTTCAATACGTCAGTGGTTATAGAATGCGTAGTGGCACGCAGGTTGTAGGACTGAGGATATGTAGTGTTACGTGAAATCGATATCCTATGTTAAACAAAATTGCCGATTGATTCATTGTTTGTCACCTTTGTGGAGATTAGCAACTTGTTGCTGTGTCATGGAAGCAATCACTGTCGTTACGGCAAACAAAGTGTACAGCCGGCGATGAAATATCTCTTGGGTACAAGAATTTTCTCCCACTTAAGTCACTACAGCGTGTTCCTCNTGCGCGCAAGGGCAAGCGACTGTGTCAATAGGCATGTCGCTACACTATTGTGCGAAGCCTGTTGACCGGTCGTTCATTCAACAGCTTGTTACGTACCCAATGCGACGATATCTTCAGACGCTTTAATGACGTAATCCGCGATATTGGAACCTGCGCTTTGCACTGCCGGCGTCACGAGACGAGCACGCGCATTGATCACGTGGTTGGTGATTCAACACGCCAGGTAGCGATAAACTGCTTAACATTCCGCTGCCCTACACCAATTTTTAGGGTATACTCGTCAGAAGGCAAAAGGTAGCGTGCTCATTACAAAGTAAGTCACGCATTGCTGGCTTGGATATCGCTTACCGTGGCATTTCTTTACCACTTCCACGCACAACCTGATCGCGACATTTAGTGCTGGTTACTCATTAATATCACACAGCTGGTACATCCTAACCGGTGGACCAGTTTTTAAATAGAATTAGCAGCTTTGTTTGCCTGTGTGTGCGTTCCGCGTGTGAAAATGACGGTGCTCTGTACGTTCGTTGTTATGCAATTTGTTGACGAAAATAAGCGAGATCTAGTGGCTTAAAATCCAAAATGAAAGTCACCTCTGTCATTACCTATGTTTACGTTAAATAGAATTGTCGGTAGCGCCATTCGTCAATACGCGCAAAACTACTCATGCTGAAGTCAAGAGTTTCTGCTGATCCTCTTTTGCATGGGAATAGACCGCGCACGACAATGTGGACGGCAGGTTAAAAGCTGTCATTAATCAGCTCTTCCTGTGCTTTTGGCGCGCACACGCTTCGTTCGTTACTTTTCAACAGTCTAACGAACGCAAGATACTCAAGCGTTGCACGTGACGAACGCAAGGACTACAGAGTATGGTGGCCGATGTTTCCTGGTCACGAACGATCGTTACTGTAAAACGCGCAGCAAGGAGTTGTGTTGATTTTACGAAGTTCGAATGTGATACTGAGAACTGTACTGCGCAGCATCTGTTTTTTACACCGTTGCGTACGACCTTTAGTTTATTTGCATTCGCTGTTGGTCGCTTGAAGCTGCTTGTGCTCGAATGCATTTAACTGATGTTACGTCGTTCCCCATGCCATCACGTCCCCTATCTACAACCTACTGCACGTCTTCATGTTAGAACATTTTTACAAGTTAAATCAAGGGCATCTTTTGCCATTACACTGTCGAAAAGTAATGCAGTTTTCAACCTTTAGGAAGACGGTTCGCACACTTGTTAAATATGTCAACCAGATAGGTTAGTCTAGCAAGCCACAATAAAAATCTTCTCGTCCATCAAACCACACAAGAAGGTTCTGTCGCAAATTCCACATTCTCTCCATTACTCTTCCACAAGAGAGATATCTCACTTCAAAATGATTGAGAAGATGCCCATCGCCACCCATTTCTGTGACAAGTTCAAACTCACCACCGTTCACAGGACTGTTCAGTATTGCATTCACAATTGTGATGACATCAGCTAGTTGGTAATTTTCTTCTTCATTGTCTAGCTTCTTGGACACCAATGCTCCACTGTGTATGACACAGGGGATACTCACAACCTATGGTGCTACTTGCTTCATGAGCGCAACAACGCCATTTCGAATGTCGATCACAGCCCTTGCACCGTCAGTGGACACAGCCTTACACTTCAACCATGTCAAGCTGTGTACCGAAAAGTAATTGGCCAATTTTTCTAAAAGATACTGGCTGCAGTGGTGTCTAGGCCAGTAGGAAGACAAACTAAATAATGATGGATGACTTTAAAGCGTTCCTTATCAGGAAAACGAACATTGTGCAATCATTTGAATCATTTGAGCCTGGTAAGATCAGTCGTTTCATCGAATTGAATTCCGAAGCAAGCAAGCATTACGAATCTTGGGCTAAAAGTATTTCTTTCAATGATCCAACAATTACCGCACATCTCCTTTGCGTGGTATTATTGGAGTATCGGACTATGTCAGTTTTTGCACTTAAGTCACAGCATTGGGTCATCCATGAATTTCGCGTGCTTCTATCTCCAGGCAGGGTTTTGTGACGCTTTCTGTCAGGGTAAATGGCTTTCTTGCGGACAAAAGGACATGGTCTATTTTAATGATGATATAATACGAGACGCTGATCAAAGGGTGCCACTATCAATTGCTGGAATTGGCGCTGCTTTTCAACAAATAGTCGTGTTTGTCGTTTGAAAATAATGAAGCCGACTTGTTTTTGTAAAAGGAATGGTGCATTTGCTATTTACCATGCTAAGCCTGACTGGGATTAAGCAGGTAAACGAAGCCGATTTTAAAAACAACTTTCGCCGAAATAGCAGATAGTGATTAGTATTGATTCCTGATTGTTGCATGCTCATCGTCGTGACACTCCGCATGTAATCTCTAAGCATAACGTGACCGCTAGTACTAGACATCAGCAGAGATCAACAGCGTGCACGTGGCTCAACACACGGATTGAATAGCTGCGCTGCAGGGTCTCGTGCAACTGAAGTAACAACAAAAAATTGATATCAGCGCATGCTCGGGCGGGCTTTCTATGCATGTTTGCCTTGCATGTGCACATCTTTTGATTCCACAATGGAACAAGCAATAGAAAGTTTCGTAGTGGCTTTCAGTAACTTCTAATACATTTCTCTGTTGAGATTTTCACAATATCGAGATATGAGAGCAATGTCTACCAATTTATTGTTGTGTGCGGTACCATGTTTTGCAAAATACTGTATAATACAGTGAATAAGTGACGAAAGAATACTAAAATATGTTTACCACAAGTCAACAACACAACAGGGTTTTCTCATCCGCACCAGTGCATACCGTCTCACAGGTTGAAAAGCACTGCAGTAAAGTATTAGGTTTGTATTCTTTTGCTTCATCTACTGTGGAGAGAACAGTGAATTGCTTTTGTTGCATGAATCACTCGATGTCAACCATCAGTGATGCTGCGTTTTGGGAGACGTTTTGATGTTGTTTTATTTAAACCAAAATCTACGTGGTCATGCAACGTTGTCGAAAGATAGGACGAAACTACATGTGCAAATTCCAAACTACTCTTTTGAAAGGCCTGTGGCTGCTAAACCATTTCATTTTTTTGCTCAGCAGGTGTATCATCTCTAACGGCTTAACAAAACTCATGAAAATTCTTTTAAGGTGTAGATATAGAGATAATATCTAACCTTAAAGGTTTATCTCGAAACATGTCAGTTCAAGTATGTTAGCTCAGACGAGAAGCTCAAAATTCGCGCAGTTACTGTCATATTTGCATTGGGCATTAGAAGCTGTGGAAACTATGGCTCCAATCAGAAACAAATGTTTCCTTATGTTTACCTTAATTTTCAAGAAGTTTTGAGATGCTGAGCGCTTGTGATTGTTACGTCACTGATGCTTTTGGCGATGGTCATAGCATGGTTGCTAGTGCTAGAATATTTGCATACGTTTGCGAGCTGCACGATTGCCTTTTGCAAACCACTGCAAAAAGCAGTCTCTGAGATTTTACTCAACCAAATGAGTGTTAGACGCCTCAGGCTCATTTTGCGGTAATTGTAGCGACAACATGCGAGAAAAGGTCAACTTTGACTACAGCGCAACATCGTAAGAGGGAGAACCGCGTTGCTGATCGTAACGAACGCATTAAACGCCTTAATTTTCAAACCAAAGGTTAAATGCATTACATTGGCTTTATGCTATATATGGATGCTTTTTAAAATGGCTTCCTTAGGTATGCGCGCATAACAAGAGAGCCGATAACTGGCGCTGGGTAGACGCTTCCTTGATCGCTGGGCTTCTTGAATAATCTTTCCGCGTTCTTGCTTTTTCAGGTGGACAAAGTTGCGCGTCTACATGGTCCCCCTTGCTGTGTTGCTCGAACCGTTCTCAGAGTGCTTTCTCGCCGGCTTAGTTTTCTCCTGGTCGTGCTTGTATTTTTTTTCGTGGAACATGCTTGTCGTCTTTTTATACCACGTCCTCGTGTGGTTCGTATTGGACTACATGCTCTTCAGACAGCTAGAGGTAAGTTTGCGAACGGTGTCGATCAGTGACGTGTTCTGTAGCCGCTGCTGCCTCGTGCTTGACAGTCTTGGCGTGTGCTGCTCATGTATATTTGACAGTGCGTGTCGGGTGTAATTTTGTTTAGAAAGGGCATTTACGTGGTCATCGTGCACCGGTCATGGAAAATCTTCCATTAAAGCCCCTTGTCGAATTGTCCCACTTTGGTTTGTGCGCCCCACGTAGGGAATCGCTGCGGTCTGGAGTGTCAGTCAAATTGTTTGCTTTCAAAGCTAAGGTTGGCCACGCTGTCTTGATTGGTACTGAACTGGAAACCAGCAGGCTGTGGAGTCGGAAGGATTTTCAACCTGAGGAGTCGGAGTCGCTGAAAATTTTAACGACTCCGACTCCGGTCTGACCTTCTGCTCGCCGATTGTGACTGTTTGTGCCACAAACGTTCGCAAGCGTCACACTTGGCAATTTAAGCAGCTTAACATTTCAACAAGAGATGATCATGGCTATTCAGAAAGGCTTGCAGCGCACCAACTTGCATACCTGCACTCATGGGCGACTCCAGGTCAGCAGCGTCACTCGGGCTCACCACGCAACCTACACTGACTGAATGCAACCATTCGATTCGAGGATTGGGTCACTGAAATGTCCATTTGCTTTCATTCTGGCTGACGCTATTGTTGGTCTGTAACGTTGGTTACGCAACAATGAATAAGAAAATCTCATGAGAACTCGTCCATTGTTACGTAACATACGTCACAGAGTAATGATAACGCCAGTTAATCTTCAGCGTACTAGGCTCATTCATATCAGCCCGAGTTGCCGGACAATTTATCGTTCGTTTGAAATTATTCTCCAATGGGTACCGTCCATTGGATTGGAATTCAAATCCAATGTTTTATGCCAGCGTGGTCCAACTACTTCTGACCTATGGGCCATTTTACAAAAACGCGACAATTCACGGGCCACTTCCAATAAAATGGTGTAACCTGTAAAACAACGGATTCAGAACAGTTGAAACTAAAAAAGGGGAGACAAGTGCGTGCGTCACTGAAATTGAGTGGGTCAGTGAAACAGTAGCAAATATCAATTTATTACAAATCTCTTAGATTTGATTGCTTCATCATAGAAAATGTACTCTCACACATTTTGGTGACTAACTTCCAGAAGCTCTCTGCAGTCTCTAACACCGTTATTATTGCACATTTTTATTAAAAGATGTTAAGCTTGTTCTAACTAAAATTACCTACTGTAGAGATGGGCAATTAATTTGGCTCGCGGGCCGCTTTGAGATGACCGCGTTTAGCGGATAGACAACAGACAAATTTATTTGTTGGTACTGGGTTCATTGCGCCAGATGTACTCTTCAAGACAACGAACGCCGGGGCACCGAAAAAACACAGGTTATCTCTTCAGGTGCCCCAGCGAAGGGTTAGCGGTGGGCCGTACCTTCTAATTTGATCGTAAAATAAATAAATAAAACAAAATGTTACACGGAAAAGGTAGTATTAATTGTTCTTGTGCAAATGCACTTTATCCAGCGCAAGCAATTCTGTGAGACAAATGTAACCTTACACGCTTTTCAACAAATTTCAAATTTGAAGATTTTTCCTGAATGTTTCCGCGGGCTCCTGAAAACGTTGTGGCGGACCACATGCGGCCCGCGGGCCTGTGGTTGGACCACACTGTTCTATGCAAACCCATTGCTTCAAAATAACATTCAATCTGATATGAATTAAATTTGAAAAAATACTTTACAAAGGGCAGCCCGGGTTCTAACGGATAAACCCGAGTGAAGCGCGAGCGAACTTATTCGAGAGAACCGTTGCTGCAAACGATATTTTTTGATTCACATCACCTGCAAAATGCACGCGGAAGCCAACATAGGGCGAAAATATATGAACACTGACGAGGCCCAATAAAAAGAGCTTGAGTTAACAATCTTAATCAATGAAGTGGGTAGTGTCACTTGCAAAGCAAGCAAGCTCGCGTTCTACAATATAAAGTAGAGGTTCCCAACCTGGGGTACATTTATCTATCCGATGGGGTACATTTAAGGTTAGCAATAGAAGAGAAATACATATTTTCATATCTTTTATTTTCCAATATTTATACATATATCAGTGAATCTTATTTTCAAAAGTCTTTATATGCTTATTGTTAGATATATCTGTGATTAATCATGATAAAATATTTTGTCAGAAGAAATTTTAGGGGTAGATGTTCATCTGTCGAAAGGCTTAAGGGGTACATGGTCCTCCGTCGGAATGCTGAAGGGTCAGAGAAAGGTTGGGAAGCCCTGGTATAAAGCGCAGTCGAAGACTCGGGCTGATCCCGAGTGTTGGAGTCGCCACTGCCTATACTTGATTTAAATATTTTTACACAAGGACTTTGCCCCGCAAATACATGCTGGTGTTGATTGACTTGTCCACACTCGGCACTCCACAGTTCGATTCGATTAGCAAGTAAGCGGCAACTCATATAAAAACGCACTATGACCTTAATCCCCAGTAGAATAGACACTCGGATTTCGCTACGTTGCCAGGTTGCCGTACACTTTATCGCGCAGCATGTGCGAAGCACGGTAACTGTCTGACCGCGAACGATAAACCCGACCTTTGGTTTCTGGTCATACTTCTCCTCCTACTGCTTTGCAATGCTTAGATCCAAATAATTGAAGACAACACAGTTGCGTCGTTTGGTCGTCTACGTACAGTAGCAAACTTCCTCAAAACGTACAAATGAGTTTCTTTAAAACGAACAAATATTCCTTAAAACGTGCAAATGAATTTCGGTTCTTTTGTCGTGCAATTCCAAACGCAGTCGCTTTGAAGTTAAACTGTAGTGTTCTTCGCAACAGTAATTCATGTCGAGTCCTGCCGTACTATTGCAACTTTTGTATATCAAAAAATCTATGTTGAGTGATTCTTAAACCTTGCAAGTTTGTTGTACCTAACTGAAGGAAGGGTAGTATAGAGTATTTAATAACGAAGAGTAAATGCTCCGAAGTGGTTAAACTAAAATTTTAACTAATTTTTTTAGTTTCTTTCTTGGTAGTTCGTGGATTTCGATCAGTAGCCTATAAGAGCATACTTGTAACATGTTCACTGGCCATCTAAGGAAAAAGATAGCGACACATGTGCGTTCAGCAAAGCTGAAGCTTGGCAGCGTTCGACCGTAAAGAGTTGTTTCAATGAAGTCATTTGAGGTAGTATGTCCGAGCGCGTTTTTCAACCGCATTGCGCAATATGTGCCCATCCACACCGGTAGGATGCAAACATTTTTCAATTTCACTTGTTTACTGATACCTAGGGAAACCAATTTTTCGACCTAAAAACTTAAAATTTTGACTTTATAATTTACAAATTTCGACTTTATTTTGACCTATAAATTTTCTGCGTGTGCAACTGCAAAATAGTTCAGTCTTAGGTATTGAGGTTAACCCAGAAGCGTATTCTTGTACTCTATGCTTCGAATAAAAAAGAATTGGTTGTTTAACTCTGGGAATGATATATTGATAGGTACATTGATAACTGCAGTAGAGTCAAATCTGAGAACATCATAATGTTGAAACACTATATTATGCATAATGGATTGAGCATTTACCAAACAAGTACTGTTACGACCACGTTTCTTGCCTTACCACGCCTATCCTACAAAATATTCAGTATTGGGGTAGCGGGCAAAGCAACATTATTACGTCAGAAATCGCAGCAAATCCATTCTTATTACAGAATTGCAACAAAACTTGCAAATGCTTATCAATATCTGTTGTTGTAGTTTCAATAAAATATCGATAAAGAAAAAAAAACTGTGCTGCAAGACAAGTTTGAACCAACAAGAAATTTTGACCTAATGAAAAATTTTGACTTTTTTTTATCTAATAACTTGGGATTCCCTCATAGTGTGAGAAAATTTTTTTTTTGTACGTTTCGTGAAAATTGTTTTTTGGACGCTTCGTAAGCTTTAAAAACGGCAGAAAATTTTTGACTTTTGGTTGCCCTGCTGATATCGTTTACAAGGTATCTGCTTTAACTATCAGCGTTCTCCCCTGCTTGATTATATTTTGCAAAAGTGAGAGATGTTCTCGTACTGTTGGCAAGTGCAAGTCGGGTTCATGAACTCATCCGAAAAGAAATATCACTTTAAGTAACTAATACAGCTGAAGGTCGGATAATCGAAATTGCCCGGAGTCGGGATCGGATGATGGGACTTCCGACTCCACAGTCCTGGAAATCACAGCAAGTTTTGTTTTTTCAGAATGGTCACCTCCAGATGTCCAAGTGCGACTTCTTGGCTGCTTGGTTCGTGCGTGAAACACTCACTCCGTTTGTGGTCGCTCGCGCTGTTTGGGGGAGGCGCGTCACGTGGCGCGGGAGACCATACAGGTTGCGGTGCGGTGGCCAGGTCGAAGAAATCGTCGATCGAACACCTGGCACGTTTGCTGTTTAAATCTAGGTTACTCAAACGCGATCCGAAGCGCATGACTAGTGGGTCAAGTGCGCTCTCACGTTGATTTGGGCATTGCTTCGTGGAATGTTGGTAGGAAAGTGCAAAACTTGTTATCTTGCGGCATTCAATACCTCAGCGCTTGAAAAGCTTTTCCGTTTTTGTTTCAAGATGTCACCATCGGCTTTGTTTGAGGTTGACTTGCTATTTTGCTGAATGATTACGCGTGGCGGCGTTTATGTGGCTTCGGTCATGCTTGCCTGCACTGAGTTCCAAAGCGTTTGCTTCCAAGATTATAGTCGGCGCGCAATCGTGTTTGATTTTGTGTTTCAAATTATTGTTTACGTCGCAATTATTTGTGTGCATAGCATTAGTGGCTGGGAATCACCGGTGTTGAAACAAGAAAGAAACAATGTAAGACTGTTCATCTAAATTCCAGATACTCTAGAGTCTAGATCAGTGGTTCTCAAAGTGGTCGATACCGATCCCCGGGGGTCAACTAGACCATCCAGGGGCTCGATAAATAGTCACGGGGTCGAATGGGGGTCGTTGAACGGTCCCTAAGCTCTAAGCATATTTTCGGATTGTGTATTATTTTATCATGCATTTCAAGTAAAAAGTACTCAAATTTATTTTGACACATTCTTTCTATTAGTAACTGCTGGGCTAGGCCACGGGGTCTACAGAAAATTGGATACTTTAATTGGGGGTCAACGTGCAGAAAAGTTTGAGAACCACTCGTCTAGATCCTCGTGATTTGCTCTCAATTCGTTAATCTGCAATAGCATATACCGTTGTTGGTTGATCCGCCAAGGCTTGGACAGATTTTTTTTAACAGCTTACATTAGATTTTAAACAGGATTTCGAAAAATCTTTGTTGTCTTGTGGTATGTTTCGTAATTTAACCCATTGCATAACTTCATTCTTTTCTCCTATTACTCGGTTGCGCTTCTTGAAGTTCGGTGCGACGTCGTGTGTTTGTGGTTGCTCTTTGCACCGTTGTTATTATTTATTTACGTAACATTCTTCTGCAAAGGCCTCTGCGAACTACTTGTGTTTTGCCCTCGCTGTCCCGTTTGGGATCTGCGTGGTTTTCGACAGTCAACTCCTCCAAAGCGCCTCGTACGTTTTGTGCCTGTAAAGACGCGTTTCTGAAGCCGCCTTTAGCCTAGGATTCGGCAAATGCCGTTGCAACTGACGAAATTTGCCTGAGCCTTTATCATCTTTGACGTGGTACGTCGCGGCAACCCTTCTGCGCTGATGCATTGTGATTTGTCAACCATGTCGCTCAACCTGGCACGAGGGACCACATTTTCGACCGCACTTTTGAACTGCTCATTTCTTCACGATCTGTGATCGTGGCGAATCGGTGCACGAATTCATCTGGCTGATAGCAAAAACTTTCAGCTCTTCAGATTTGGATCTCTGCTCGCAATACCTCTACTTGGTCCCTTCCTGCAATATCCGGACTACTTTCTGACCTGCGGGGCCGCGCGTATTGATCAAATGTCATCGTCTAACGCGCTTGATCTATTTTGCTCTCGTTCAAAGATGCTTTATTTATTTTGCGGATTCTGCGCTTTCGTGTTTTGTTCAAACGGTTCAAATTTAAATATGACACGCTAACTTATTTGCACACTAGTTTGCTTGAACGTATTTTTCTAGCTGTTTATTTGATTTTGACAGTTGGCTGATGCTCTCGACAGCTTCGTTGAAGCGTTATGACGCCACACCTATTGTTTTCGTAACTTTTAACGGTCATTGCTCGTGAATTCCTCCATTCTGACGTGATCTTGCGCACAAAGGTAAAAAATAAGCGCATAAATTTTGTTTTCTATGTTGCAGAAGTTTGTAGTCGCGGAAAGGGAAAAAATCTACCCTGTTCTTTGGCCCCCGAAACTTCCAATTAGGTTCAGTAGCAACCATCTTCGTAAATTTTTTTTGAATTATCCCGATACTTACTAAATTAGATGCTTTCTCGGATGCACATTGGTAGCCTAAAACGTAAGTGCCGACAAAAGCTGCAGTGATTGAACGGTACACCAGGCAGAAATGTCTTCATTTATGACTTGCTCTGATTTGCGATGAAATGCATTGTAGAGGTGAACCGAATGCCAGCCGCGTTAGATCACAAACGAGAGCTTAAGTCGGTCGGGCGCATTCGTGAAATTCAGCATCAAGTGATTCGAATGCGACGACCGAGAACTATTTGCATTTGAATGATTTTCCATGTCCTGCTGACTACGCCCACATGAAAGCGTCCCAGAGATCGTCCAAGGACCAGGTGGAGTGACGAAATCTCCGACCTTACTTGGCCCGTCTTGGTGCGAAGCCAGCAGAACTGTTCGAGATTGCTGTTGACGGTGAGGAATTTCGAGTCGTCCTAGGGCTGCTGCCCCCGCTGCTCTCTCCGGAGGAAAAGCGGACATGAAAATGAATGATTTTCCATCAATATTCTCTCAAACTGCATATCAGCGATGTGGTGTATTGCTGTGTTTTCCGACTCTTTCATAGGTGGAGCTTTTAACATGTTCTTTGCCGACCATTGTCGTTTTCTGTAGAGGTACCGCTGCGGATATTTCGGTAAATTGAGGTCACGTTTTATTGCGCGTGTTTAACTCCATTGTTTCCATCCACCAAAAAGTTTTAGTTGCATTCATTTCTGTATCGTCAAGGATGGTTGTGAAGGACACCCACTGCTACTGGCGTTTTGTGTTTAACCACTTTTTTTTCAACAGTCCGTTTCTCGAAGGAGTGATTTCCGTGAGCACGTCATTCTTGTCACTGACTAAACTGAAAGTTTTTTTCCGCCTGAACAGTAGACGTTTCTAATGGTTTTGCGTACTTCAACAGTCTTGGTGAAACGTAGTTGGTGATTATAAGATTATTACTGCGCCAGTTCTCGATCGTATTTACCAATATTAAAATCCAACCTATAAACTAAGTTTTTGTTTTCATCGCAGCGCTAAACATCAGTTGCGACAGTCGTTGTCTCCAAGCCGCTCCCTTTTGCTAAACAAGTTATGGTTTCGAGTTTGGCAGGTGGGACTAACTCTAGTATTTAAGAGAATCGTCAAAAAATTCATGTATTTGTGTGATCAAACCTTGACGCTGACACTGCTTTTTCACTGGAATGCATCGTCTTATCATTGCATCGGCGGTTCCAATATCTGTTCGTCGAGCGAGGCCCGGAGTCGAGTTGATCCGGGCGTTTCGTGACCTCAGGGCGGGGAAGGCCTGTTACGATCCGAGACACTCGAAGAACGTCTGGGATTCTCTCCCCAGAAAATTGTTGAAAACAGTATTGATTTGGTGCATGTTACACATGTGTGGTGGGCACGGGCGTCCGCAGGGTGGGAAAAACGGGAATTTTTCCACCCCCTGGAAATTGGAGCTAAGAAGCAAAAAATTGTAGAAAACGTAAAATGAGCAGTTTTCTTCCGATTACTTGGGTTAATTCTGGTAATGACAGTTTGTTTGCCGGTATGACATTCACACTGCACAAGAGTCAGTTCACTGTTCTGGTATAATGCAGCAGTCATGAAATTGCAGTTTACTTAACCCGCTCCTTTGGCTGCAAATGCAGGTTGCGAAAGTCGGGAGCGGATTTTTCTACTATAACGTTTGGTGCGTCACAATAACATGGCAACATATCTTTAAAAGTTCACTTCAAGTTACGGTAGTAGCCGTTCCGCCGCATGTTATGTAACTGCTGAACGTAGACATCTTGGCAGGTAATGCAGCGAGACAGCGACTGATAATAACGGTAAGCCACGCATGTTCATACCAGTGGTGGGCGAACTGCGACTTATTTTGTGTGGCTCTTCTAGATAAATAGCAATATCTCAAATTGACAGAGTTGTTACCTCACATCTAATGTTTGTTTCATTTATCAATGTGTTTACGCGAGGTCGTAAGGCAGAGGCGGATCCAGTTAGTAAACTTAGGGCAGGCGAGTTCAGTAATATTTGCTGGTCAAGTCATAACGGCTTCGCTACATGTAAGAGAGATGAAGTATACTTCATAACACTGAATCAGAAATATCAAATAAACTGCATCAGAAAGATCAAATGAATGCATTCGACAAGCACTAACTTTAGCTTTTGAGAACAGTCGCTTGGAACTAACGTTCCGACGAGCTTGCACTGCCGAAAAAACAGGCGAAGTTGAATTTCTGGACGTCAATCATTGCATAACCATTGAAGATGATTTTGGTTTTGTCACTAAAGACTTCGTAAAACC